>RCND010006430.1_pt1 | contig 11163 bp, 10 predicted proteins | sample 2041351 | NCBI WGS metagenome assembly RCND01 (sample SAMN09708230, study PRJNA481090) | Marine sediment metagenome, whole genome shotgun sequencing project. | biome: marine sediment; feature: ocean; material: sediment; isolation source: Sewage treatment plant 12B marine sediment (STP12B) ...
AATAAATGAACTAATCCTGAAATGTGTACAAAGTGGTCCTTTTCAACTCCTTCTTCAGTGATGAATCCAAAACCTTTTGTGTCGTTGAAAAATTTTACTGTTCCTTTACTCATTGTAATGTAATTTAATTTATAATAACTATTAGTAAACAAAGATGGTGCCATTTTTTTGACTTTCAATACTTTAGTTCATTTATTTTCATTTTATTTTAAAAAGCTTACTTTATAGTTATTGAGAGGTTCTGAATTAGCACAGGTATAACCTAGCCTACAACTGTTGTTTTAAACTTTTGAATAGTCAGGTGTATTTCATAAATTCTGGCTACCAAGAGCAGGTAAGCGCTGGCGTTACGTTTAAATATTTCCCAAATGAAGACCTTTATTTAATTACGGGCGCAGAAACTCAATATGACATAAAAAGTATAAAAGACAAACCACGTAATCAATTTCGCAATCATTGGTTAAATGACTATCCAATTACCAACTTATAACCAATCCCATGCACATTGGTCAGTTTAATAGTATCGTCTTCTTTTAATTTCTTACGAAGTTTAGAGATATAGGTATCTAGACTTCTACCAACAAATACACCGTTATCTTCCCAAACCCTTTTTGTTAATTCATCACGTTTAATAATCTGATTTGGGTTTGCTATAAAAATTTCCAGCAATTCACATTCTTTTTTAGATAAACCAATCTCTACAGCTTGTTTTACCAATTTACTCTGCTCGGGATAAAATTTAAAACTACCAATAGCTTTGTGCTCTTTTTTAGTTTCAACAGGTGCCGGTATTTTTTTTCTTTTAAAATAGAAAAAGGCTATTGCGGCAGAAACAGAAAGGAACAAGAGTGCAGTCCAACTAGAAAATGAAGCCGTTTTGGGTTTGAAATTTACTTCAATTGTATAATTTGCTTTGGGCAATAATCTTCCACCACAAGGTATGATGGTGTTGCGTTCTTCCGAGTCCATTTCATAACTATAGGCTATCTGCTGATCTTTAACTTGTACCACTTCAACTCTGTAGTGCCTTGGAAGTTTTAATTTTTGGAAAGAACTGTCAACAATGGATACTAAATTATCTGGGTCGAAAGATAAAGGCTGTTGAAAGGATAATTCATATTTGAATGCTTCTAATTCAATAACAGGTAAAACTAAAGATGAGCTATCCTGGTTAGATAACAATAATTGATGCCCAACATTTCTTAAAGATATTTTTGAACGCTCTATAGACGCGATATCATTATCCCCTAAACATGAAACAACAGTCAAGAAAAAGCAAACAATGCTCAAAACAATAACCGAACTAAGAAGACTTTTTCTACTCATAATAATGTAAAGAACATAAAATCAAAACACTTTTTACACTTGTTGACACTTCTTTTACATTTTTTTGACATGTTTTGGCAAGTGAGATCATAATTTTGGAAGAAATTCTTAATAATGAAAAAACATATTGTAGTATTTGTGTCTTTATTTACTATTGGCTATTTAACTGCTCAAAGTGAAATCCCAATCGACACAAGCATGAGTTCTATTAAATGGACAGGCTCTAATCTTTTTAAATTGAACGAACATTATGGTACTGTAAAGTTTAAACAAGGTATCATATTTAAAAATGGAGATGCGTTAACGGGCGGTAGTTTTGAGGTGGATATGAATTCCATTACCAATACCGATGGCAAATACAATGAAATGTTAGTTTTCCATCTTAAAAATGAAGACTTTTTTAACGTAAAAAAACACGCAAGTGCACAACTAGAAATAACAGGGATAACCTATGCCGACAATGTTAACCTAGATGTTAAAGCTATGTTGACCATAAAAGGCGTAACACAGGCTATCACGTACAGCGCTACTTTAGAACAGATAGACGGTAGAATCCGAATGGTTTCGAAATTTATAATTGACCGAACACGGTGGAATGTCAATTACGAGTCTAAAGGTCTGTTAAAAACCCTAAAGGACGATACAATTTCTGATGCCATAACATTTGAGGTTATTGTAATCTCCAAGCAAAATGATTAGAAACAAAAACGCCGTAATGGACCTAAAAACCTGTAGCCTTTTTTCCATACTTCTGTTAGCCTTTAATGTTGCTTGTCAAGAACAAAAACCCAAGCCAACATTATGGACTGTAGCTTGGAGTATGGATGGGAAATTTATTGCAGCGGGTGGAAACCAGGACGAGCTAAAACTATTTGATGCACATACGTTTGACTTGGTTAAAACCTATCCTATTAAAAATGTACAATTAAGCAGAATTAAATGGCATCCTTTTAAAAACATGCTGGCGCTAATAACTCAAAGCGGGACGATTAAGGCAAAAATTCTAAATCTTGATACGAATACTTGGATAGAACTAGATGGTTTAGCTTCAAGTTTTAGAGCTTTGGACTGGAACTATAATGGGGAGTTTCTTGCAGTTTCAGAGCTTAAAGATGCCGTATCTATTTATACTGTAGCTGGTAAACGCGTAAGTAGGTTTCTTGCAGACCCCAAGTCTGTAACTGGAATAGATTGGCATCCAAATAAAAACATCTTAACAACGGTAGGATCTCAAATAGGAATATATAACCATATGGGAGAGCCCATTAATAGGTTTCAACCTAGAACCAAAGAGGTAGTTTTACTTTGTGTGGCTTGGCACACTTCTGGTGATTTTTTTGTGGTTGGAGATTATGGCGACCTTGAAAATGCGGAAAACAAACTACTACAATTTTGGAGTTCTGATGGAGTCAAACAACATGAAATAAAAGGGAGTATTGCGGAATATAGAAACCTAAGATGGAACCCAAACGGAGAAAAACTAGCAACCGCCAGCGATGCTCTTAGACTTTGGACCAAGGACGGAAAACTATTAGCGGAATCTACATCTACTAACGATTACCTATGGGGAGTTGATTGGAGTCCTGATGGTGAATTTATTGTAACATCAAGCAGTAAGGGTGAAATTATCATTTGGGATAAAAATGCAAATTTTGTTAGAGAGGTAACCTATAAATAAAATGATTCACAACTTAGATAATGTAAAAAACATATAGAATAATGAAGAACCATATTTTAGTATTAGGTATCCTATGCTATTCCTTTTTACTATTTGGACAGGAAGAACAGCATTTAGAAATAGTAGTGGCAGATAGCACCTGGAATAAGGAGATTATTACGTTCCCTATAGCTTGGGCACCGGATTTGACGCTCAACGGTTTTGAGGAATTACGTTTTGCCCCAGAATGGGACCAACCGGATAGCCCACAATTTTGGTCTTTAGCGCTCGCATGGAAAGTGAATGCAAACAGTGCATTAACCCTAAAACAGATAACATTCAATTTAGAGCACTATTTTGATAGTCTCATGAAGCCGAACCATTGGGCAACAAAATTTCCCGATCCTACTCTAACATTATTGCTTTCTACAGTAATAAATGGTCAAACTACATTTACAGGACAAATGAGTTTTTTTGACGGCTTCCATACTGGAAAGTCAATGACTATAAAGATAAAAGCAACACAATGGTTTTGTGAGTCTACGGAAACGGCTACAGTACTTTTTCAGTTTTCTCCGCAACCAAAAAATCACGAAATATGGAAAAAATTAAACACTATAGTTCCAATCAAGACAGCTTGTATTCACTAAAAAATTCAAAATAGGGTGTCTGTACTTGACTAAACCTCTATTTCAACCGTATAATCAAAAATAGTAAATGAACAGTATATTTATAAACACCAGAACCCATATGTGGGTAAGAGGAGCAGTACTTATTTTTATAATTCCCACCCTACTGCTTTGCTTTGGATGCAAACAAAAATCAGAACAAGAAACCAATAAAACAGTTCTGCTGTCCAAAAAGGCACAAAAGATAGATGAACTTGTAGGTTTATACGCCGACTATGAAGGATTCAACGGTGCTATTTTAGTATCGCACAACGGCGAAATCATTTATAAAAATGGTTTCGGATTTGCTAATATGGAATGGGATATTCCGAACCAATCGGATACCAAGTTTAGAATAGCTTCAATTACCAAACCATTTACATCAGTTTTGATTATGCAATTGGTTGCCGAAGGAAAATTGGATCTACATGAACCTATAAGTACATACTTACCAGATTATCCAAAAAAGAATGGGGATCAGATTACACTTCACCATCTACTAAGTCACACCTCTGGGACGGTAAGGGACTATGAATCCGATATTCCATTAAATCCCTTTCCGGGTAAGCAGCGACCAGAACGATTGATACAAGAATTTTATGATTTACCGCTTGAATTTACTCCGGGAGAACGTTTTGTGTATAGCAATTCTGGATATATGGTATTAGGATATCTAATTGAAACTGTAACAGGCCTTAGCTATGAAACTGTTTTGAAAAATAAAATACTATCTCCTTTAGGCATGGTAAACACTGGTATAGATAAACATAGACCACTGATTAAGAAGAGAGCCAAGGGTTATTTTAAAGGGTTTGGCGACTATTTTAACGCTAATTATATAGACATGTCCAACATACCCGCGGTAGGCAATATATATTCTACCGTTGAGGATTTGTTTTTATTAGATCAGGCCTTACATACCGAAAAGTTAGTACCCAAAGCGTATTTAGATTTGATGTTTACCAAACATGTTGCTGATGAAGAGTATGACGGGCACCAAGGATACGGCTGGGAGCTTATGCATAGGCAGGTTGGCAATACCAGAGATAAAGTAGCAACCATTGGACATACAGGCGTTATTGATGGGTTTTGTGCCTTATTCACACGGATCCCTTCTAGTAACTCCTCTATTATTTTTTTAAACAATACACGCAAAGCCTTTCTAAATACAATGACTACTGGGATAACCGGTATCTTGAATGATACCACCTATGATTTCCCAAAAAAACCTTTAGTTAAATTCATGTCTGAGGTTATTGCAGATAAAGGAATTACAAGCGGTATTCTTTTTTACAAAAAGCATGTTGATGATGATGACTATTACATACAGTAGCGAACAAGAATTGATTGTAGCAGGATATCGTTTTCTTCATGCTGGGAATGCAAAAGACGCAGCTGCTATTTTTAAATTAAGTATTGATGTATTTCCAGACAGGGACAATCCATATGATAGTTATGCAGAGGCGCTCATGACTTTAGGTAGAAATAAAGAGGCTATTGAAAATTACAAAAAATCCCTGGAGCTTAATCCAAACAACGGGAATGCTGTAGCCATGTTGAAGAAATTGGAAAACAAGTAACGTGCAGTCTTTACTGCTTATATATATCAACTTATTTGAATGTCATTAATAACTGTTGGTTTTACAAGACCCATTTTTTGGTATATTCGTTACTTATCGCTGTATTCATAAATTCCTTCCTGTAAAACTTTGATTTCATGAGAACCACCTTAAGAATTTCTATCCTAACCTTGCTGTTTTGTATAACGTCTCACCTAATGGCACAAGACAATTACCATTACCAAACTGATTTCTCTATTGAAAATTTTAAGGAACGTAGATTAAAAGTTTTAGCTGCTATAGGAAATAAGTCAATTGCTCTTGTTCAGGGTGCTTCTGGACAGTCGGGGTTTAGTGTCTTTAGACAATCTAACACGTTCTATTATTTAACTGGCTTAGAATCAGATCATGCATATTTATTGCTAAACGGAAAAAATAAACGAACTACTTTGTATTTACCACATAGAGATGCGGGACGTGAACAAGGGCAAGGAAAAATATTATCTGCGGAAGATGCGGAGTTGGTAAAAGAGCTTACAGGAGTTGATACCGTAAAAGGCTATGAATATTTATCTTCCGACCTGCTCCTTACGGGACTCATAAAAGCGGACGCACTTAAGTTATATACACCTTTGAGTCCTGCCGAAACCGGTAATGATAGTCGTGACGAACTTTTATTTGGTCAGTCACGGACAGCTGCAGACCCTTGGGATGGAACTGCTTCCAAAGAGGCTCTATTCGTACAGAAAATTAATTCCCAATTTCCACAGTTCCAAATCCATGACCTTGACCCCTTCCTGGATGAAATGCGACTCATTAAAAGTAAAGAAGAAATTGAACTGATACGAAAAGCTACTCAAATTGCAGGATTGGGAATTATGGAAGCCATGCGCTCTACCCAGCCGGGTGTTTATGAATACCAACTGGATGCTGCAGCAAAGTATGTTTTCCATGTAAACGGGGCACGTGGCGATGGCTATGCCTCCATTATTGGCGGTGGAACCAATGCCTATATGGGACACTATTTTCATAAAACCGATATACTCAATGCTGGAGATTTGGTATTGATGGACTATGCACCTGATTATAGGTATTATACCAGTGATGTCACTCGAATATGGCCCGTTAATGGGAAATTTGATGTTGCTCAAAAAGCGCTTTATAATTATATTGTTGCGTACAGAGATGCGCTATTTAGCTATATAAAACCAGGAATTACGTCCGATGAAGTTTTAGATTTAGCCGCTGCTGATATGAAACAATATTTGATTGGGAAAACCTTTGCAAATCCTAACCATTTAAAGGCGGTAGAGAAAGGAATACAATTCAGGGGACATTTTCAGCATCCTGTGGGTATGGCGGTTCATGATGTTGGAATCGTTCACCGGGTTTCCTTAAAAGCAGGGATGGTTTTTACGATTGATCCCATGATCTGGATTCCAGAAGAACGACTGTACATTCGTATAGAAGATGTGGCCTTAGTGACGGAAAGTGGCGTGGAAAACTTAAGTGGATTTGTACCTTCTTCTATAAAATCCATTGAAAATACCATTAAAGAAAAGGGATTGACAGAATTTCATCCGCCTTCAACATTACCCTTTAAAAACTAGTATAGCATTATAAGTACCAACGAAATTACACCCTATGAAAAATTGGCTTTTACTACTACTTTTTCTTTTACCACTATATACTAGTTTTGCATTTCCTCCGTCGGACAATTACCCAAAAAATCCCAATATAGATGCAGTCAACTATACGTTTCGTATAAGTGTATCGGATACTACGGATGAAATTAGTTGTGAGGAAACGATCGATATCCGGTACTTGGCGGAGGGTATAAATACGTTGCGACTGGATTTAATTGTGGCCTCGAAAAAACTAGACGGCAAAGGCATGATAGTTGGTAGCGTAATTTCAGAAGGGAAAACCTTGGAATATACACATGAGAATGATGTATTGACAATCCAACTACCAACCACTTCCATAGTAAATCAACGCAGTAGTTATACCGTTACATACAAAGGCATACCAGCCACAGGCCTTAAGATTGCAAATAATAAATACGGAGATAGAACTTTCTTTAGTGATAATTGGCCTAATAAAGGTAGAAATTGGCTGGCAACCATTGACCATCCCTACGACAAGGCCACCTGTGAATTTATAGTTACGGCTCCCGCACACTACCAAGTTGTTTCCAATGGATTAAAGATTGAAGAAAGTAATTTGGAAAATGGATCGCGTCTTACGCATTGGAAGCAATCCGTTCCTATTGCCACTTGGTTATATGTTTTAGGGGTTGCCGAGTTTGCCATTCAATACGTAGATAAATTTAAAGGGAAATCCATTGAAACTTGGGTGTATAAGCAAGATAGGGATGCTGGATTTTATGATTTTACTATCCCTACAAAAAGTGCATTGGAATTTTACAGCAATAATATTGGGCCCTTTTCCTATGAAAAATTAGCCAACATTCAATCGAACAGCGTAAGCGGTGGCATGGAAGCCGCTTCTGCCATTTTATATAGCGAAAACTCAGTAGTTGGCGATAGAAACGAGCGTTGGCGAAACGTAATCATACATGAAATTGCCCATCAATGGTTTGGAAATGCCGTTACCGAATACGATTGGGACGATGTCTGGTTAAGCGAAGGCTTTGCCACGTATTTCACTTTACTTTTTATTGAACATCAATATGGACGAGATGCTTTTATGGAAGGTCTCATGAAAAGCAAAAAAACCGTAGATGATTTTTATGTAAAAAATCCAGAGTATCGCATTGTCCACGATAATCTAACCGATATGTCAAAAGTGGTCACGATACAGACCTATCAAAAAGGGAGCTGGATGCTGCATATGCTGCGTGGCGTAGTGGGTACTGACGTTTTCTGGAAAGGAATTCAATCGTATTATAAAAAATACAAAGATTTAAACGCTACTACTGATGACTTTCGTAGGGAAATGGAGGAAGCTTCCGGTTTGAATCTTCAACAATTTTTTCAACAATGGTTGTATCAACCTGGCACTTTGAAATATAAGGGTAATTGGGAATTCGACGCTAAGAAAAAGGAAATCACGATACGTCTTGATCAAGTACAGAGCGATGGTAGTTTTTTTGAAATGCCCTTAGAAATCGCTGTTTACGGACCAGAAAAAAAACAACTACTTATCAAAAAAATACAAATCGATAAAAAGTCAAATACATTTTCTTTTTTAATTGATTTTAAACCAACAAAACTGATACTGGATCCTGATTTTAAAGTGCTAATGGAAGCTGATTTTGAGAAGAAGTAGGTATTTATGCTAAAGGAACCTATTATTTTTTTGTGAAGCCCGCATGAAGCATTACTCCTGACGTATAAAGTATTACGGCAATAACTACCCACCTGAGAACATCCAATGGTAAGGACTTTACAATAAAAGCAGCTATACATACCGCTACAATACCTGGGATTGCCATAGCAACAGCGGCTTTTCGATTATACGCTTTTTCACGAATAAAGCGCACAGAGGCTGGAGGCATCAAAAAAGCGCAGGAACCCATCATGATCGGAAAGGCGACTTGGGGAGACATACCCAAAGCAAAAACCAGTGCCATACAGGGAGCATATAAACCAATACCAGCTGTCATTAAAGCACCTAAACCAAAGTTAGCAATAACCGCAATGGCTAATTTGCCATTACTAAGACCAATAGCATCTCCCCCACCTTGAATCCATTCCATGCTGGTAGCTAACATAAAAAAAGCAGTAACCAACAGTGCAAAGCCCATTACCAAACGAATCTTTTTTTCTGATAGCTTAGCAACCACACCGGCACCTAAAACGGCACCAAGAGCAGCCGATAAAAACATAGCCACCAAGGTAATAGGCTCTACTTCGATAATGGTAATAAAAATAAGAGCTTGTAACACTACAGGAAGCGTATTGGCTACGTTCATGGTCCCAGGGATATGTTTGTCCTTAGTTTGCTTTGTAAATTTTAAAAGGGCTGTTTGCGGCGCAAATGCGCCAATACCCAGGACATCAAAAAAATTAACTACGAATCCAATAATTGAAGTTTTTAACCAGCTACTGTCTTCTAATGAATTTCGGTGAGCTAAGAAGTCCCGCGTTAAAACAATACCAAACCATAAACCTAAACCAGCCAATGAGACCCAAATTATTGTTATCATACAAGTTTTATAAATGAAATAGAAAGCCCTAAAAGCAACAAAATGCTAAAATATTCTATTAAGAGAAGCTCCTAATCTAACAAACTTTAAAAAAAGTCTTATTCGTATTTATTTCTCCATTGGCTAACTTAGCCTCGATTTCCTTGGCGGTCTTTGTAATGGCTAGGCCTCCTAAACCGGTACAACAGAGTGTATTGGGTAGTGCATCGCCAACACGTTTCATAGTCTCTACCACTTCGTCTAGAGGAATTAAATGATCATAGTCTGACAAAGCCATGTTCGCGCAAGAAATAGCATTGGTAGCAGCCATTACATTTCTATTTAAGCATGGTGCTTCTACCCTATCGGCAATCATATCGCAAATCATGCCCAAGCTGGATTGCAAAGCCATTGAGGCTGCTGAAATGGACTGATTCAAGGTTCCATTTTTTAATCCAACAATACCTGCTGCTGCCATTCCTGATGCTGATCCACATTCGGCCATACATCCACCTACTTCAGCAGCAAAGGTAGCATGCGCTGCTATGAACACACCAATAATTCCTGCAGCTAGTAACGCTTTTATCATTTCGTCTTCTGAAAGCTCCAATGTTTTGCCTATACCAATTATTGCTCCTGGCAAAGCTCCGCAAGACCCTGCAGTTGGCGCTGCAACGATTACGCCCATAGAGCTTTTAACTTCCATCATGGCAGAAGTATATAGAATTACTTGGTTCAATACATCTCCGGCAACCAGTTTTTTGCCATCCATCTTTTCTTGAAAAGTCAAAGACTGTGGGCCAAGTATACGATCTGCATATTTCGTTCCTTGTAAACCAAGGTCGATAGCATTTCGCATAATTTTTAAAATATCCCGCATCTTTTCAAAAACTGCTTCCTCGGAAATAGCACCTCGCATACTTTCATAAGCAACGGCCAACTCCCATAATTCAAGATTCTTACCTGTATTATACTCTAGCATTTCGTTGCACGTAATAAAAGGAACCTTTAGATCCTTGCGTGCCATTACCGGAAGTACAGGCTTCATTTTTTTGATAAAAAGTACCTCATTCATTTCTAGCAGGGCTGCCTCTAGATTGGCTGGAATAAATTGATTGGCTTTTATTTCTATGAAAGTAGATGTTCCTTCACGCAATGTAATCTCGTCACAATCAAAAGAAGCTTCAATATGCTTTATAAGCTGAACCGGGGATTTAACGTAAATCAAAGTTTGATAGAAATCTCCTGCCATCAATACCGGAGCACCATCAATTTCAATAACTTCTATCATCCCACCTCCAGTTGAAATGGCCGTAACCATTCGGGTCTCTTTTTGGTTCTTTAGCGTAAGTTTATAGGTGTTTGGATGCGTTGCACCAATAGGATGAATATCGATTTTGATTTGAATACCTGCTTCATCAATGGCCTGTAAGTAATTAGGTAGGCGTTTCTCATCCGCTTCCCACCCCATAAATCCACCAAAAAGCCCCATATCCGAACCTTGACCCTTATGGGTCGTAGCTAATGAACCGTTAGTATCAAACTCAATATGTACTTCTTTGATATTCCCATCCATTAAATCGAGACACATTCTTCCAATTCGTAAAGAAGCTGCACAGTGAGAACTGGAGGGTCCTCGCATAACAGGACCTATAACATCATTAAATATGCTAGGATATTTTTTCATCTAATCAAATATAAGTTTAAGTAAAACTAAACGCTATGCCCCCAATATCTAAGTGGTAAATCAATGCTATTAATCCATTAATTGAAACCAAACGTCATGAAAATTGAGATTACGAG
>RCND010002516.1_pt1 | contig 11146 bp, 8 predicted proteins | sample 2041351 | NCBI WGS metagenome assembly RCND01 (sample SAMN09708230, study PRJNA481090) | Marine sediment metagenome, whole genome shotgun sequencing project. | biome: marine sediment; feature: ocean; material: sediment; isolation source: Sewage treatment plant 12B marine sediment (STP12B) ...
TAAGAATGATGCGCGGTGAAAAGGAAAATCCGTACCCAGATTTAAAAAGAACAGTATTGCCAGATTGGCCTTGGGCATACCCCACTTTTGAATTTTCAATTAACAGACCTATGAACGAAATTCGGGCAATAATAATCGACCCTTCACAACTCATGGCCGATGTTGATCCAGAAAACAACATCTGGCAAACCTTGGACTAAGGAGAAAAAATTTGATCAATCAGATTGATTTACTAGTGGTAATCCTGTACCACCAAGTATTTTTGTACATCTCATTTTTTGCAGTGAGTTCCCTATTGTTCATAGCAAAATGAGTCTTGTCAAGTACCCTGTTTCTATACCCCAAAAGGTGAAAAAAAGGTTTTGTGAAAAAATGGGCCACTTTGGTGTTAACCAATAGCGATTGTTTTTGCTTATTGGCCCAAGAAACCCCAGGTAAAATATGTAGTAATGATCCAAACTTGCTCCTGCGTAAAAATGCTGATAATGTAAGGGCCCAAACCGGTGTTTTTCGTATCAAGAAAAAACCTTCTTCACCTTGTTCTTGGTAAAGCGGCATGAAAATAATGGTGTCTTTTTCAGCTTTTATAAACTCATCTTTTTCAATTGCCAACGGAGTGCCTTCATCAACTGCTTCAAAACTTTTAAACCCTTCCATCATCTTAAAATCCCTAATATCATTAAGGTGGTGGCGGTAAGTTATTTCATAAAAGTTAGAATTGTTCTGTGCGGATTTTTGGAGTTGTACATAGTACTTCTTGAAATTCTTTACTTCGGCCCTATTCAAAAACCCACTGAAAGCCATGGTCAACAATACTATTGTTAATTGACATTTCCTCGGTATGTTGGCCAGATTCAAAACCTAAGGAAACATAGCCTTTCTCATTGATGTAGCTCAAGAGCGGGCCGTCAAGATATTCTTCTATACCCAAAATAATGGGAACAGGAAAAAGCTTGGAAAACCTCCTATTGATCAATGCATCGTTAATCGTAATAAATGGTAAGGTTTTACTAGATGTAGTATGAAAATCTATAAAGTAGAATGGTCCTTTTTCATTCTCCAATATCCCTGAAATCAGCTCATAAATGGCCGCCAATTCCTTGTCTTCAACAGAAAGTTGCTCCGCTGTCTTTTTATTGATATTGTTGATTCTAGAATGTGTCCATATACGGTTTAAGTCTTTCTCAACAAATCTCTTCCCTTTTAATAATGCAGGAATGTTCCCCCTAATACCATAAGCTGACCCTTTACAAGAAAAAGGGTCCATCCCCAATTCTTTGAAAACATGCTCAAGTGCTGTAACCCCCGACTGTTCGTTGCCATGAATTCCGCCAAAAAAAATCAAAGTAGGTCCCGGAAGATCTCCTTTAATATGACCAATAATGCGCTTGGTCTCCACCATTATTTCCGGATTCAGGGCTGTCGCCATATATTATAAGTCATTGGAAGTAATTATACCCACAAGTTTTTTGTCGCGTACTACAGGCAAACAATTTATTTTATGCTGCTGCATTAATTTTTTGGCTTCCTCTAAAGGGGTCCCTGGCATTACCGTAATCAAATTTTTCTGCATAATATTCTTAATGCTTTGCACATGCTTTTTGGGATTATCCAAATACTTACCAACGTCTGTCCAGGTTAAAAGGCCCACTAAATCCAAGTGGTCATCAAGAATAGGAACATGGTGAATATTTTTCCATTGCATCATTCTCAAAACAAGTTCCATACTGTCACTTTCCTGAGCGGTAATAATTCTAATGTTCATTCGTTCCCCAACTTTTCTGTTGTCTTTAGGAATCTTGAATTCATCACCTCTTGGTAATTGCCATATATCAATATTATATCCCTTTTCCTGCCTTTTATACATGGTTGCAGATAATATTTTAAGCGCATCGGGAGTTTTAAAATCCTTTTTAAGTTTGCGGAAGGCTTCTACAATCCATCTTGAACCATTTCTTGATTGTATTCGATTTTTGATAATCCGCAAATAATGTTCTGCATCTTTTGGGGCAACTTTCATACTATACAATCCCCTGTACGCCATTGGCAATAAGTGGTCCATTAAAAGTTCTTGGCTTGAAATCAGTTTGTTGTCCCAATAAAATTGTGTAGCCATACCATATCTTGCCGCATGAAAGAAATTGCTTTTCACATCTTTAAAATCCATTTTGGTATGTACATTATCGAATTCTTTGGGCCTGCCTTTCATCACGCCTACCCAGAACATCATGTTCGCAATTTCATCCGAAGTTGAGGGCCCAGAAGGAAGGTATCTATTCTCAATTCGTATATGGGGTTGGCCATTCGTGGTGCCATAACATAGCCTATTCCATTTATACACTGTACCGTTATGTAATTTCAGTGCTTTTAATTTTGGAATCTTGTCATTTTCCAATTCGGTCATACTATCCGTACCAAACTCCGAGGTAATTAGGCTTCTGAATCCGATAACGGTATCCTTAAAAAAGTCGGCCACAGTGCCTTCCACCCATTTATTACCAAAACCTACTCTTGGCTCTCTTTCGTTCAAAACAAAAGTACTTGCCCGTGTATCTATACTTTGGGCAAAGAGAGCGATACGGGTTTCTTCCCATAGTTCGCGTCCCATTAATAAGGGTGAATTTGTACAAATTGAAAGAATAGGACCAGCAATGGCTTGTGCCCAGTTGTAGGTGTCCGCAAAATTCTCTGGATCTATCTGTAAATGCGATTGAAAACTGGTGTTACACCCTTCATATAGTATTGAATCATGTTTTAGATTCAGTTCATCAACTCCTTTTATATGTAATTCAATATCATTTTTGCGAACTTCCTTAATAGCTTCATTTAATATCGCATACCGTTTTACAGGTGTCATATAGGCAAGACTTAAATGTTTGGTCCTAATTGTAGGTAAAATACCGGTTAGCATGATTTTCGTATCCCGTTTTTTGGCAACCTCATTAACCTGGTCCAAAAGATCATTCAAATGCTTATGAAGTGCTGAAAAGCAATCCCCTTTTAATTCAAGTGGTTCCAGATTTATTTCTAAGTTATACAGTGCCAGTTCAGATGTAAAATGTTTCTTATCAAGTTCTTTCAATATTTCATCGGCATTGTTAGCAGGCTCCCATTCACCATTTACCAAACAAAATTCCTGTTCCGCACCTACTCTGGTTATGTCTTTCTCGAACAAGTCATTTTCGAGCATATGTTCCAAAGCCTTAATATCTGACATGAGCTGTTTTATATATAAAGCCTTGTTCGGATTTCCATTTAATTTTTCTACGTTCAATTCTCCCATTATTATAATATTAAGGTCTGCAAGTTTATCCAGATTAAAATAGATTTAATCTCATACAATATAGAACCTTTTTAGGCTGTCAACAAATGACAAATGTCATAAAAGCCATACAGTGAATTTTATTTACTTTTACCCGACCATGTCAATGAAATTTCCAAAGAAAGAAAAACTCAAAAGCAAGAAGCTCATAGAAATGCTTTTTAAAGAAGGAAAAACGCTAACCAGTTTTCCCTACAAGCTTATATACTTGAAGCTTGAAGCGCCTGTGGATGCAAAATTCAAAACAGGAGTAGCCGTTCCTAAAAAGAATTTTAAGAGTGCCGTTAAAAGAAACCGGATCAAGAGACTGTTGCGTGAAACTTACCGTTTGAACAAACACTTGGTTTTTAACAATAGTGAGGGGAACTTTGCGTTTCTAATTTTATATCTTGGGAAAGAAATGCCAACTTACCCTGAGGTAGAAAAAGGCATGCAAAAAATACTTCAAAAATTTCTAAAAAAGATTGATGATGCAAAAGTTGATTAAAAAAAAGGTGTTGGTTCCCATTTTGGCCATTACCTTTTTAATTGTTGGTAGTGGTTTTAAGAGCGATTTCTTCGAAATTGCCAAACAGATAGAGATATTCACGACGCTCTTTAAAGAGTTGAATATGAACTATGTTGATGAGACCAACCCTGCCGAATTGATGGATACGGCCATTAAGAACATGTTGAACGAGCTTGATCCGTATACCAAATTCTTGAACGAACAGGATGTTGAGGCTTATAAAATCAACAACGCTGGGGAATATTCTGGTATAGGAGCTTTAGTACGTTCTTATAAAGATAGATTATTGGTCATAGAGCCTTATAAAGATTACCCGGCGGATAAAGCGGGACTAAAAGCAGGTGATGAGATAATTAAAATTGGGGACATTAATGTGGCTGATTTTGATGACAATGCCAGCGAACTCTTAAAAGGATCTAACAAATCTTCTGTGGCAATTACCTATAAAAGACTCGGCAAAATGAATACAACTTCTATTAAACGAGAAGCTATAGAAGTCGATGCTGTACCTTATTACCACATGGTTGATGATAAAACAGGGTATATTGTGTTGGCCAAATTCAATGCAAAAGCAACTTCCCAAACCAAAGCAGCACTTATTGATCTTAAAGGAAAAGGTGCAACAAAAATTATATTGGATTTACGTGGAAATCCTGGTGGATTATTATCCGAGGCGATAAACGTTACCAATCTATTTGTGCCCAAGGGAGAATTGATTGTTACCACAAAATCCAAAGTTAAAAAGTTCAATTCGGAATATAAGACCAAAAACAAAGCGGTTGATACTGAAATACCTTTGGTTGTTTTGGTGAATGGCAGCAGTGCCTCGGCAAGTGAAATCGTTTCAGGCAGTTTACAGGATTTGGATCGTGCTGTAATTATGGGCGCCCGTAGCTTTGGTAAAGGCTTGGTTCAAAGGCCCATGAAACTCACTTACGGAACCCAGCTAAAAGTAACCATTAGCCGTTATTATACCTCTTCAGGCAGATGTATACAATCCCTGGACTATTGGAATAGGGACGAAGATGGCAATGCTGTGCGCAATACCCAGTTCAACGAATTTAAAACAAGAAATGGCCGTAAGGTCCAGGACGGTGGTGGCGTTTTGCCTGATGTTGTTATCGACGAACTGAATACCAATTCCTTGACTAAGGCATTGGAGCAAAACAACATCATTTTTGATTTCGCCACAGATTATCACTATCAAAACACTATAGAAAATCTAAGCAACATTTCCTTTTCCGACGGTGATTTCAATGCTTTCAAAACTTTTGTCGGTCAAAGTGATTTTTCCTATGAGACTAAATCGGAAAAGGCAATCAAAGATGCCATGGACAATGAGGATAGTGATATTTTAGGAGCCTCTGTGCAAGAGAATTATAAATCTCTTTTAGTAGAAATCGAGAAAAGTAAATTCTTGGCCTTGGATAAACATCAAAATGAAATCCAGAAAAAATTGGAAGACGAAATCGTAAAAAGATACTTTTACAGAGAAGGGTTATATGAGCATTATTTGACCCATGATGAAGCGATTTTGGCCGCCTCAGAACTATTATCAAATGAAGGTAAATACAAGGGTATACTGCAATAGTCTGGAGTTATTTATAGATACAACTGCCAGGATTTGATTTTATAAAATGTTTTCCGTAGTTAACAGCCTTTGGATTCATACACCCTTTTAGATTTCGAATTTTTATTGTTCTAAAATCAATGGGCTGACCTTCACTTTGTAAGGCTATAAAACCCTTTTTTAATAATTGACCGTCTTTCTTTATTTCTGGATCGTAGCGGTCAACCACGCCACCTCCAATTTGTGGTTTGGTATATTGTAAAACTTCTTTTCCGTTTACAATATGCGTAATCAATGAATCCCCTAATACTATAAGTTCTGCCTTCACCCATTTATTGCCAAAATAAGTCTCCGAAGTTGAATTTATACAGTGTCTTGGATCAATTTTGCCTTCATAAACGACATCTGTCCCCGGTGAGCACATATTACCCGTTGGTCTAGCTTTACCCTTTTCCAAACCGGCCAAAAATTGCATTTCAACTGAGATAGGCCAGTTTTGTTCCTTCGGCATTGTTTTGGGATCTTGACTATGGAACATTACGCCACTATTCTTTACGGTAAAACTTGGAGCCCCTGGGTGCAGTTCGCCCACAAATCTATATTCCATTGACAGGTGAAAATAAGAATAAGGTTCGTTATAATATAAATGCCCAAAACGGTCATCAAAATCTCCTTCATATTGATCATAGCGCACTTTTATGATTTCGTCTTCAGCTCTAAAAGTATCCCCGTGATTATCACCTACATCATAATGGTGGATTTTTGTCGTCCAATTATCAATATCCCTTCCATTGAACATACTTTCCCAACCCTCATTCTTAGCTAATGTCTTTACACTAGCGCATTGGCACATGATCGTAACAATGCACAAATATCCCAGTACTTTCAAATTAGACCACATGCTATATTTTTTTATGGTTTCTCATTCTAAGATACTACAAGTTTTAATCTCCTGCCATATAATTGTCCAATAAGGACAACATTTCATATTTTTGGGTGAACTTGCAATTAGTCAAATATTCGAATCCTCAACCAACTTTCATGAGAAAAACCGGCATTCTTTTTGTATCCCTCCTTTTTTTTATTTCCTGTAAAACAGTCCCTGAAAAACTTGGTGATTTCGAGCTGCTACCAATACCACAGAAGATTAAGATTACAGGTGCTAGCAACATTACAATTGATGCCTTAAAATCGTACCATTCAAAGGCCGCCTTGGGGATTCCTGTTGAAAATAATTATTTGCTAGGTATGGAGTCTGTCAATAATGCTTCTGAAGCGCAACTGGTTTTTGATATTGATTCTACTTTGAATATAAAGAGTGAGGGCTATTCGATGAAAATCAATCAGAATCAAATAAAAATCTCTGGCAAAGACTCCATTGGTCTTTTTTATGGATTCAAAACGTTGGAACAGTTGCTTATCGATGCTGACGAACAAAAAGTAACCCTCCCGCTTTGTAAAATAGAAGATTACCCATTATTGGCCTACAGGGCAATTCAATTGGATGTAAAACATCATTTGGAAAAAATAGAATACTATTATAAACTCATTGATAAATTGGCGAGTTATAAGGTCAATGCCATTATCGTTGAAATGGAGGATAAAATAAAGTATAAACGGCAACCAAAAGTAGCTTCTGCCGATGCTTTATCAATAGAAGAATGGGAAGGTCTTAGCAATTATGCTGCAAAACAACATATTAGTATAAGCCCATTAATTCAGGGGTTGGGCCATGCCTCATTTATTCTAAAACACCCGGAATACGAAGATTTAAGGGATGACCCAAAAAGTGATTGGGCATTTAATCCCCTAAACCCTAAAACTTATGAAGTACAATTTGATTTGTATCTTGATGCTATAGAGGCCACTCCACATGGCAAGTATCTTCATGTTGGTGGTGATGAAGTACATACTACGGGCCGTGGTAGTGGAAAATCTGCGTTGGAATTGCAATTGATATGGCTCAATAAAGTTTGTGATTTTGCTGAAAAACATGGTCGTACACCTATATTTTGGGACGATATGCCTCTTAAACAAGCTGAAGTTTATGATCCTATGTTCCAACCAGGGATGACCCAAAAAGAAGTGGACAGTGTTTGGGCACAAAATGAACATAAACTGTTGGAGTTTTTAGATGAATTTCCGAAGAATTGCGTTTATATGCGTTGGAACTATAGCTCTCCTGAAGCTCTTGGAAATACAAAAGCCATGGAGTGGTTCAGACAACATGATTTTCAGGTTATGGGCGCTACTGCTGGGCAAACCCGTTGGGTTTTAATGCCACAATCCGAAAGCAATATGGATAATATCAGATCGTTTGCGCTCAATTCAATAAACAGTAATCTTGATGGATTATTACTCACGTTATGGGATGATGACTCGCCACATTTTGAGCTTTATAATAGAGGTATCATCGCCTTTGCGGAATATACTTGGTCCGGGGAAAAGAGAGATAAGAATAAAATCAAAGCAGCCTATAGACAAAGGGAATTCTCGTACGCAATAAAGGACTCTTCTTTCGCTTTTATTGATGATTTGGAGAAGCCGGTGGCCTTTTGGAAGAATGCTTTACTAAAGGGAAACAAGAGAAATTATTTAAAAGGAATGGACGACCCCATAAAAGATGGCGCTATTGATTTGCCCAATAGAAATAAAAAAGGTGAATGGAGCATGAAATACAAAGAACGTTTAGACCAAGCCGCCCAATTCATACAATCCTACGACAGCCTTTCAAACAAGATTTCATATTTCAAGGCAAATGCCGTTCGTAACTCCTATAATCTAGAAGTATACGAACAAGTAAACGAATTAGTAGGCTTTACCCCTAGAGCTTTGTTGGCCTTAAAAGCCTATGATAAGGCAGAATCTACTGCTGAGGAAATGGAAGCTGTTAAAGCATTGGGGGCGCTAAAAAAAGAATTTTCTGCATTGCGCGATGATTTCGAAAATGTTTACTCTAAATCGCGAATTCTGAACAAACCAAGTGATTATATCTTAGATCAAGACCACCATGTTCATATGGGCAACCAATCTCTAAATTTTGATTGGCAATTTATTGGGGAACAAATTTTCTTGGACAAACTTGATAAAGAATTGCCAAACCTGGTTTATTTGGAAAACGCAGATCCCGTAAAAAAATAAATTCAATTTCCATGGATTTTAAAACGACTATTTTTGTAGCATTTATAGCATTTACCTCATTGTATGGCCAAGATGATACCGCTGTGGTATGGCACAATCCGATAAAAATAGTCGATAAATTTGAAGGCCAGGGCTGGGAAAACATAGATTATAACCGTCTGCCAGATAAGGCAGAAAAAATGGTAAGAACACCCCTGTGGAATCTATCAAGAAACTCTGCCGGATTGCAAGTCCTGTTTGAAACTGACGCGTCTTCAATTGCTGTTCGATACAAGGTTAGTGGAAATCACAGTATGCCCCATATGCCAGCTACTGGTGTAAGTGGTGTTGACCTATATGTTAAAAAGGATAATGAATGGGTTTGGTGCAGAGGTAGGTATCAATTTAATGACACTATTACCTATGATTATAATGTCAACTTCACCCCTTTAGGTGTTCGGGAATACCAATTGTTCTTGCCTCTATATAATTCTGTAAAAGACCTCTCCATTGGTGTTCCAATTGACAATACATTCGTCATTAGCCCGATTAGAGAGCCTAAACCTATTGTGATTTATGGCACTTCGATTGCGCAAGGTGCCTGTGCCTCTAGACCGGGTATGGCATGGACCAACATTTTATCCAGAAAATTGGACCACCCAATTATTAACTTAGGTTTTTCTGGCAATGGCCGATTAGAGTCTGAATTGATAGAGTTATTGACAGAGATTGATGCTTCAATCTATATTTTGGATTGTCTCCCCAATCTATCTCCTAATGAGAATAGGACCAAGGCAGAAATACAAAAACGAATTGTAAATAGCGTTGGTTTATTGAAAGAAAAACGTCCAAATACCCCTATCTTATTAGTACAGCATGCCGGATATTCCGATGGTTTGGTCAATAGTTCAAGAAAAGACATATACGAAACACTGAATTCCTGGATGTCCGAAACCTTTGAACAACTTAAATCACAAGATGTGCAAGATCTTTATATGCTTTCCAAAGAAGAAATAGCATTAGGAAACGATGCCTTCGTCGATGGCACTCACCCTACAGATTTGGGAATGCAAAAATATGCCAATGCCTACGAAAAGATGTTAATCCAAATAAAACAGAAATAACCAAAGTTCAAAATAACATAAATGCTTATGAAAAAAATACTGCTTACTATTCTGATCATTACGCATCTTACAGCACTAGCACAAAAAGAGACTAAAGAGGAGATAAAACCAATTCCTAAACCACAGTCTTTTGTGACATCGCATCAGGGAACGTTTAATGGTAAAACCATAAAATATAAAGCTACTGCCAAAGAATCCTATTTAAAAAATAGCAAAGGGGATTCTGTTGCGTCTATATGGTCAGTGGCATATACCCAAGATGGTATCGCCAATAGTATAAAAAGACCAGTAACCTTTGTATTTAATGGTGGTCCAGGCTCAGCCTCAGTATGGTTGCATATGGGTTTGTTTGGTCCTAAAATTGTTAGAGTGGATTCAGATGCCAAAAAAGATGATGGAGCCGCGCCCTACGATTTAAGGACCAATGAACACGGTCTTTTAGATTTATCCGATTTGGTATTCGTAGATCCGGTAGGTACAGGATATAGCCGAGTCGTAGGTAAAGGAAAAGAAAAGGATTATTGGGGTTTAAAAGAGGATGCTAAATCTGTAGCACAGTTCATGCGCCAATGGATAACCGAAAATAAACGTTGGTTTTCACCAAAATATATCGCTGGCGAAAGCTTTGGAACTACGCGCGCAGCTGCAGTAGGTAAGGAATTGGAAGGCGGTGGACAAAATATGGCCCTAAACGGACTTATATTAATATCCCAGGCTTTGGATTATGATGGTTCTACTTCAATACACAATAATATTACCTCTTATGTAACCTATTTGCCAAGTATGGCAGCCACGGCGTGGTACCATAAAAAAGCAGGGGAAGGCAAAAATCTGGAAGATTTCATAGCCGAGTGCCGAAAATTCACTTATGACGTCTATACCCCAGCTTTGTACAAAGGATCCTTATTGACCGAAAATGAGAAAAATTCCATTGCCGAAAAATTGGCCTATTTCATTGGACTGGACAAAGACTATATCCTAAGATCTGATCTTCGTGTTTTAATGCATCGTTTTCAAAAACAATTATTGGCAGATAAAGGGCTGTCCATTGGCCGTTTGGATGGAAGGTTCATGGGCGATGAAGCCGATAAACTATCTGAAAACCCACATTTGGGAGATGCCGCTAGCTACCAAATAAGTTCGGCCTATACCGCAGCTGTCCTAAAAGTAGAAATGGATAGGCCCTATTTGACCTCAAATGGCAAAATCGGAAGCAAATGGCGTTGGAGAACGGTACCCGATGGCAGTTATTGGGAACCCACCCCAGTAAATGTGTCGAGGGCATTGGGTGAAACGATGCGGCGAAATACCGATATGAAAGTCCTTGTTGCCAGTGGATATTATGATTTGATCACTCCTTTTTTCGATGCTGAATATACTTTTTCAAGAAACGGAATTGTCAAAGAAAGAGTGGAAATGACCTATTATGAAGCTGGGCATATGATGTACACGCACGAACCTGATTTAATTAAATTATCTGGGGATATTAGACGGTTTTTAAC
>RCND010002101.1_pt1 | contig 11145 bp, 10 predicted proteins | sample 2041351 | NCBI WGS metagenome assembly RCND01 (sample SAMN09708230, study PRJNA481090) | Marine sediment metagenome, whole genome shotgun sequencing project. | biome: marine sediment; feature: ocean; material: sediment; isolation source: Sewage treatment plant 12B marine sediment (STP12B) ...
GCCAACTGCCGGTCTCCGGGTAACAGTGCCAGGACAGGTTTTTGACCGGGAATTTCTACAACCAGGGTTTTAACGGTTTTAGAGAGATCAAAGCCAATGGCCTTGGCCGCGAAAGAGGCCCCTTTTTCGAGGTGTTCATAGGTAATCACCTCAAATGGAATTTTACGTTGGGTTAATGCTTTGATTGCCCGAGTTGACATTGAAATAGGCTCCCCACTGTTCACTCAAGTAGGCCGAAAATACCATCCGGCCTGTTTTTACCCTAAAAAATCAATTTATTTCTGTTTTTCCCGATTTTTTTAGCCCCCTTTGACCTGATCTGTCAAACGGGCCTGTTACTGTTTCCCTCAAATAGGGCAAAGAGGCGTTTAAAATCGACAACACTAATCAGAGGAGGAACCCGATGGAACGCTACCTAACCTACCCCGACAATCACCAAGAGTGCTTTATTTACAACGGCTGCACCGAGATTGAACGGATTGTGCGTCAAGACGGCCGAATTGTGGACCGCAACTGGCTGCTCTTTGATTCCATTTCCGAGGCCGAAGTTTTTTTTAACGACTGTGCTGATGACGGAGATTTCCAGGCCAATCCGATTCATTAATTGCGCTTTAACGACCTCTTTACAGAAAACTTTCAACAATTGTACCCATAAGGAGATTTAGCATGCTGAGTCGATTCATTGAACATCTGCTGGAAGCGCTCTTTTTAGTGTCCTTGATGGCGATTATCACCCTTTTCTGGGCGGTAACGGGCGCCTAACTGACCGCAGGCGGCCATGATATCGGCCCCTTTGGAGACGCGTTTGCGCACAAAGACCTTTTCAGCGATCAACCATTGGCGGAACTGCTCTACCCTTTCAGGCGAGGCTGCGCTAAAGGGCGTATCCCTAATCGGGTTGTAAGGGATCAAGTTTACCCGAACATTGGGAAACTGGTGAGCAAAACGGGCCAATTCAAGGGCTTGACTTTTAGAATCGTTGATGCCGGAAAAGAGCACATAACCGAACATCAACCCTTCTTTGGCCTTGTGAGGCACGGTTTTAAGTAGGCGGCAAAGATCGTCAAGGCTGTGGTGCTGATTAATGGGCATCAATCGGCTTCGCAATTGATCATCCACGGCATTTAAAGAGATTGATAGTTTAAGTCCCTCAATGGGATTTTCCAGATACCGTTTTAACGGCGTCAAAAGCCCCACTGTCGAGAGAGTGACCCGTTTGGGGCTGATATTGATGCCCCGTTGATCGGCCAGAACGTGGATTGCCTGGATTACCGCATCATAATTATCCATGGGTTCGCCCATGCCCATAAAAACAATATTGCGCACCGGGGCGTTAAAGTGCCACTTGGCCAACAGCACCTGACCGACAATCTCGTGGACCGCAAGATTGCGGGAAAATCCCATCCGTCCTGTTTCACAAAAGAGGCACCCCATACGGCACCCCACCTGGCTCGACACGCAGACCGTGGTGTGGTTGAACATCGGTACCAGCACCGACTCAACGATGCCCCCATCGGCCAGCCGCGCGGTAAATTTGGTAACCCCGTCATCGGACTCGGTCTCCACAATCTCGGGGAGGGTGCCGTCCAGGTCACGGTCCAGCTGTTGGGCCAGTTCCGATGACTTCTCAAACTCCGGCAGTGAGGCGCAGTCGATCTCACCGGTTTTGAAATAGTGCCGATAGGCCGCCTTCGCATGAAAAAGACCCTTGTTGAAACGGCGTGACAACACATCGGCCAGATCGGCGGAAGTTACTGCGGCAATATGAATTTGGGTGTTTTGCTTCACTGTTTTTCCATGGATTCAATGAGTTTATACAACCGCCTTGTTTTTAACCACGAAATGGACGAAAAGCACGAAAAAATTTCAGACTCATCCGATCAGTACTGTTTTGTACGTGACTTTCGCACATTACATCGTTAAGTAGTTTTATTTATCACACTTAAGTTTGATGGACTCGCAAAAAGTTATCCGGATGGCTATGGAAAAAGGTCCATATACAAGGCGGTGTGGTTTTTCAGGATCAAAACGATACCTGTTAGTATGCTGAGAGTCTGTAAAACCACAACAACGCAGTAGATGGGACTTTTTACGACGCCATCAATTCTTTTTCGGTTTAATCTTTTTACGAAACAGGCCGTGGATATTCGTATCTAACAGGGGCGGGTCGGTAAAAAGCGTCACCTGACAACTGGGGTTGACCCGTTCTCTCATCTGGCCATTACTTTCACTCATACGATCTATGGTGAGGTCAATATTACGGCATTGAGGAGCCAAATACGCCAATGTATCACCCACGGCAAGATTGGTTTTGGTCTCAATGGTCAGCGGTTCAACGGATTTGACAAAACCTGCCGGAATCCATTGTTGAGCAGGATGGAGATCTTTGTAGTTCATGCCTTTTTCACCGGGTGGGCCGTCAAAGAAGTTTTCGGTTTGCCCCCGGGTACCGACCTTGGCCAACTCTTTGTTTAAATGATCGGGGATTGAGCAGTTTTTGAGATTGCCGTGTTCCTGCTTCCATTCGTTCAGCCAATCTAGCGCCGCGCGGTAAACCCGGACCACACTGCCCACGTAAGCGGTGGATTTCATGCGCCCTTCGATTTTAAGTGCATTTACCCCAACAGCAACCAGTTCCGGCAATCGATTCAATAAGCAAAGATCCTTGGCGCTAAAAATGTAAGTACCACGATCATCTTCAACCACGGGAAAATATTCCCCCGGCCGTTTCTCTTCCACCAGATGATAGGAGTAGCGACAGGGGTGGGCACAATGACCTTGGTTGGCATTACGGCCTGTCATATATTGGCTCATCAGGCAGCGGCCGGAGTAGGAGATGCAGAGGGCGCCATGAACAAAAACTTCGATCTCCGTTGCTGTTTGAGTCCGAATCTGCCCAATTTCATTTAAGGATAACTCCCGGGCGAGATTGATGCGGCAGGCACCCTGATCAGCCCAGAAAGCGGCGCTGGCGCTATTGGTGACATTGGCCTGGGTGGAGAGATGAATGGGCAGGGCGGGCACTGTCTGGCGGGCTATTTGTAAAATTCCCGGATCGGCAATGATCAAGCCGTCTACATCTGCGGTTTTCAGAAAATAGAGATAGTTGGTTAACCCTTCTAAATCGTGATTGTGGGCGATGATGTTTACCGTTACGTATATCTTGATGTGATGGCCATGGGCCAAATTAGTGGCCGCGAGAATCTCCTCACGATCAAAGTTGCCTGCCCGGGCCCGCAGGCCCCACTGCTTGCCCGCCAGATAGACAGCATCCGCACCATAGAGAATGGCTGTTTGCAGTTTTTCAAAATTGCCCGCCGGTGCTAACAGTTCAGGTATTGGCTTTGTTGTGTTAATCGGCATGGTGGAGTTTTAACTGACCTGGTTCGTGCGCTGAAATAACATTTCACGGATACCGCTGTAGTACCGAAAACTTATTATCGGTTTAAAGGGCGTTAATAGCGATATGAGTGCCCGATTGTGGCGGAAATATGAAGAGAGGCGAATGTTGGGTAGAGTGCGCCATATCAGACGGTTGTTCTGGCCGTAGGCAAACAGGCTGGCATAGCGTGGATGGAGCGCCTTTTCCATGGCCATAACTAAAACCAGCCCGTAGGGTTTGACCATTTTGTAACAGCGTTGGATGATTTTCAGAGCTTCGGTATCGTTGAGATGATCTAAAAGATCCCATAAGTTGATACAGTCAAAACTGTCCGGTGGGAAATCGAGCTGTTTCCAAATTTCATCGTATGAAGCGTCTTTTTTAATTTTAGTTTTATTGAGCTGGGAAAATAAATCAAAGACATAGAGCTGCTCGGACCGGCGGGCAAAAAAATCAATGTTTTCCTGACAGGCCGGTCCCAAATCCAAGATTTTGGAGGCTTTTTGTCGCTGTAAATTATCAGTAAGCCGCTTTAAAACCATACTGGCCGAACCAACATGTGCCAGTTTCGGGCTTAAGGTTTCGGCGGGTTGAGGCATCAATTCAATTAACCGCTATTTTTTTGGGTTTTGTCAACAGTTGATAAAGGTGCAACTTTACTGGGCTCTACTTTGGTCGATTCAACCGTGTGGTCGACCGGTTGTTTTTCACGATGGGGGTCTCGTTGCAACTCGATAATGCCTTTGAAATAGGCACCATCCTGTACCGAAATACTTTTACATTTAATCTCACCGTAAAAATCGGCATTCTGAGTCACTTCCACCCTTCCGTCCGCGCGGACCTTGCCCTGAAGTAAACCACCGATGACCGCATCATGAGCCTTAATTTCCCCCTCGATGCGTCCTTTGGGGCCAATGGTCACATGATGGCCCAGGGCAGTGATATTGCCTTTGACGACACCGTCTATGACCAGGTTTTCTTCGCCCTTCACATTGCCTTCGATGACGACATTGGCGCCGATAACGGTTTTAGAACTGTTCGTTATCGGGCCGGGGTCATAGGAAGCCGCCTTTTTTATAGGGCTTTTTTTTGCCGGGGGAGCTGGAGGGGCGACGGGTTTCTTTTTGGGGTCGTTGGTTTCGCGATTTTGTTTAAACATGTCGGCTCCTTTGATTCAATAAACTCGAATCTTGAACAGTTACGAGGACGTATTGTATACGAAGGATGTGGTGCAGCTATGACCTGTCCATTCGATCAGGCTATTTTTAGCGATTTTGAGTTGAATGTCAAATAGTCTACGGATATTTAGCCCGAGTGCTTGATCAATCATTACAATGCCGTCCATGGGATTTCTTCAAGATGGTGTCAAAATCGGTTTTAAGTAATGACCCGTGTAACTCTTTGTAGAGCGAATCACTTTTTCAGGCGACCCCTGGGCAACGATTCGGCCGCCTTTGTACCCACCTTCGGGTCCCAGGTCGATAATCCAGTCGGCAGTTTTAATAATGTCCAGATTGTGCTCGATAATCACAACGGTATTCCCACCATCCACCAGTCGGTGGAGGACCTCCAGCAACATACGGATATCCTGAAAATGGAGCCCGGTAGACGGTTCATCCAGGATGTAGAGCGTATCTCCGGTATCTTTTTTGGCCAATTCCCGCGAGAGTTTAATCCGCTGGGCCTCACCACCGGAAAGGGTGGTGGCCGATTGACCCAGCTTGATGTAACCCAGGCCGACATCCATCAACGTATCCAAAATACGGCGGATGCGGGGCTGGGCATTGAAAAGATCTTTCGCCTGACGGACCGATAGATCTAAAACATCAGCAATGGAGTGGCCTTTGTAACGGATCTGAAGGGTGGCTTCGTTAAACCGGTGACCTTGGCATTGTTCGCAAGGAACGTAGACATCGGCTAAGAAGTGCATCTCCACCCGGATGAAACCGTCCCCGTTGCAATGGGCGCAACGACCGCCTTTGACGTTAAACGAGAAGCGTCCCTTTTTATATCCCCGCAAGCGTGATTCGGGTAGCTGGGCAAAAAAATCACGGATCGGATCAAAGACTTTGGTGTAGGTGGCGGGGTTGCTGCGGGGCGTGCGGCCAATAGCCCGCTGATCAATGCTGATCACCTTACCGATGCCTTCAATGCCGCTTAAACCACCATACTTCCCCAACTCCAGGGTGGCGTTATGCAAATTATTGGCCAGGGCCGGATAGAGGATTTGGTTGATCAGGGTTGATTTGCCCGCACCGGAAACACCGGTGACCGCCACCATCAGCCCCAGTGGGATCTTGGCGGTAATATTTTTTAAATTATTGGCGGCAGCTTTTTTAATGGTTAGATGCTTGCTGCCCACACTTTTGGGAGTTCGGCGTTTTTTCGGCGTTTGGATCTTCTCACGGCCGCTTAAAAATTGACCGGTGACGGAGGCCGGATTACGGCAGATCTCTTCGAAGGGTCCCTGGGCGATTATCTGGCCTCCCAACAGCCCTGCGCCTGGGCCGATGTCTACAATCCAATCGGCATTTTGCATGGTTTCCTGATCATGTTCAATCACGATCAAGGTGTTACCAATATCCCTCAAACGTCTTAAGGTCGAAAGCAGTTTAAGGTTGTCTCGTTGATGCAGCCCAATAGAGGGTTCATCCAGTATATAGAGAACGCCGGTCAATTCCGAGCCGACTTGGGAGGCCAAGCGGATACGCTGTGATTCCCCACCTGAAAGCGAGGGTCCTTTACGATCCAGCGACAGGTAGTCCAGTCCGACATTGAGTAGGAAACCCAAACGGCTGTGAATCTCTTTTAGCAACTCTTCGGCAATGACTTTGCGGCTGCCGGTTAAGGTAAGACCGTCTAAAAACTGCTGGGCTTCGGCAATGGTTGCCGCAGTTAACTGGACAATAGAATTATCGGCAATCCGGACATGACAGGCTGCCGGTTTTAACCGTTCTCCATTGCAGGCCGGGCAGGGCTTGGAAGACATGAATTTGCCGTAATATTTTTTTTGACCTTCGGAGCGGGTTTGGCGGTAGCGGCGCATCATGGTGGGGATGATGCCTTCCCAGGCCGTCTTAAATTGTCCGTTTATCTTTTCGGAATTCCAGGAAACCGTCATTTGGCGGCCTTTGGAACCGTAGAGGATTAAATCTTGATTTTTTTTAGGCAGCCGTATCCAAGGAGTGTTGAAATCGATTTTCCAGTGATGTCGTAACCCGTTTATTTGGCGGCCGCCCCAGGAGTTTTTCAACGCTTTACTCGCATCCAGATAACTGCGCCAAGGGACAATAGCCCCATCAGTAATGGAGCGGCTTTTGTCCGGAATCAGCTTATCTTCATCCATGCGGAGTTGAGTTCCCAAGCCATTACATTCGGGACACATCCCCTGGGGTGAATTGAACGAAAAGAGTTGTGGGGTCAGTTCCGGATAGGCGATTCCGCAGCAGGCCCGGGCTTCACTCATCTTTAAATCCTCACGACCCAGGATATGGACGATCAAACGGCTGTTCCCCAATTTAAGGGCCATTTCCACCGAATCGGTCAGCCGTTTTTTGAAAGAGGCGTCGGTAGTGATGACCAAACGGTCAATCACCACTTCCAGGGTATGTTTTTGATGCCGTGCAAGGGTTTGAACATCTTCAATGGGTTGCACCACCCCATCGGCCCGGACTCGGGCGAATCCTGATTTTAAAAGGTTTTGCAGAACCTCTTTATGCTCACCTTTACGATTTTCGACCACTGGTGCCAAAATCAGGATCTTCGATTGAGGGGGCAGGGAGGTGATTTGATCCACCATACTCTGGGCATTGCCACGGCCCACCGTATTCCCGCACTTGATGCAGTACTGTTCACCGATCCGGGCATATAAAACCCTGAGGTAGTCGTGAATTTCTGTGATGGTTCCAACGGTTGAGCGGGGATTCGTCCCGGCTGCTTTCTGATCAATGGCAATCGCCGGACACAAGCCACGAATCGTATCGTACTGCGGCTTGTCCATTTGGCCAATAAACTGGCGGGCGTAGGCTGACAAGGATTGAACATAGCGCCGCTGTCCTTCGGCAAAAATGGTGTCAAAGGCGAGGCTTGATTTACCGGAACCGGATACGCCGGTAAATACAATCAATTTCTTCTTAGGGATATCAAGGTGAACGTTTTTCAGATTATGTTCACGAGCCCCGCGAACGCTTATGGTTTCAAGCTCAATGGGGGTATCAATTGAATCAATAAAGCTCTGCTGTTCATCGGTTTTAAGGGTCATGGAGGTATGGGTTGGCTTTCGGTGTAATTGGGTGGAAAGGTTCATCCAGGTTCATATTTTTAGTTGCCAATTATTGTAAACATGATGCGGGCTAAATGCAATGAATCGGCTGAGCGAATTATTTTCATTTTGAACGGATCTTTTTTGAAGAGAGCCGTATACAGTGCCGCAGTTATTCAAAAAGACGATTGACATTGTTGATGCTAAAATATACTTTTCCGTGGCACTATAGATTAGGATGGAGTCTTATCTTTAACATGACTGAATAGGGATCTATAAAGGATTTATTATGAAACACAAAATGATTGTCTGCATGTTGATGTTGTTAATGCTGGCTTTGATTCCCGCTGGAGGGTGGGCGACGGAGACAGAATCAGAAGTGCCTCAATTGGTGATTCCGGAAGCGGTTTATGAATTTCAGCCGGTTTTGGAGAACGAGTACGTTACCCATAAATTTACTGTCCAGAATAAAGGAACGGCAGAACTCGCTATTTCCAGGGTTAAAAGCGGCTGAGGGTGCACAGTTGCCTCATTTACGAAGGCAATCCCCGCCGGCGGCGAGGGTGAAATCGAAGTCAAGTTAAGTACACGCGGATATGGTGGTCGAACGGTAACAAAATCGGTACAGGTCTATAGTAATGACCCCAAGACCCCTAATACCAGACTCACCATTAAAGGGCCGGTGAAGCGTTTTGTAACCATAAGACCTAGCCGAGTCAGCCTGGTGGGTCCTGTGGGGGTTCCATTGACACGTAAAGTGGTCATTACACCGGAGCCGGAATTTCCGTTTAAAATCAAGGAGCATCATGCTGAAAAAGGTGAGTTCATTAAATATCAATTGAATGAGAAAAAAGAAGCGGATCAACTGAGTTATGAGTTGGTGGTGGAGAACCTGAAAACGGATAAGGGTTGGTTTGCAGATTCCATTGTACTAACGACCGACAGTGCTATTCGGCCGGAACTGCGCATTCGGGTTAATGGGAATCTCAAGGAAACGAATAATGCTGAGACGGTACCGGCGAGTGAAGTGAATCCAAAACCGGTCAAAAAAGAATAGAAGTGCATCAAATCAATTTCAGCCTGGATGAGACCTCTCATCCAGGCTGTTTTTTTTGGAGGCAAAGGTGATTCAAAAGAAAACGTTCCAGCTCTTGATCCTCGATTGCGATGGCGTGATGTTTGATACGTCTGACGCCAATCGGGCCTATTACAATCGGCTACTACAAGCGGCCGGATTGGTGGAGATGACTGATGAGCAGTTTGCCTTTGCCCATATGCACACGGTTTTCGAGTCGGTCGATTACCTTTTCAAAACCCCGGAACTCATTGAGAAGGCGCACCAACTGCGCCGTCAGATGAGCTACGCTTCGGTGATCAAGGATATGCGCATCGAACCGTACCTGATATCTGTGCTGAGGTCGGTTCGACTCGGAGTTAAAACTGCCGTTGCCACCAATCGTATCGATACGATGGATGCGGTGTTGGACCATCATGGATTGGCCGACTTGTTTGATCTGGTGGTAACGGCCCAGGATGTAAAGCGGCCCAAACCCCATCCGGAAATGCTTGAGAAGGCGTTAAGTCATTTCAATCTGGATCAACAACAGGGGATTTTTGTAGGGGATTCTTTGGTGGATCAGCAGGCCGCCCATGCTGCGGGGATGGCCTTTGCCGCTTTCCGCAACAGATCGCTTACGGCCGATTATCATCTCAAACGGTTAGACGAACTACTCCCTTGCCTATTCTAAATTAAAAAATAAACAAATTAAAACAATTAGTTTAGAAAATTATATAAACTTATTGTTTAGGTTGTTAGTTTTTAGAACGACAAAAAACATCAAACCGATCATAGAGGGCTTCTGTAGCGTCAAGGCGTCTGTCCAAAGGTTGATCACAATACTGCAAGGCCAGGTGATGAATCAATTCAAGCAGGGCGGTGACAGCAGTAAAACTATTGAAAATTGATAACCCTTCGGAAGTGACAGCCAGGTTTACATCGGCCACCTTGGTTAGAGGTGGCCGTTCCGTATCGGTCACCAAAATGACTGCCGCACCGCAAGTTTGGAAAAAAGAGGCAACATCATGTGTCAGTTTAGTGTAGGGATGCCTGAAAATACCCACCAGAAGATCTGATGCCCCCACGTTTTGTATAATTTCGGGTTCGGTTTGGATACGGGCGTCAATTAATGTCGCTTCGGGTCGGATTCGTTGAATGATTAGCTGAAAGAGCATTGCCAGTGCACAAGATGAACGCTGGCCAGTGATATATAGCGTTCCGGGGATTTCAGCGATCATCCGAGCTGCTTGTTCGACCTTTTCTACGTTAATGGTATCGAAATTGTGTTGCAAATTCCGGATAATGGCGGCCATATTGTCGCTTAAGATGTTACCGGCTTGCGTCTCTTTCCGCTTGAGCGTGTAGCGGGTGGATAGGGATTGATACAAGGATCGTGCATTGGATTTAAGCTCCTCATGCAAGTCTGCGAATCCGTCATAGCCGAGGCGGGCAATAAACCGGACAATGGTCGCTTTGCTCACGTTAATATTTTGGCTAAGGGTCGTGATGTTTTCCAACGCAAGCAAGTCGAGATGTCGTAAAAAATAGTCGACAATTTTAATCTCGCTTGGCGTTAGTTTGTCGAGTTCTTTGAGACGTAGGGAGAGCAGTTTATTAGCCATGATTCTTCCTGAGAAAAATATTGCAAAGATTTGCGTTTTGAAATATGTATTTCAGTGCTTGAATCATTTTTATCTGATGAATAACGTTACCACCCTTATGCAGGTAGGTAAAGCCCATGGTTTCAAGTACCACTCACCCCTCGACCTTCTTAAGTTGGTTAATTGATATCCGGCGTGATTTACACCGTTTTCCCGAACTCTCCTTTAAAGAACATCGAACAACCCGTAAAATTGCCCAGGTGCTGGAGTCTTTGGGTGCACAAGTCACTCAATTTAACGATTGCACCGGTCTTGTGGGACTTTTTGCCGGGCCTCACGATGGTCCAACCATCGCTTTGCGAGCAGACATAGACGCACTACCTATCCAAGAATTAACCTCCGCTTCTTATACCTCTGAAGTGGAAGGAGTCATGCATGCCTGTGGCCATGATGCCAACACAGCCATCATGTTAGGGGTGGCCAAAAAAATGGCTGATGAAGATATGATCAATCGGATGCACGGCAATGTGAAATTTATTTTCCAACCCGCAGAGGAGCAAGGATCGGGAGCAGAGGTGTTAATTCAAAAGGGTGTGTTAGATAACCCTCATGTGGATCGGGTTTTTGCCGGCCATATGTCCCCGGATCTATCTGTAGGCAATATCGGCGTTTTTAGTAGCCTGGGATATGCTTCGGTTGACCGGTTTAAACTGGAAATCCAGGGCCAGGGGGCCCATGGCGCACGGCCCGAAGAAGGAATTGATCCTATTGTGGCGGGTGCCCATTTTGTTTCCCAGATTCAAAGCATTGTTTCCCGAAATGTCAAACCAACGCACGCCGCAGT
>RCND010006772.1_pt1 | contig 11141 bp, 8 predicted proteins | sample 2041351 | NCBI WGS metagenome assembly RCND01 (sample SAMN09708230, study PRJNA481090) | Marine sediment metagenome, whole genome shotgun sequencing project. | biome: marine sediment; feature: ocean; material: sediment; isolation source: Sewage treatment plant 12B marine sediment (STP12B) ...
CAAAAAAAAGGTGATGGTTCTGGACATAGGCGGAGGCAGTAACGAATTTATCATTTGCGACGACCAGGGAATTAGCTGGAAGCACAGTTTTGAACTGGGGATGGCGCGTATCCTGGAGCTTTTTGATCTCTCGGACCCCATTACCCACGAGGAAATCTATGCCATGGAAGCCTACTTCAAGCATGAACTTGGGCCTTTGTTTGAGGCTGTAAAAAAGGAGAAACCCCGAACCCTAATTGGCGCTTCAGGCTCCTTCGACACCTTTTACGCCATGATGAGACTACGTAAGGGAGTCGTGACAGATGTGGGTCACAGCCGCCCTCTTCCCATGCCAGAATTCAGACGTATCCGACAGAAGTTGATACGTTCCACCCATGCCGAACGTTTGAATATGCCAGGGATGGAACCGGTTCGTGTGGATATGATTGTTGCCGCTGTGATTTTTGTTAGTTTTGTGATACGCGAATGCAATATCAAGCAACTGGTTCAATCGGATTTTGCTCTCAAAGAAGGGGTAATCGCAGAACTGGTGGGTATTTGAAACGTGCTCGCCTTCCTGAAAAACAAAAAATAAGATGGCAAATATTCTTGTAATAGACGACGAAAGAAGCATCAGAAATACGCTCAAGGAGATCCTGGAGTATGAAAAGTTTACGGTCGATTTAGCCGAAAACGGGATCGAAGGCCTGGAGAAGTATAAAAAAGGAAACTATGATATCGTGCTTTGCGATATTAAGATGCCTGAAATGGACGGTTTGGAGGTACTTGAGAAGCTCTTTGAAGAACAAGGCGAAGCACAGGTGATTATGATATCCGGTCATGGTAGTGTGGATAACGCCGTGGAGGCTATCAAGAAGGGAGCCTATGATTTTATTGAAAAACCTCTGGATTTGAACCGCCTGCTGATCACTGTCCGAAATGCACTGGACAAAACCACCCTGATCAGCGAAACGCGGGTATTGAAAAAGAAGGTAGCAAAAGGTTACGAGATGATCGGCGAATCGGAAGCCATAGGGAAGGTACAGGAGATCATTGAAAAAGTGGCCCCCACCGATGCCCGTGTGATGATCACAGGATCAAATGGTACCGGTAAAGAACTGGTGGCGCGTTCCCTGCATGAAAACAGCAATCGGGCAGGATCTCTTTTTATCGAAGTCAACTGCGCTGCCATCCCCTCCGAACTGATCGAAAGTGAATTGTTCGGACATGAGAAGGGAGCTTTTACTTCCGCCATCAAACAGCGCAAAGGAAAATTCGAACAAGCCGACGGTGGTACTATCTTCCTGGATGAAATCGGCGACATGAGCCTTTCAGCCCAGGCCAAGGTATTGAGGGCCCTTCAGGAGAACAAGATTTCCAGAGTAGGGAGCGACAAAGACATCAATGTAAATGTTCGGGTATTGGCTGCCACCAACAAGAACCTGAAGGATGAGATCGAAAAAAGCCAGTTCCGGGAAGACCTCTACCACCGCCTTAGCGTCATCCTGATCCATGTGCCTTCCCTGAACGAAAGGCTCGAGGATATTCCACTACTGGCAGACCACTTTAACACCCTCATCTGTGAGGAGTACGGCACCCAGCCAAAAAAGATCACAAAAGATGCCATCAAGGAATTGCAAAAAATCACATGGACCGGTAATATCCGGGAGTTCCGCAATGTTCTGGAGCGCCTGATTATTCTTTGCGATAAGGAGATCACCGGTAAGGATGTGATAGCCTTTGCCATGCCCATCTCAAGGTAGCACTCAGCAAACAGCCCAGCAGCACAGCAGCACAGCAGTGCTCAGGGATCAGGGATCAGGGATCAGTGCGCGGTTGTTAACCCAGGTCTGGCCCTTGGACCAGGCTACATGGGTCTGGTGAATCGGCCTGACAAGTACCTGGTCAATGATCATCTCTCCACTGGTAATGACCTTGTTTTCCATGGTTATCTTCAGACGAGACCCTGTTTCTTTTACATGAACGGGGTACTCCACCAGGCCCCAGGATCCATCACGAAGTACCATTTTCCTGAAAAAATCGGTGTAGATGTAGTCATATTTTTTGCCATCCTCCTTGTAGAGCTCATTCCAAAAAACTGTCCGGGGCCACAGATCCCGGTCGGCACCTTCAAACCAGAACGACACAAGATATTTTCCCGTATCCGGAACCACCCCTTCAAACAGGGTCTGGGCTTTACTGAATTCCGAACTGTAAACCCCATTGGGTTCCGATTCGAAGTCCTCATAAAGTACCCCTGGACTCTCCCGCTGGATTAAATCCATACGATCTCCTTCCATCGACTGAGGGTCTGCCTCTTGTTTTTCAGCCAGCTGGGACAACTCTTTTTGCCTATCAGAAATCAATCCCGGGATGCTGTCCAGTGTAAGGTGGTAAATTTTCAGATGATCATTTTCAGTTAGCAACTCCGCCTTGGAAATCAGGTCATGTTCATGCTCAGAAAGACCTCCTTTCTTATGCCTCAGGATGAGCAGGGGCTTTTGATCTGGAAACTCCTCAAGAATGGGATAGTTATGATAGGGTTCCAGGATCAGGTCAAGGTTCATCAATGTCTGTTTGATTGAAGTGCGGCTAAGCATGACGGCCGTGAGGGGCAATCCTGTTCCCAGCGAGGCTGCATAAGCATCGGCAATTACCGGGGTGCGGTCCCCGTGCCAGTAATTCTCCGATCCGATATGAAAATAGGGAAGCGGAATGATAGCCTGGTAATCGGCCGAATTATATTTTTCGTACCACTGATTCTGTTCGGAGCTGTTATAAAGTTCCGAATGCCAGCTGATGGGATTGTTATATCTTTTTGGACACGTCCGGATATGCATCATGGATTCAAATCCGGCAAAGAGCAAGAAAAGTGCAAGAAGCAGGTGTCTGATGCGGAGTCCCGATTTCTGATGCCATCTCCAGAGGTAAAGAAATGAGGTGATGGTCATGATATAATAGAAGGGGAATACAAATCGCCCTATGGCCCTTAGCTGCCTGAAGGGTCCTGAATAATTTAACAGGCGTTCCCATCCGGAGGAAAAAGGCCACCCCATGGCAATAAACAGGGAGATCACACCTGACCAAAACAGGATGTTCCAGGCAGGATTATCCGAAACTTTCAAGGCCAGGAATCCTTTTTTTCGAATCAACTTCCTCACACTTAAAAAGAGGATGACCACTGCCACAACAGTACCCAGCAATCCCACATATGCACTGCTTCTGAAGACTCCCTTAATATCCAGAAACTGCCCGTGGGGCAGACTAACCGGAAGGAAGACCGCCTCCAGCCTGATCCTGCTGGGGTAAAATCCCCATGGAAATGCCGTCCGGTCAAGCCCCGGATCCTGCATGCCTGAAAAAAGGTTGAACAGGATAAAAGGAATGAAAAACTGAATCAGTACATGGGAGATGATAAAAAGGGGTTTACCAAATCTTTCTCTGTCCTGGAAAAAGACAAAAATCCAGAAGGGAACCCACAGCACAAGAATGAAGGCTGCAATATAGAGTTGTTTGGCACTGAACAAGATAACCAGGACCCCAAAAATGACGGATAGCCCATAGCTGGGTTTACGGTAGAAACGCAGCAAGAGGTAAAGAATAACAGGGATCAGGTAGGCATATGCCAGGTTGTAGTGTCCTCCAAGCCTCTCCCACTGGTTGGAAAGTATCATAATCAGCAGAGAGGCCAGGATTGCCATCCAGTAAACCACTCCCAGCTCCATGAATACCAGGTAGATAAACAGGGCGGCAAGAGCAAATGAGAGTAGGATAAGTATATTGCTGATCCCAAGTGCGTAATCGGAGAGGTCCCAGCCCACAGCCTTAAGAAGTTTCAGGGTATTGGTCAGCACCACCTGGTTCCCGGTAAAAAACACCGATTCCCCAAAAGGATAGTTCATGGCTTTGGTATGCCAGTAGGTCGAATCATGTTTAATGTGATAAACCGTTCCAAAGGTGCTTTTCATCCCATCTCCCCCACTGGCAAATGAGACCTGGTTGGCATTAAAAACTATCTTGTGGAAAAGACCCAGCAGGATCAGCGAAGCGAGTAAAAAGCATACAATCGCTCCATGTTTTTTCATAAAATTCATTCCCTTAACAACTTTCCTGAATAAAATAGTGAGGTCTTTTTTTACTCTCTTTGGAGAGCCTTGCGATATACTCTCCGATAATACCGATACTGAATAACTGTATACTCCCCAGGAAGAGGATCACAAACATCAATGAGGTCCATCCCGGGTTGGTGGAACCAAAGAAAAAATTAATGATGGCATATACTCCGTAAGCAAGGCTGATGAACATCACCACCAGGCCCACCAGGAAACTGATCCTGAGTGGTCGTGTGGAAAAAGCCGCAATCCCGTTCAGGCCATGCTTGACCAGTTTCCACATATTGAATTTTGTGGTTCCTGCATTTCGCTCGGGTGCCCGGAATGAGATGCTCGATTGGCGAAAACCCATCCAGCTAATCAAGCCATTCTGATAAGGATCCTGTTCCTCAAAATTAAGATATGCATCCACGGCTTCCCGGTTCATCAGACGAAATTCTGCTGCGGAAGGAGCTACCTTAAAATCCGACAATAGATTAAGAACCCCGTAAAAGCTCCTTGAACTTACCCGCTTCAGCCAGCCTTCATCATCTGTGGAAGACCTGGTTGTATTGACTATATCAAATCCCTTTTGATACTCCGCTATCAAATCGGGAATCAGCGAGGCAGGATGCTGTCCGTCTGTATCCATGGTGATCACAATATCCCCTTTCGCCTTGCGCAGTCCGGCCATCAATGCGATCTGCTTACCGAAATTCCTGGAAAAACAGATGCCGCTGACCCTGGAATCCATTTTTGCCAACTTTTTCACTTCATCGAAAGTACCATCCCTGCTCCCATCATCCACAAAAATCATTTCAAGCAGTTCTATTTCATGTAGATCAAGTCCCGAAATCTGTTCATAGATAAACTGGATGTTCTCTTCTTCGTAATAAGCTGGCAATATTACACTTACATTCATGACAGTGTGAATTAATCCCATTCGATGTGGTGATGGTTAAATATCAGGGCGCTACCTGCAAACCTACTTAAAATATTTTATGTAGGTTTGAACTTGCTTTGATAAAATAGAGGTAAAACATGACAGATTCATCGGTTTCCATCATCATTCCTGCTTTCAATGAAGAGGAGGCAATTGGCCCCACTCTTCAAAAACTTGTGGATTTGAAAATACATGAAAAATACGAGCTCATCATTGTGGATGACGGGTCGGCAGATGGCACCGCGGAAATTGTAGCAGGCTTTCCCGTAAAACTCTACCGCCACCACGTAAACAAGGGCTATGGAGCAGCCTTAAAAACCGGTGTGCGCAAGGCTTCCGGAGATAAAGTGATCATGATGGATAGTGACGGACAGCACGACCCGAAATACATAGCGGAAGTCGAAATGATGTTGCAGGAGTTTGACATGGTTATAGGAGAGCGGAGCGAGACCTCTTTCCAGGTGAAAAGGCGAAAAGCCGGGAAACGGCTGATCCGAAGAATAGGAGAGTATCTTGTGGAGCAGAAGCTGCCCGATTACAACTCGGGATTCAGGGGTTTTCACAGGGAGACCATAGCCGGATTACTCCACCTTATGCCAAATGGTTTTTCGTTCTCGACCACCTCCACCCTGGCCTTCCTCAAGGAGGGGTACAACATCGGCACCTTCCCCATCGAGGTTGGTGAACGGATAGGGCGCAAAAGCAACGTAAAAATGGTGAAGGACGGATCCAAAACCATCCTTCTACTCTTCAGAATTATCATGCTTTTTAATCCCCTGAAAGTATTTTTCCCTGCCAGCATCTTCACCTTCCTTGTGGGTGTCGCTTTTGGAACAACCGGTTACATCTTGTATGACCGCTTCTCCAATGGGGCGGTGGTACTTACCATGCTGGGAATGTTTCTTTTCTTCATTGGTCTTATTGCTGACCAAATCTCCATCCTGAACCGAAGGAAGTCCTAAAATGAAGAGACACATATCGCAGAACAAATGGACCGACCGGGAGGTGGAAGAGCACTGGGACCGGGTAGCCTCTGTATATGTACAGGAAAACAACAGGGTAAAGGAAACCCACGACCAGCGCTTTATTAAAACGCTGGAGCACCTAAAGCTTGGGAAGGGGATGAAGGTGCTGAACATTACCAGCCGTGATGCTGAAGCCACCGATTATATCCTCAGGGAACAAGCCGACTGCCGGGTAGTTAATGGAGAGATTTCGGCCGGACTAATGGAAGTGGCAGAGAAGATAAGGCCTGGAATCTATCAGCAAAAGATAAAAACCTACTCGGATCTGCCCTTCAAAGAAAAGGAGTTCGACAGGGTTCTTTCCCTGGAAACCCTGGAACATGTGGCTGAGCCCCTGAAATTCCTTGAAGAGCTCCATCGCATATCGGTTCCCAACACCATTCTGGTGCTTACCTGCCCTCCTGCCACCAGTGAAATTCCCTACCAGGTCTATACAGCCCTGTTTGGAGGACATGGAGAGGGGCCTCACCGTTTTCCTCCGTCCAGGAGGGTAAAAAAAATGTTCAGCCTCACCGGCTGGAAACTAATTCATCACCAGGGAACTATCCTGGTTCCGGTTGGACCAAAATGGTTCAGGGAGGCCGGAGAAAGTATCATTAAACAATTTCAAAATTCATGGATTTCTGAACTGGGAATCCGCCAGATATATGTCTGTGAAAAACAGTAAACAAAAGCTGGTCCGCATCATGGGCTCGGAGCTATGCAACCGCTGCGGAACCTGCGTAGGTCTTTCGGGTGGAGCCATCAGCTTTCGGGATCGTGAAGGCCTCTTCCGTCCTGAACTCGTTGGGGAATTGGAAACAAAGGAGTATGACAGGATATTAAATGCCTGTTCGGGAGCCGGTTTTGATTTTCCCGAATACCGCAGGCTCTTCTACCCAAAAGCACCCGGCTTCCATACTTTTACGGGACCCTACCACACGATGTCTATAGGGCATGCTGCGGATCCTTTACTGCGTGCCACTGGTGCCAGCGGAGGAATTATTTCCACCATCCTTATCTACCTTCTGGAGCATAAACGAATCGATGGAGCGGTGGTCACCCGTATGTCGCACCAGAAACCCTGGCTTACCGAACCATTTATCGCCACCACAAGGGAGGAGATTCTGGAGGCAGCGCAGAGCAAATACATCCTCACCTCGGTGAATGAAATCCTGGACCAGATCGCTGCCTTCAAGGGAAAACTTGCCTATGTGGGTCTGCCGGGTCAGGTGCAATCCATCCGTATGCTTCAAAAAGCAGAAGATCCCTCGGTAAAATCCATTGCGTATATTTTCGGGCCCTTTTATGGGAACACACTTCATTTCTCTTCAATAAAGAGCTTTCTGAAATCGCACGGGGAGAAAGACTATACCGGGATAAAGGAGCTCCACTTCAGGCATGGTGAATGGCCAGGAAACATGCGGGTGGTTTTGGAATCGGGAAGGATAATTGAGCTGAAAAAATTTCACGCAAATTACCTGATCCCCTTTCATATAGTCCCTAACAGCCTCTACTGTACAGATTTCTCCAATGAATTCACAGACATATCGGGAGGGGATGCCTGGGCACCTGTATATGAAGAACGGGGGAAGGGCTTCTCCATGGTTCTTGGCCGTTCGGAATTGGGGCAGCACTTACTGGAGGAGATGGAGAAAGAGGGCTGGTTTACGCTGACACCCCTTACCGAAAAGGAGAGCATAGAAATGCATTCCCATGGCTACGACTTCAAAAAAAGGGGCTCCTTTATCCGGATCAGGTTCAGAAAGTTATTGCTTAAACCGGTTCCCGATTACGGGTACAGGCTGAAAGGATTTCCTGTGAAGCGCTATCTTATGGAAATAATTATCAGTACGATGTTTGTTCTCCTGAGTACCAGGCTTGCACGGTGGAGTGTTGAGCAATTTTCCCCGGCCTTCATAGGGAAAATCTTTGAGAGGACACGTACCAGCTGGAAAAAATCGACCCATCACATAAAAAGAGAATCACTTTCCAATGAGTAAACGAGTAAAAAGAGCCCTGTTCTTAATGCTTCATCTGGGAGGTTTTGTCCTGCTCTGGTTCCTGGTAAGAGACCTAAACTGGAGCAGCTTCCTCAGGGCGATGCAATCCTATCCTCTCTGGAAATATTTTGTGGGACTGGGATTCCTGCTTCTGGTTTATTTCATGAAGGCCTGGCGCTGGCAGATCCTGAACCGTTCCTTTGGCATACGGATATCACTGAAAACCGCCCTTGTTTTCTACTTCTCGGCCGGATTCCTGAGTGTGATCACACCCGGCAGGCTGGGGGAATTTGCAAAAATTTACTTCCTGAAAAGAAAATACAACATAACCACTGCCAAAGCCACTTCATCTGTGGTGCTGGATAGGATATGGGATGTGCTGATACTTAGCCTCTTTGCCTCAATTTCACTGAGCCTTTTTTACACCGGATCCACGGTGCTTGTCCTGGTAGTCATTGCCATGCTCCTTCTTGGATCCATCCTGGTAATCCTTTTCCCGGGGGTGGTTTTTAAACCCCTTCTCTATTTCTTACTCAGGTTTAAGGAAAAACACGATAAACTGGAGGAGCTCTTTTTGATGTGGAAGGAAAACAGGTTCAAACGCATCCTTCCTGCCCTGACCCTCTCACTGCTACCCTACCTCCTGCTGGTATCCATTCCTTTTCTTTTTTCAGCCTCTACCCTCTATCCCATAAAATTGATGGATAGCATAGGGGCCATTTCCATCTCCAATATCCTCTCCTTTATTCCTGTAACCATAGCCGGATTTGGCACAAGGGAGTTGGTATTCAGCGAAATCTGGAAACTCAGTAACTATCCAAAGGAGGTTGCCATCTCCATCTCAACCAGCTATTTTATGGTCACCTATCTGGGCTCATTACTGATGGGAGGGATTGTCTACCTTTTTAATCTGAAGGCCTTGTACCGTCCTGCCGAGATCAGGTCCCAGTCTTCTGTTTGAAAACCCGTAGCACTACCATCTCGAGGGCTTCATCCTCGGGGCTGTTGGCCCGCCTGGCATGTTTTGCGATCTCCTTCATGAGTTTTCTGTCTGCCTGAATCTCTGTCCGCACCTGCAACATTCCTTCTTCCGGATTTTTGCTTTTTAGTTCAGCATAATCGTCGCCCGTATAATAGTTGTAATAGATACCGAGCCGCGCAAGGGTGGCATCGGGTAGGGAGAGCATATTCCAAGAGGAACCATCGGGCCTTACACTGAGAAAATTGAGTGTATAGGCCTCTCTGGTCATTCCGGTATGATGGAGGTAGCCTTTATGGTACTGTATGGTCTGGAACTGGTTCATATAGACAAAAAACAGAAGGATCACCCCTGTTAGCCAGGCCTGTAACCTTCGCCTCGCAAGGGAAAATTCAACAATAGCAGCCAGCGGCAGGGCCATAATCCCGTATAAATCCACGAAAGACCTGAGTCCGAAGCTACCCCCGTTCCACCATGACCACCAGCTGGCCAGGACATAGATCTGAGCAATCAGGTAAATGGAGATGGGCCCCACGCTTCCTTTACATTTTTTTCCCAGAAAAAACAATCCAACCGTGGCCACAAGCATGATGGGGGTATAAAGAAACCATCCTTTTCGGAAGCTGAAGAGAAGATGGAAAATGTGGGGTGAGTCAAAATAGAAACTGCTCCCCATGGTGCTGTAAGAGTTGAACAGGAAGGAACCGCTGACAATTTTCCAGTAGATCATCTGTGGGATCCATGGAATTAAAAACATTAAAAACATCAACAGGATTTGCCTGTACTGACCCAGCAGGTATAGTGGTCGTTTCCCAAGCTCTTTCAGTGTGGAGATTCCCCACCCTGCAAAAATAATTCCAACCAGGATATTAGTAGGCCTTATGAGCACGATCATTCCGTAAACCAGTCCCAGGAGTATGGACCTGCGCCAGGTGGGTCCCTCATACCATTTGATGACCAGACTGAGGAAGAAGGTGATGAAGGCAAAATTATATCCATGTGACATGGGGCCCTCATGAACAGTATAAAAGAACAGGTTGGTTCCAAGGGCAACCAGCATCAGGGTGATGGCAGTGGTGCGCGGGGTATAATACCTGAGTAGGATTCGCCTAAGCACCAGCAATCCCATCATCACCCAGAATAGACTGGAGAGCACCAGGAACAATTGGTAGGTAGAGGTAAAACCATCCTGAGGTTTATCCAGAAGCGGTGAGAGCCAGTGTGCCATGAAGAAGAAGGGACTATACAAAATAGAGAGACCCATGGAGGTCTGAATCAGTTTGTTTCCATTTTCCAGCTGCACCGGCCAGAATTTGCTGTCGTTAATAAACTCCTTATCATCCAAAAAACCCAGGGTGACATCGCCATAGATGAAGGTGGCCGGGAGATAGCTGTAGTAGGAAATCACATCCCAGTGTATCACTCCTCTTTCGTTGGGCTTGGAGCGGGTCCAATGGTGATAGGGACCCATGGTAGCCAGCATGGCTGCAAAGATGAACCAGAGTGCCAGACCCGGGAGTTTATTTTGTTTAATGTGCTTTCCCAATACTTTACTGTTTTTAGCGGAAGACAAAAATAGTGATTAAAACTGGAAGTAAATAAAGGGCTGCAGATCGGCCGACCACGATTGATAGATGATAAATACCATCACCACAGTGATCACAATCTTTGCCCACAGTGGTGTCCGGATGAAGCTGTTGATCAACTTTGTTTTCCATGACTGGGGAACCCAGTGGGTGAAATAGCCCAGGGCCATCACAGCAAATACCAGGCGGTAGCTCCAGAGTACATTGGGAATAATGGCCCAATGGAATTCATGACTTATCTGCCGAATCAATTGATTGGCTTTCTCCATGGATTCGGACCGAAACCAGATGCGGGTAAAGGTGATAAAAACAAAGGTGTTAGCGATCTTCCATAACCTGACTACCCAGTGTTTACTATGTTCGTAGGGACTCACCTTTCGCCATTGCTTGTATACCAACAGTCCCAGGCCATTCAGTCCACCCCAGACCAGAAACTGCCAGCTGGCTCCGTGCCACAGGCCTCCCAGCAACATGGTAATCATCAGATTCACATCGGTCATAATCCGCCCCCTTCGGTTTCCTCCGAGTGGGATGTACAGGTAGTCGCGAAGCCATG
>RCND010002102.1_pt1 | contig 11140 bp, 11 predicted proteins | sample 2041351 | NCBI WGS metagenome assembly RCND01 (sample SAMN09708230, study PRJNA481090) | Marine sediment metagenome, whole genome shotgun sequencing project. | biome: marine sediment; feature: ocean; material: sediment; isolation source: Sewage treatment plant 12B marine sediment (STP12B) ...
TCTTCATCAAGCTCTTCGGGTATAAATACATCTTCTGGACTGGTCTCCTTGACCAAAAATTCACCACCGGTTATCAATTTCTTCTCTTCCATTATGTAAAAATTTACTCGCTTCGCGATTGTTAACGGTTAGTAGTTATTACAAATCTAAGGAATTAGCAACAAGCTCAGCAATATCATAGTTGCTGATTTCCTCTTCCTTGTTTTTATATTTCAATCCATCAGTCATCATCACCATGCAATAGGGACATGCAGTGGCTATGATATCGGCACCTGTCTCCAATGCATCCTCGGTGCGTTCGATAAAGACCTCCTTCTCCCCTTTCTCTGCCTCTTTGAACATCTGACCACCTCCGGCGCCACAGCACAGGGCAAAGCTCTTATTTCGTTTCATCTCCACTGTTGAACCAAGTGCTTCAAGTATAGCCCTGGGTGCATTGTATTCACCATTGGCCCGACCCAGGTAACAGGGATCGTGGAAAGTGATCTTTTTTCCAGAAAGTGAAGTGCCATTCAGAGAAAGTTTGCCTTCCTTCATCAGGTCACGAAGAAGTTGAGAGTGATGAATTACCTCATACTCCCCTCCCAGATCCGGGTACTCATTCTTAAGGGTATTGAAGGCATGGGGATCGCAGGTGATGATCTTCTTCACCTCGTAGCCATTTAAAATTTCAATATTCATCATGGCCTGCATCTGGAACAGCATTTCGTTGCCGGCCCGGCGGGCCACATCTCCACTTGAAGACTCTTCTGCTCCAAGTGTGGCATAAGAGATTCCCAGGTGGTTCAGGACCTTGGCAAAAGCCACACTGACCTGCTTATAACGGTCGTCAAAAGCTCCGGCACTTCCCACCCATAGCAGGTATTCCGGGTTTTCCCCCTTGGCCAGAAAGTCAGACATCAAAGGCACTTCTACCTTACCTTCGCTCCATAACACACGGTCCTCCTGTGAGAACTGCCAGGGAGCGCCATTATTTTCAATGTTGGAGAAGATGGCATTCAATTCGCCCGGTGCAGCCGATTCTTCCATAACCAGGTAGCGACGCATTCCCAAAATAATAGAGGGATGATTAATGTTAATGGGACACTCTTGTGCACAGGCATTACAAAGGGTACAGGCCCATAGCTCCTCTTCAGAGACGTAGTCCCTGAGCAGTGAACGCTCATCGGAATATTCATTCCCCTTCTTGACCAGACCAGGACCCTTCTCTTTCATCCTGGCTCGTACATCCATCACGATCTTGCGAGGTGAAAGTATTTTTCCTGTGGTGTTGGCCGGACAAACAGAGGTGCAGCGGCCACATTCGGTGCAGGCCAGGGAATCAAAATAGTTTTTCCAGCTTACATCCTCCACATCCATGATCCCAAAACGCTCAGGAACCTCCTCTTCTGCCTCGGCACCTTCAGGTGGTGAAGCAAAGGCCTGATCCGGATCCATCATGATCTTTACCTCCTTGGTGATACTCTCCATGGTATCCACCTTGCCCAGTGGCTCCAGCCTGCTCAGGAAAACATTAGGAACAGACATAAATACATGGAAATGCTTGGAGTAGGGAAGATAGTTGGCAAAAACAAAAATGAGCCCGATATGCATCCACCAGTTGAACTGGTGCCAGAATTCGTTATGATCCCCCCCGGCATCGATCCAGGAAGCAAACATATTGCTTATCGGATAAAGTCCCACGACCTCATGACCTGCATGGGTGGCTGACAGGATATAAAAGGTGTTCATTCCCAGCAGAGAAACCATTAAAAGCAGTATCATGGTAAGCGCCACATTGGCATCCAGGTGGGAAATATGTTTCATCTCGATCCCTGAGAAGCGCTTCACATGGAGGAAAACGCGTCTGAAGAGAAATACCAGGATGGCAACAGCAATAATCAAGGCAAAGATATCGCCCGATGCCATGATAAAACTATGAAACCCGCCAAGGAAGGCAAGCGCCCGTTCGGTCCCGAAAAGTCCATCGATAATCATCTCGATACTTCCGATCAGAATCACCAGAAAACCCCAAAATACCAGGGCATGCAACAAACCCATCACCGGACGACGGAAAATTTTGGTCTGACCAATGGCCACCTCCATCATCACGCCGAACCTTCGGCCAAGTTGTTTGACTGGAAAGCCCTTGCGTGTATGCTTGAAATAGCCTAAATACTTACGTACAGTATAGCCGAAAACCAGCAGGGTAAGCAGCAATACAAGCAGGAAAACAATCTGTCTGTCCATGTGAAAAGGATTAAGTAAGCTATTGAGCTTTAGCAGCCCTGATCTCACTGATCAGTTCAGGCAGCACCTTCAGGGCATCCCCAACGATTCCATAATCGGCCGATTCAAAAATTGGTGCATCCTTATCAGTATTTACAGCTACAATGCACTTGGAGGAGCTGACTCCTGCCAGGTGTTGTATGGCACCGGAGATGCCGAAGGCCATATAAAGATTGGGAGCAATGATTTTCCCGGTCTGGCCTGTATGTTCCCCGTGGGGTCTCCAACCCTCGTCCGATACAGGACGTGAACAAGCAGTGGCTCCTTCAAGGATGCCAGCAAGCTCTTCAATGGGAGCCCAGTTATCACCCGATTTCATTCCCCTTCCACCTGAAATAACCACATCGGCATCAGTGAGCAAGAGTTTTCCCTCCTGCTTCTGAACATCCTTGATGGTCGTTCCAGCAGCAGACACATCCACGCCCGAATCAAAGGCTTCTACGCTGGCAGGGCCTCCGGTCTCCGCAATTTCAAAGGAATTCTGCGAAAGGGTCAGGATGGCTTTTTCTGTAAGAATCTCCACCTTACCAAAAGCTTTCCCGCTAAATACTTTTTTGTTTACCACCAGGGGATTGACTGATTCTGGTACAGCGGTAACGCCAGCAGCCAGCCCTGCCTTCAAACTGACAGATAGACGGGGAGCAATGGCCTTACCGGTGTTGTTATGCGCCATTACCAGCACTTTGGCCTCGCATTTCTCCATTGCCGCAGCAATGATTGAAGTAAATACCTGGTTATCGAGTCCAGATGGGGCTCCATCCGCACTCAATACCAGGGAGGCTCCATATTTGCCAAGAGTTGACAGTTCATCCTGGTCCACGGTGCCAATTGAGAGGGCAGTCACGTCGCCCCCTGTTAAAGCGGCCACACTTTTCGCATAGGATACCAATTCGTAAGAAAGCTTCTTGAATTTGCCATCCCAGTTTTCTGTATAAACTAATACTGACATATAGTAGATGTTAGAATTGTTAGTAATGTTAGATCGTTAGACTAGAGGACTTTGGCCTCGTTCTGGAGGAGGTTGACAAGTTCTTTCACATTGTCGGCATCCACCATTTTACAGGGAGCTTTGGGTTCTGGCATTGCAAAGGCCTGGTAAGTGGTAAACGTTTCTGCATCCGCAGCAGCTACCACCTGTAAGGGCTTCTTCCTTGCCATCATGATTCCGCGCATGGCAGCAATCCGAGGCTCCTTGGCAATTCCTTTCTGGACAACAGCCACAAAAGGTGCAGGAACACTTACCTCTTCTTTACCTCCATCGATATCCCGGGATAACACTAGCTCTCCCCCATCGAATTTAAGTCCAGAGACTGCCGATACGGAAGGAATACCCATAATCTCAGAGATCATTCCTCCAACAGCCGATCCATTGTAGTCGCTGGATTCAATGCCACAGAGGACCACTCCAAAGTCACCATTAGCAGCAACTGCTGCCAGCTGTGAGGCCACAAAATGGGCGTCAGTAGATACAGCATCCACCCTGATGGCATCGTCGGCTCCAATGGCCAGTGCCTTTCGGAGAGTGGGCTCTGCAGCGGCAGAACCAACAGTTACTACAGTCACATTCGATACAGGGTTGGAGGCATCCTCCTTCAGTTCCATGGCCCTGGTAAGTGCCAATTCGTCCCATGGATTGATAATCCACTGAACTCCGCCATCATCAAAGCTTTTGTTATCGGTCGAAAACTTCACCTTGGTGGTGGTATCAGGTACATTGCTAATACAAATGAGAATACGCATATTAATCTGATTTTAAGACGATGCAAATATAGAAGAATTCTAAAAATGCTCCTAGAAAAGTGGTTATCTAAAATCAATACAAAAAGGCAATGATTTAGCGTACACTCAACACATTAACTTTAAAATCCTTAAAAGACTTTTGAGGCAACATATTTGAAGTTTAATAATTATAATAAGTAAACTAATTCGTTAACTTTGTCAGAGGGGAGAAAAATCATTGTTTATAGAAATCGCTTCCTCGATTTCTATGAAGAGCAGGATAGTAAAGTCCAGAAGAAAATCGAATATGTTCTTGATTTGGTGAGATTTGAGGAGAGAGTTCCTATTAGATTCTTCAAATTCCTGGAAGGTAGCAATGGAATATATGAAATCAGAGTTTTCACCTCATTTAAGAATATAAGAATCCTCTGTTTCTTTGATAAAGGAGAGCTAATAGTATTGACAAACTGTTTTGTCAAGAAAGCACAGAAGACTTCCTAAAAAGGAAATTAAAATGGCAGAAAAGCTTAAGAATGAATACTTGAATGAAAAATATGGCCAGAAAGGCACATCTGAGAGAGATAAGTATGAAGCAGATTCCCTGGCATTTAGACTTGGTGTAATGCTAAAGGAAGCCAGACTTGATGCCAAAATAACTCAAGAGGAGCTAGCACTGAAAACCGGAACAAAAAAAAGCTATATCTCTAGAATTGAAAGAGGAAAAAGCGACATTCAGATATCTACATATCACAGACTGATTGAAATTGGTCTTGGCAAAAATTTAAATATCAATATTGGCTAAAATGAAAGATGGAATGAATGCTCTAATGCTTTTGATGGTTGGATCTTTGTTGATTTCCTCAAATCTGACGGGACAGGTAATTCAGGGAAAGCTTATTGATTCGTCGGATGAAAAGCCTCTGGCTTACGTGAATGTTGGAGTGGTAAACATTTCCAGGGGAACAATAACAAACGAAAAAGGAGAATTTGAACTAAACTGCAATGAATTGGCCCAGAATGCAGAAGTCCGGTATTCAATGATCGGATACGAATCACAAACATTTAAAATCCAGGACTTACTCAGTAGTTTCAATACAATCAAACTGGAAAGAAAAGCAATCGAGCTCGAAGAAGTCGCCATAAAATGGAATGGAACCACGCGAAAAATCGGGACTGTCAAAACACCAAAAATAGGGGGTGTTTGCGGTTGGGGAGGTACAGATTTTGGACGTGGTCACGAACTTGGATTGCTATTGGATGTTGGCAGCAAAACTGCGAAAATCGAGGACTTGAACCTTAGTGTGCGCAAGCAGTCCTTTGACACCATTGTTTTCAGATTACATATACGTTCCCTGGAAAGTGGATTGCCCGCTGAAGAATTACTGACGGAGAATATTTACCTGACAGTAAGCGAAACATCAGGCTGGCAAAAAATTGATCTGGCAGATCGCGACATATTTATAAGTAGTGATGTGGTCCTATCTCTTGAATGGATACGCATCTCAAATGTAATCGAAAAAAACCGCGTCAAGATGAATGGAGCTAAGACAGCCACACCAGTCGTTCTTTTCGATTTAAATAGAAAAAGTGGAACTCTATTTAGCAGAAGAGGAAGCGAAGCAAAATGGAGGAAAGAGGAGAACTGGAGCCCCGGATTTTATGTAAGCATAAAGGAATAGTACTTATTAGCCAGTAGCACTGATCTCTGACAACCTTCCTGGGTCGGTAATTACAATATCCTTGCCTAAAAGAGAGAGTATCCTCTCCTTCTCAAACTCCTTGAGGAACTTAATCACGCTCTCCACCGAGATGGATGCAAAATCGGCAATATCCTGCCTGGTCAGATAATTGAACACCTCTTCGCTCCTCAGTAAATCCGAATCCAGATAAAGCAAAGCAGTAGCCAGTTTCCCGCGCATCTGTTTGTAGGACAGGCTGGCTACAAGCTCCATCAGGTGCTTCTCCGAGTTGAAGTTTTTTGAGGTGATCCTGAAACCAAATTCTGGATTGGTCTGTAAGAGCTTTCTAAGGCTTTCCTTATCAATCATCAGCAGTTCGGAATCTTTCAAAGCTACAGCCGAATAAGAGTAGGTCCGTTCCCCAAACATGGAGGAGAAGGCCAGGAAATCACCGCTTTTGGAAATCCAGAGGTTCTGAACCTTGTTCCGGCCGGTCTGCAGGTAAACCCTGATGAGTCCGGATTGTATAAAGAGCACATGAGGTGCAAAGGCCCCCTGTTTAAAGATAGTCTCCCCTTTCAGGTAGGTGATCTGGGTCCTGTTTTCACTGAGTGACTTCAGATCCTCCCTGGAAATCAGCTGAAAACAGTCCGGCTCATTCTGCCGCTTATTCCCTCCATTATCTTGCTTGTGATCTGCCATCAATCCAAAGTTAGCTGAAAAATGATAGTAAAAAAGCTATCAAATGCCGGTCTCACCCATGCAGATACTACCAGGCAAAAGGAGGATCTTTGCATAGTCAAGATATTACTGGAAAAGTCAAATCATTAAAAAGATAGAAAAGATGAAAATGCTACACACTGATTTACAAGAGATAGAAACTGCAGCTGAACTTGAAAAGCTGATTGCTGAGAATGAAAACGTGATGGTATGCTGTGGTCGCATGGGCCCCATGTGTATTCCCGTATATGGTGTTATGGAAGAGCTGGAAGAGGAGCGTACGGATGTAAAATTCGTCGTGATGGCCTTTGATTCACCAGAAGCAGGTATAATTAGAAATGATGATGCATGTCGTGGATTTATGGGACTTCCCTTTACCATGTATTATAAGAATGGAAAAGTAGCCAAAGCAACAAGCAGTATCCAGAACATGCAACAGGTAAGCTCGATCCTGGATGAGCAATTCAGCACTTCTGATGTTCAAAATGCCTAGGCATGAGTCAAGAGGAAATATTTGATGTGATAGTTGTTGGTGGTGGGGCTGCAGGCCTCACCGCCGGCATCTACAGCTCCCGTGCCCGTCTATCCACCTTGATCCTGAATGAAGGAGCAATAGGTGGCCAGATGGTGCTGACCGATGAGATAGCCAACTATCCGGGGGTTGAAAAAACAAATGGTTACCTGCTTGCCTCTACCATGAAAAAGCAGGCCAAAGAATTCGGATGCAAGATCAAATCCAACCTGAAGATTCTTTCCTATAATCTGGAAGGTGAGATCAAGCAAGTGCTCCTGGAAGATGGAAGAGAGTTCCATGCTCGGAGTGTAATTCTTTCTCCCGGAGGAAGGCCAAGACCACTTCAGATACCGGGCGAGGAGCAATTCAAGGGAAGTGGTATCTCCTACTGTGCCACTTGCGATGGGGAATTCTTCACTGGAAAAGAAGTTATTGTAGTGGGTGGAGGCAACTCGGCCCTGGAAGAGGCAGTTGCCCTGACCACCTACGCCGATAAGGTTACCATTGTCCATCAATTTGATCATTTCCAGGCTTTTCAACATGCCATTGATCAGGTAAAACTGAATCCAAAGATTGAGTTTGTTATGGATTCGGAGCTGCGCACCTTCTCTGGTAATGGGGTACTGCAGGAGGTTAGCCTGGAGCATCTTCCCAGCGGAAAAACCACTTCAAGGAATATCGACGGAGTTTTTATCTTTGCAGGCTATATACCCAATACAGCGGATTTGAAAGGGATTATAAAGCTGAATGCACGCGACGAGATCCTGGTTGACCAGGATATGAAGACCAGTCTAAGCGGTGTATTTGCAGCTGGCGATTGCATTCAGAAAAAATACAGACAGGTAACCACTGCAGTGGCCGACGGCACCATCGCTTCACTGAGTGCAGCAGAGTTCCTGCGATCATAAGACTAAAAACATAAAAACAATGGCTGAAACAGAAGTAGTTAGTACCAAGTGGCTCGAAAACATGGCCTTCGAGTCAGAAATCAATGGACACAAAATTATTATTGATGCCAAAGAAGAGGTGGGCGGACAGGACCGGGGTCCCCGTCCCAAACCATTTATGCTTGCAGCCCTGGGTGGATGTACCAGCATGGATGTGGTTTCCATCCTGAAAAAAATGCGTGTCGAATTGAAGAGCCTGAACGTTATTGTGGAGGGCGAGCTAAGCGAAGAGCATCCCAAGCGCTTTCTGAAAATGCATGTGATCTACGAAGTGGAGGGAGATAACCTTCCCATGGATAAGATCCAGAAAGCAGTTTCCCTATCCGAAGATCAGTACTGTGGCGTAAGTGCTGTCTATAAGCAAGTCATGGATATTACTTCCGAGATCTGCATTAAGGAATAGATTCCGCTATATAGAAAGAGGCCACCCCGTAAGGAGTAGCCTCTTCTATATCAATAACTTATGGAATACTAAGCCTGGCCTGTGGGACCACCGAAATTCATCGGCATAATCGGTCCACCTGGCTCGATGTTCTTCACCTTGCCATGGGCCTTTTCAAACTTCTCCACATTGTCCTGAAGAGCCATAAGCAAACGCTTGGCATGCTCTGGTGTCAGGATTATCCGTGACTTTACCTCTGCCTTGGGTATGCCTGGCATCACCCTCACAAAGTCCAGTACAAACTCGGACGATGAATGGGTAATGATGGCCAGGTTGGAGTAGGTGCCCTGAGCAATATCTTCCTTCAACTCAATGTTGATCTGGTTCTTTGGCTTTTTGGTTTTATCTTCCATCTGTATCAGCTTTATTCCTTAACAGGTTCAGTGACCTCGGTCTCTTCTGAGGCTTCTTTGTTGGTCTCAACGATGCCAGATGTAAGTCTCTCATACTCCTCTTTGGAACCAACTACCAAGTTGTTATATATCCTGGATCCTGTTCCGGCGGGGATTTTATGACCTACTATGACATTCTCCTTCAGTCCGTCAAGGATATCTATTTTACCGAAAATAGCAGCTTCGTTCAGCACCTTGGTGGTCTCCTGGAAGGATGCAGCAGACATGAAACTTTTGGTCTGCAGGGCAGCCTTTGTGATTCCCTGTAACACCTGTGAGGAGGTAGCAGGAACAGCATCCCTTGCTTCGATCAGTTTCTGGTCCTTACGCCTAAGTACGGAGTTATCATCGCGAAGCTTACGTGCAGAAATAATCTGGCCAGGCTTATAATCCGGTGTATCACCAGGCTCTACTACGACCTTCTTACCGTAGATCCAGTCATTCTCATCCATGAAAACATGCTTATCAACCACCTGCTTCTCCAGGAATTTAGTATCGCCTGGATCCACAATCTCCACTTTACGCATCATCTGGCGTACAATGATCTCAAAGTGCTTGTCATTAATCTTCACACCCTGCATCCGGTATACCTCCTGAACCTCGTTCACAATATACTCCTGGACCTTGGTGGGACCTTTAATGGCCAGTATATCAGCGGGAGTGATGGCACCATCCGAAAGTGGAATTCCAGCCCTCACATAGTCATTCTCCTGCACCAGGATCTGCTTCGACAGCGGTACCAGGTATTTCTTCACCTCACCCGCTTTGGATGTAATTATGATTTCGCGGTTACCTCGCTTGATCTTACCAAACTCAACCTCACCGTCAATCTCAGATACAACAGCAGGATTGGAAGGATTCCTTGCCTCAAACAGTTCGGTTACACGCGGCAGACCACCGGTGATATCACCAGATTTTCCAATAGCTCTAGGAATCTTAACCAGTACCTCACCAGCAATCACCTTGTCACCTTCACTTACTGCAATGTGCGACCCCACAGGCAAGTTATAATTCTTCACAAGCTCCCCTTTGCTATCGAGAATCCTGATAAGCGGATTCTTGGTACGGTCGCGGCTCTCCACAATCACCTTCTCCTTGAAACCGGTCTGTTCGTCCGATTCGTCCCTGAAAGTAATCCCATCAATCACATTATCAAAGCCCACCTTACCGGCAGCTTCACTGATAATTAATGCATTATATGGATCCCACTCACACATCAGTGCTCCTTTCTTAACTGTGGCTCCATCCTTTGTATAAAGTTTGGATCCGTAAGGAATAGTATGTGTGGTCAGTACAATTCCTGTATTCTTGTCAACCACTCGAAGTTCTGCAAGACGGCCAATGACGATCTCCACCTTAACTCCAGTCTCCGCATCTTTTGAAGTAACGGTCCGCAGCTCTTCAATTTCGACGATACCATCATACTTTGAAATCACATTGGATTCCGAAGTAATGTTTGAAGCAGTACCCCCAACGTGGAAAGTACGCAGAGTAAGCTGTGTACCAGGTTCCCCGATGGACTGAGCAGCAATAACGCCGGTAGCTTCACCCATCTGTACCATCTTACCGGTGGCCAGATTACGTCCGTAACACTTGGCGCATACTCCCTTCTTGGATTCGCAGGTCAGTACCGAACGAATCTCCACCTGCTCAATGGGCGAATCTTCGATAATGGCACCTAACTCCTCAGTAACTTCTTGTCCAGAATGTATGATCAGTTCACCAGAAAGCGGATGATAGATGTCGTGTACCGTTGTACGGCCCAGGATTCTTTCATAAAGTGTCTCCACGACCTCTTCGTTCTTCTTAATGGCAGACGCCACCAGTCCGCGCAGGGTTCCACAATCGGGTTCCTGGATAATTACGTCCTGCGATACATCCACCAAACGACGAGTCAGATAACCGGCATCGGCTGTTTTCAGAGCCGTATCGGCAAGACCCTTACGGGCACCGTGAGTAGAAATAAAGTACTCAAGTACCGAAAGTCCCTCCTTAAAGTTGGAGAGAATCGGGTTTTCAATAATCTCAGAACCGGATGAACCAGATTTCTGGGGCTTGGCCATCAGACCACGCATACCGGAAAGCTGACGAATCTGCTCCTTGGATCCCCTCGCTCCCGAGTCAAGCATCATATAGACAGGGTTGAATCCCTGGTTGTCTGTACTCAACTGCTTCATCAAAGTCTGGGTCAGACGTGCATTGGTATGTGTCCAGATGTCAATGATCTGGTTGTAACGCTCATTGTTGGTGATCACACCCATATTGTAAGATCCAACCACATCATCCACCTGCTTATATCCGTCAATCACAAAAGTTTCCTTCTCGGCAGGAATGATTACATCGTCCAGGTTAAACGAGAGCCCTCCTCGGAAAGCCATCCCGTATCCCAGGCTCTTGATATCATCCAGGAACTTGGCCGTCTTGGCAGTTCCGGTGATCTTCAGAACGCGTCCGATAAT
>RCND010002103.1_pt1 | contig 11140 bp, 10 predicted proteins | sample 2041351 | NCBI WGS metagenome assembly RCND01 (sample SAMN09708230, study PRJNA481090) | Marine sediment metagenome, whole genome shotgun sequencing project. | biome: marine sediment; feature: ocean; material: sediment; isolation source: Sewage treatment plant 12B marine sediment (STP12B) ...
CGATGTTCCTAAGGAAATTTGAATAATCAAGTTTTTTCAATTAATCAATTCTTTTTTTAATTCTTTTTTGCCCAAAACTTTGAATAATATGTAGTTGAAGTAACTACGCTCACGAAATCTGCCATTTTAGATTTACGAACAAAAGTTTCAACAATGATAAAAATCATTTTTTAAAGTATATTTTCTAATAATCTTCGCGTTTAAATTGTAGCACTAAAAAATTGGAAGCATGAGAAATTTAAATGAGTACATGACTCAATTAAAATTTCAAGCCGCCAATCAAGATTTTACACCCGCTGAAATAGAAGTTGAAAAATTAAGAATGTTGGAAGAAATCCCCAGAACCAATAGAAGCGCCCATAACATGGCTTCCTTTTGGGACAACCTCGAGAAAGTTATTATTGTTCTCGGCTTAATTGTCGGGGCATTAGGGGTCATTGTGGGGATTATAAAAATGACTAAGTAAAATTAGGAATATTAATCATTTAAATAATTTTCCATTACGAGATTATATTCTTCAAAGTTAGATTGCATTATTATTTGGGTTTTTTATTGAAAATTAATTTTGATTATATTCAGCGTATTTCCACATTACATTAATGTTTGCCTCAGAATTAATACTTGTAGTAGCAAATAAATAATCAATTAATGAACCCGCTGCTTGTTTTTTTAGGCCTGTCTTTGAAGATTTTTCATAAATAGTACCTTGGAATAATTTGATTATTGTTTGACTATTGAAAAAATCTTCACAAAATTGATTTACTTCTTCAATTAATAATTTCTTGGAAATATCTACTAAGTCATCTGTGGATTTTCTCGATAAAACTTCTTTGTATAGTTTCCCTTTTAAACTTTCAAGTAGTTTTTCTTTAAACGTATCAATGTTAAATTGTTGTTTTCTCTTTTCCCAAAACATATTATGTAATTATTTCTTTTTTATAAACACTAATCTAGGGGGTTTTTGATGTTTTCAAGACCTTATCCCAAGGTGTACGGAGTAGAGGATTGAAATCAAAATCATAATTCCAATTACGTTCAAATAAAAAGAAATATTGCTGGTATTCAAATGATAAAAGTCATTTTTTGTCAAAAAAAATTTAAATTAATTTAGGACAATGACCCTCTACGAATACAAAATGCTATCAGAAGAGGACCAATACAATACCGTATTGTCCAAAGGCAGGTACTTGGATATGGTAATAGAAGGTAATTCTAAGTTCATTTTGGACGCCATAGACAAGTTTTTTATCGAAGTGGAACATTGAAACTGACCAAATCGTGGATAAGAGGGTCTTTACATGCGGTGATACCCTGGATAGGTATAGTAATGTTCCTAAAGAGATTTAAGCCAAATTCTCACCTAGATTACTGTCGTGCTAAAGTTCTGTACGACCATTGTAATGGCGATATACGGCTTATTCAGAAGGAAGTAAAAAATCGTTTCGGAAGAAATACGAAACCAACCTATCAGATAAAGAAAATCAAGGAGTATTTACCTTTAATACAACCCCCAAAGTGTTTAAAATTAGAAAATATGATTAAACTGAACCAAGCGAAAAATTTGAAGTATCTTTTGGCTATGTAACTTCCTAGGTTTTTAAAACCTTGGGCATAGATTTCTTTCACGAGATTCTTTCTTTCATTGGAAAGCCAGCTGGAGAACAAGGGAGCGAAAACACCTTATCGAAGATGAGCTACAGCAACTTGTAAATGCAGAATTTCAAAACGAGCGGTTGTAAAGGGCAAGGAACATTTTTATATTTTGCTTTTTACCGGACTGGCCTATGTTGATGTTAAAAACCTGACCGAAGAAGCTATACTAATAGATGTTAAAGGTCAAAAATGGATTAAGACGTATAGAAGGAAAACAAAAACACAAAGCAGTATTCCCTTACTTCCTATTGCAGAGAATATCCTTAACCGGTATTGCCAACATCCATTCATTGTCATGGGCAGAGGTATTTTACCGGTTTCAACCAATCAAAAATCCAACGCCTATTTAAAGGAAATAACGGAAGCCTGTGGAATTAAAAAGAATTTGACTACCCATTTGGCACGACATACATTTGCCACGACCGTAACGCTATATAGTGCCTTCCCTATTGAATCCGTAAGTGAAATGCTCGGACATACATCACTAAAGACGACCCAAATTTATGCCAAGGTAATCGACCGTAAACTAATTGAGGATATGACCTTGGTGAAGAATCATTTTACCTCTACAAGTACTCAAAAAAATGGTATCAACGGATTACTAGATTTAATAAATACAGTTTTTCCACCTATTGATTTTATATACCCATAAAATAACAGGGTATAATTTCAGATAAGCATAAAAATGACACTGTCATAAATAAAATGGATATTTCATCAAGTTTTTAACATACCTTTAGTAAGACAGTTGTAAGAACTTAAAAATAGAACTTGTCAATTAATCAAGTAATTATTTATTGAAAAACCTGACAAATGTCATATAAAACGGTTAATAACTCGTTTACATTTGGCTAATTAAAATGAAAAGCCAGGCAAGTAAAGAAAAACCTAAAAGCATATTTAAAATCGGAAAAGCGATCTTTTTTTTCAAATAGTCCTTATCCATATTCTCTTCGTTACGTCGAGAGCATTGGAATATAAATTGTACCATGTTGATAAGGAATTAGTTCAATTGATGGAAACTCAAGAAGATGTGCCACATGAAATTTAAAGACATGACATAAATAATAGGTGAGGATGGAAAAGATGTATGAGATATAATTAATCGTAATACGAAAGGTTTAGTTTCTAAATTTTGAAAACAACTCCTTTTACATCTTTCATTAAACAAAACGGACCTCTATGCGTAAAGACTAAATAGCTAGGAATAATGAAAAAATAAAAATCAAATCAGAACATTTTATATAATCAACTAACAAACCACCTTATGAAAAAAAATAGTTATAGAAGAAATTTGTTTGTTCTATTCTTCAGCTTAGTACTCTTATTGAGCTTTGAAGGACAAGCAAAAAACAGGCTTGTTCTGGCTTCAACGGCCGAACTAGGCGAAGTGCCGGATATCGACAAGAAAGAGTCGAGTATATCATCATATCTAGTGGTTTTTCAAGAATCAACAATCACTGGTCTAGTTACCGATTCTGATGGCACTCCATTATTAGGAGCGACCGTGCAAGTGGAAGGAACTACTGTGGGCGTGACTACAGATTTTGATGGAAACTACACTATTAATGTTCCTGAATCAGGATCTAATTTAATTTTTTCCTACATAGGTTTTTTTCAGAAAATTATTCCCATTGCGGGGCAAACCAATATCAACGTCCAACTTGAAGAGGATGCCAATGCACTTGACGAAGTGATAGTTGTGGCTTTGGGTATTGAACGAAATAAAAAGACACTTTCCTATTCGGTTTCAGAAGTTCAAGGCGATCAATTAGCCAACCAAGCCGAGCCAGATATCTTAAGGGCCTTGAATGGTAAAGTGGCTGGGGTAAATATTTCAGGTTCTGGTGGTGCTGCAGGTTCTTCGACCAATATCATTATTAGAGGTAACAATTCGGCAACGGGAAACAACCAACCGCTCTTTGTAGTAGATGGTATACCGTTCGATAATTCAACTTCGAGTACTGCAGATTTAGCGGGTGCTTCCTCTTCCTATTCAAATAGGGCATTGGACCTTGACCCTAATGATATCGAGAGTATGACGGTCTTAAAGGGAGGGGCAGCTGCCGCATTGTATGGTTCGCGTGCCTCGAACGGGGTAATTATTATTACCACCCGGTCGGGAAGTGCCTCGAAGAAAGGATTGGAAATAGAAATATCGAGTACCACGGGAGCCGAATCGATTTCAAGGTTACCTGATTATCAAAATAAATATGGCCAAGGAAATTATGTAAATGGAGAATATACTTTTAGTCCCGTTGCTACCGAATCTTGGGGCCCAGCCTTTGACAGTCCGAATTTAAACGGCAATGGAGGTTTGTTTTCTGATGATGGAGTCATTAAGTACATCAACCATGTAGGTGATGCTGTTCCTTATAAAGCCTTTCCTAACAACGTAAAGGATTTTTATAGAACAGGTTTCCAAAGGGAAACTTCGATACGGGCACAAGGTGGTGATGGTAAAAATGCCTTTGCAATTACAGCAAGTAATGTTGACAATGAAGGGTTTATACCCTATACAGGACTTAAAAGAACCTCCATTAAAGTATCAGGCTTAACTAATCTTGACAACGGTTTAAAGATAAAAGGATCTGCTACCTACGTTAACACGCATCAAGACGGTATCTTATCCGGTGGGCACAATACGTTATCCAGTATTAACCGACAAACCTTATTCGTGCCTCGAAGTTATGATTTAACTGGTTTTCCATATATTGATGAAATTACAGGAGAACAACTTCGATATTCTTTCTGGGACAATCCAAAATGGTTGGCACAAGAAGGGCCTTATGTTAGCGATGTCAACAGAGTTTACGGATACCTTTCTGCCGCTTACAAAGTAAAAGATTGGTTGAATTTTTCATATAAAATTGGACTTAATACCTATACCGATGCTAGGACTCAGATAATTCCTAAAGGAAGTTTCAATACGCCTGGCAGCATCATTAACAACAATATTGCATTTACCGAGATATCATCTGATTTTATTGTAACTGGAGCAAAACAATTAACCGAAGATCTAAATTTAAGAGTGCTTGTAGGGCATAATTACAATGAAAGAAAGACAGATGTTTTAAACTTTAGAGGTACGGGAATTATTAAACAAGGTATAGATAGAATTACCAATACAGAATCAGTTGTCGCTGATCAATCTACTTATAGCAACAGAAGGATTGTCGGGCTTTTTACCGATATGGTTTTTTCTTATAAGGATTATTTGTATTTAAACCTTACCGGAAGAAATGACTGGTCGTCTACCCTACCGAAAGGAAATAGAAGTTTCTTTTACCCATCGATATCGACAACCTTTAATTTTACCGATGCGTTCGCCATGAAATCAGATTTCCTCACATTCGGCAAACTGAGATTGGCCTATACTAAAATCGGAAATGATGCAGATCCGTATTTACTACAAACCGTAAACACCATAAATGGCAGCGGATCAGGACGTGAGTTTCCATTTAATGGAGTGTCTGGCACCGAGATTGGAGACAATTTAGGAAATGAGAACTTAAGACCAGAATTTACTACTGAGTATGAAGCAGGTCTCGAACTTACGCTGTTGAAAGGTAGAATAGGAGTCGATGTTACGTACTACAGCAAAAGTACAAAAGATCAAATTTTCAGTGTGAATATACCGGCCGCAACGGGCTATGCTACAAAAACACTAAATGCAGGAGAGATATCGAACAAGGGATGGGAAGTTGGTCTTGATTTGAATCCTTTTAAAAATCCAGAAGGATTCAGTTGGAACATCTATACAGTTTTCTCCAAAAATATAAGTAAGGTCGAGAAACTTATCGACGGTTTAGATCAAATAAACCCTGGTAATAGAGTTGACGCATATGGCAACATTCTACGCGTAGGCCAACCGTACGGTGTTATTGAGGGTGAGGTTCAAAATAGGGACGCTGATGGTAATATTCTGATTAACGCCCTCACAGGATTACCTACCAAGGCACCTGGTCTAGATATTGTCGGTGATCCAAATCCTGATTTTATAGTGGGTATAAACAATACGATGACTATTAAAGGGTTCAGACTAGGATTCCTCTTCGATTGGAAACAAGGTGGTGATATACTCTCATTATCCAACGGTTACCTCAGAGGATTCGGGATAGCAGAAGAAACTGCTGTTGATCGAAATCGGACCTATATTTTACCAGGAATTTTAGCAGATGCGAATGACCCAACGCAAGCCATGTTGGACGCAAATGGAAATACCATTACGAACAACATTCAAATTTCTCCTCAGAATTACTGGAGTGGTGCCACCAACGGAACACAACGTAATCAGTATCGCTTTAGCGCAGAATCACTGATTTTTGACGCTACTGTCTTTAGGCTCAGAGAGCTTAGTTTAGGATATACATTTACAAAAAAAACGCTTAAAACACTTCCTTTCGGAAGTATGAGTTTTACTTTGTTAGGAAGGAATTTATGGTATAAAGCCCCCAATTTTCCTCATTTGGATCCTGAAGTATCTACTTACGGAGCCGGTAATGCACAAGGTGTGGAACAATATGCCCCACCTACAGCAAAAAACTTGGCCCTGAACATAAAACTTTCATTCTAACCGATTAAATACAATTCGATGAAAAATATTATCTATAACAAAGCACACTATCTTTTCATATTGCTGTTACTGCTATCATCATGTGATTTAGACGTTAATGATAACCCAAACAGTCCAACTACCGCAACGGTTGTAGAATTATTGCCACATGGTCAAGTATCGGTAATCGATCCCTTTTCAAGTCTGGTAAATGCAATTACGTCAAGTGCTGTACAAACAAGAGTGAATTCCAGATATGATAACTATACGGTAAGTAGAACCACTGTTGATGGTTTATGGAATAATAGTCTCTATAGCGGCGGCCTAAAGGATCTAGAAGAAGTCATTACCCAAGGAACAATCGAGGAACAATGGCATTATGTCGGAATTGCTAAGTTAATGAAAGCCTATACCTTTAGTCTTATGGTAGATCTTTGGAACGACATTCCTTATTCAGAGGCGTTCAATTCCGAGATTGAAACACCCGCCTATGATTCGGGTAGCGCAATTTATACCAATCTAGAAACTTTGATTATAGAGGCCCTTGCCGACCTGAACAAACCCTCAACCCTTTCTCCCGGAAGTGATGATGTCGTTTATAGTGGAGATCTTGCCAAATGGCAACGAATGGGGAACACCTTATTGCTTAAAATGTACAATCAGACACGTTTGGTAGATACGGGAGTAGGCAGCAAAATGGAAGCCTTGATAGCGCAAGGCAGTCTGATACAATCAAGTGCTGACGATTTTCAACTGGTATATGGTACCACGGCCGCACCTGAAAATAGAATGTCACTCTTTGAAGATGACTATGTAGCCAGGTTAGACAATAGAATTGCAAACTATTTTTATAATCATTTGACGGGTAATAGTGACCCCCGTATTCCCTATTATCTTTACAATCAAAGTCCTGGTGAATTTATTGGACGAGATTCAGGTAACCCGAATGGCTTATCGACTTTTGAAGATCAAGACACAAGAACCTTTCATGGGGTATACCCTGCCGGAGGCCAATTTGATGATGGTTCTGGCGGAATTACCACAGCCGACTTGGGACTAAAAGGAGCAGCGACCTACAGAATGATGACCAACGCCATGCGAATTTTTATTGAAGCTGAAGCCGTAGTAACGCTAGGCATCACTGCGTCCGCAAGTGTTGAGGTATTATTCGAAGAGGGTATGAGAGAGGCTATGGCCAATGTTAACGATTTAGGAGCAGGCCCAGGCATAACAAGTGATCAAATAGATACCTACGTGAATGCTAAAATGGCAGAATTCGGTGTAGCTAGCGATGCTGACAAACTAGAACTGATCATGATGGAAAAGTACGTCCATCTTTTTGGGAATGGGATGGAACAATATAATGACTGGCGGAGAACGGGTTACCCAGACGACCTAACCTTAGTAGTACAGACTAATGTTATATTAAATCGATTTCCTTACCCGTCTAGTATAACCCCTCCTACCGACCCCAATAATAATGAATTCGTTTTCTGGGATAACTAATCAAAAACTTAAGAAATATGAAAAATACTGTAAAATATATAATCGCATTTGCCGCCATCGCAATTTTGGGTGGATGTAGCAATGATGAAAATGAAGTGGTCCCCGAATTTTTGGACGGCACAGAATACGGAGTACTCTTGGAAGTGAATGTTAACAGTGCCGTAGAGGTGCCTGAAGCTGATTTGGAGAATTATTCCTTGAACTTTGAGGTAGTTGTAAATGGAGATAAGCGCCCTATAGAATCGATAGTTGTCAGCAAAACATTTGTAAATGGTGAAGACGGCGAAACCGCTACTGTGCAACAAGAAAGTCTTTCAGAGTTTCCGCAATCTTTGAGTTTGACAACGGCAAATTTGGTAGAAGGTTTTACCGACCTATCTGTTGCTGATTTAAATGCCGGGGATTCATTTGCTATTAATTTCACCATTACCTACATGGATGGACGAGTAGTGGATCGTTTTGATACGAGTATGAGAACCAATTTCAAAGTGTTAATCACCGAATAAGATGAGAGTCAAAAAGTTTATTATTTTAACGATTGCTCTGATTTTTGTAACCAATTGTACTACGATCGTAACTGAAAAATATGTCATTAAAACAGAAGTAGGCACAATTACTATTGAGGTATATCCAGAAAAAGCGCCTAAAACGGTGAGCAATTTCAAAAGATATGTTGAGCAAGCTAATTTTGATGGTGCATATTTCTACCGTGTGGTTAGGATAGATAATCAACCTATAAACCCAGTTAAAATTGAAGTAATCCAAGGAGATTTTACGGGTCCTGACCATCGGTTTCCCATAATTGAACATGAAACAACCGAGATGACCGGTCTACGCCATAAAGATGGCACTGTTTCAATGGGGCGCTTTGAGGTCGGCACTACACAAGCTGAGTTCTTTATCTGTATAAATGACCAGCCTGAATTGGACTTTAATGGAAAAAGAAACCCTGATAAACAGGGCTTCGCAGCCTTTGGTCAAGTGTTAGAGGGAATGGACGTCGTTAAAAAAATACAGATGGGGCCTATAGAAGAACAAAGTTTAAAGAAGAAAATAAAAATTCTTAGTATCAATTTATTAAAATAGAAAAAATGAATTACATATACAGATCGACAATTTTAATTTTTTCGTTCATCTCGTTTATTATTTATAATTATACTGCGGATGGTTCCAAACAGCTTACAGAGCGTGTTGTGCAAAAATCTAACCAAAATATGTATAGCATTAAAACAGAAATAGGAGATATTATCTTTGAAGTATATCCAAAAAAGGCGCCGAAAACAGTTAAGAATTTTTTGAAATATATAGATATGGCCAATTTTGATGGAGCTGATTTTTATCGCGTTGTCCGTATGGATAATCAACCCAACGATTCCATTCGAATAGAAGTTATTCAAGGAAATTTTACATCTGATAAAAATAGCTTGGGAAATATTGAACACGAAATCACAAAAGACACAGGGGTTCTGCATGAAAATGGAACAATCTCAATGGCCAGAAGTACACCAGGAAGTGCGTCCTTAGCATTTTTCATCTGTATTAATGATCAACCAGAACTCGATTTTGGCGGCAAGCGCAACCCCGATGGACAAGGATTCGCTGCCTTTGGAAAAGTTATTGAGGGTATGGATGTAGTGCGATTGATTCAATCTGGGGCAACCGATTCACAAAGTCTTAAAAAAACTGTCGCGATAGAAAAAATCATTAAGTTATAAGTTTGGAAGTAAATGCTTTCCGAGTTCTATTCTACACACATTTGACTTACCTCCGTCGTCTGTTTGCATAATAAGTCTTTTGTCATTGTTTTTTCAAAGTGTCAATAGAGCAATCCAATGGTAATATGGAGGCCATGAAACGGGAGATAAAGAACCGTTTAGGCAAGAATACCAGGCCTGCCTACAAGTACAAAAACTTAAACAGACTTTGCCTATGATAAAAGGCCCTTATATTGATTTTGTGTTGCAAACGTGTTACAATGACAAAAGAAAAAAGAGCTACATTTCTTTAACCCTTTGACTTTCAATACTCCCCTCTTAGACTTGAACCTAGGACCCTCTGATTAACAATCATATATCTGAGTTGTACTCAATTCAAGAAATGGACGAATTATAGGTTTTATGAATCTCAAAACAAGAAAATAAAAAATTCTAGCAGTTTAAATAATACGTTTTTTGAAAAACTAATGAAGCTTTCTTACATTCGTAATGGCCTTGCTCCTGCATGCTTAGAGGAACGTATAAATATGTAAGTTCACTTTAAAAAACAAACATTGGGCTGGACGATAGTGTACACATAGAAGTAGTAAGTAGGATTGACCTTATGAAATCGAACGAGCTAATCGATAGAAAAAAGGCGATTGATCATTGAAGTGAATTTGATCCCATGTATTTGGAAATTATAGAAGTGCTTAAGAAATAAAACTATGGCCCAAACGTATCGAGTATTCATTTTTCTAACGCTACTCTTTATTTCGACAAACTCAATAGCCCAAGATTCAAAACAAGAAGTCTTAAATGTCGTAAACGAATTTTTCAATACCATGGAAAAGAAAGATTCCGTCGCTTTCAACAACTTGTTTATAGAAAACGCACAGGCTTACTCCATTAGGAAAAAAGGGGACTCCACTATTGTCGGGAATTCGATTTTAAAAGCAAGTACTTCAAAGAATACCTTGAAAGAGCGACTTCGCGAAGAAGAAATCACAATTCATATCAACAAAAATGTCGCCGCAGTTTGGGCGCCCTATGATTTTTGGATTGATAATGAACATTCCCATTGCGGCTACGAAGTTTTCACCTTAGTCAAAAAAGACAGGTATTGGAAAATAGCCTCCCTAACCTACTCCGTAAATAAGGAGGGATGTAAAAAATAATTTTCGTTTCTTAGTAGGTACACAAACCAACCAAAAATGCCCACCCGATTTATCACATATTGGAAACTACACCAGGTATCCCTATTGTTGGCATTACTGAGTTTGGCCTTCTACTATACGTTCGCCTACCATTTAGAGCGCACAGACTTTATTAAATTACTAACGCTTTTTACAGCGCTTTTCTTTTTGTGCTACAAGCTCATTCAATTTGAAAAATGGAATTTTAAATTACTGCTAAGCGTTGGTATTATTTTCCGTCTGGTTTTTCTAATAACGGAACCCCAACTATCGCAAGACTTCTATCGCTTTATTTGGGACGGCGAATTGGTGAATCATTTTATGAATCCGTATTTGATGGTTCCTAATTCCTTGATTGAACAAGCTGATTTGGCAATAGTCAATGCCCAAGAACTCTATAATGGCATGGGCAGTTTAAGCGCAAAACATTTTAGCAACTATCCTCCCTTAAATCAATTGTTATTTGCCATAGCAACCAGTTTTGGAGGTAAAACGATTCTAGGTTCTGTAATCGCCATGAGGTTGATTATCATTTT
>RCND010002104.1_pt1 | contig 11137 bp, 7 predicted proteins | sample 2041351 | NCBI WGS metagenome assembly RCND01 (sample SAMN09708230, study PRJNA481090) | Marine sediment metagenome, whole genome shotgun sequencing project. | biome: marine sediment; feature: ocean; material: sediment; isolation source: Sewage treatment plant 12B marine sediment (STP12B) ...
TTGCAGATGAAAATCCTGGTCGGATTGTTTATTTCAGTCCTATTTATCATCTCGGTGGATTTTGCCATGAATAATGTATTGAAACCACACCAGCAGCACAGAATCTATGTAACCCTTGGGATAGAGGACGATCCGCAGGGAGTGGGATATAATGTAAATCAGTCTAAAATTGCCATTGGCTCTGGTGGTTTTTCTGGAAAGGGGTACCTGAACGGCACCCAGACCAAGCTCCATTTTGTACCGGAGCAAAGTACGGACTTTATCTTCTGCACAGTGGGAGAAGAGTGGGGCTTCCTTGGCACCAGCTTTGTCATTCTGCTATATGTGGGATTCCTATTACGAATAATTTTTTTGGCAGAAAGGCAACGGTCTTCTTTTAGCAGAATTTTTGGCTATGGTTTTATTTCTATTATGCTTATTCACTTCATTATAAATATCGGGATGACCATTGGATTACTGCCGGTTATCGGAATCCCCCTGCCGTATTTCTCTTACGGAGGATCATCATTGTGGACCTTCACCATGTTCCTGTTTATATTCCTCAGACTGGATGCCAGCAGGCTCGAATTACTGAGATAAACAGCGTTCTGTCAAGCTTATATTCTATTTCCAGAAAGGCGGACTCTTTTTAATTCTCCACGATTTTCCGTATCTTTGCAGACCGTCGGAAAAATGCCCCCGACCAAACCCAAGAAATAGTTCTTATGAAGTATCAAGTATATGCAAGACATAATATAGATAAAATCCCCGTCTACGGAAAACTTAGTAAGGAGCAGATCCATTCAATTAAAATAGTATCCGAAGTACTACCGTTCAAAACCAATAACTATGTAGTCAATGAACTGATTGATTGGGACAACTACCAGGAGGATCCCATGTTTATCCTCAATTTTCCGCAGAAGGATATGCTTAAACCCTCCCAGTTCGAAGCGCTTTCCAGGATGGTGGAGAACAATATTAGTAAAGCAGATCTGGCCAAGTATATTCACGAGCTTCAGCTCAACCTGAATCCTCATCCAGCCGGTCAGCTTGAACACAATATACCTACCCTGAAGGGTGAAAAGCTCAGCGGTATTCAGCACAAATACAGGGAAACAATGCTCTTCTTCCCTTCACAGGGGCAGACTTGCCATGCTTACTGTACCTTCTGTTTCAGATGGCCCCAGTTCACAGGCTTGAATGAGCTTAAATTTGCCATGAAACAAACCAGCCTCGTGGTTTCATACCTGAAAGAGAATCCGTCCATTACAGATATCCTGATCACCGGTGGCGATCCCATGATAATGAAAACAGAAATGCTGGAACGGTATATTAATGCTTTTCTGAATGCGGACCTTCCCCAGTTAAAAACAATACGTATTGGTACAAAATCTCTCTCATTCTGGCCCTACAGGTACCTTAGCGATCCGGACTCAAAGGAATTACTTGATATGTTGCGCAGGGTCAACGACCGGGGCATTCATGTGGCACTGATGGCCCATATTAACCATCCGCGCGAACTTGAAACGGATGCTGTCAAAGAGGCAATCGCACGGATCAGGGAGACCGGTACACAAATCCGTAGCCAGTCACCCCTTCTGCAGCATATTAATGATGATCCGGCTATGTGGGCCGAGATGTGGAAGAAACAGGTGAACATGGGAATTATTCCCTACTATATGTTTGTGGCACGTGATACCGGAGCCCAGTCCTATTTTGGAGTAAGCCTGGAAGAGGCACACCGAATCTTTAATGAGGCTTATCAGCAGGTAAGCGGTATTTGCAGGACCGTCAGAGGTCCAAGTATGTCCTCTGGTCCGGGAAAAGTGCGCATTGTTGGAATCACTGAAGTTCAGGGTGAAAAAGTATTTGTGCTTGAGTTCCTGCAGGGCAGGAATCCAGAATGGGTGGGCAAACCTTTCTTTGCTGCTTTTGATGCCAAGGCACAATGGCTGGATGACCTGGTTCCCGCATTTGGGGAAAAAGAGTTTTTCTATGAGCAGGAGTATAAAAAACTTCTGAAAGTTGATACGCTTCCTGGGCACACGCTAACTACCGAAAATAAGCGGTACGCTTAACAATTAGGATAGCCATCTCTTTGTACTGAAATATCAATCTCGTATTTTGCTTCAAGGAACTGTATGATCGATGGGAAAAAGCCCAGGAAATCATCCCTGAAAACCGAATACTGATCTCTTAAGACTTCAACTGCATAGGCCGAATGGTCGGGAAGAGAAGTATTGGCCGACATCCGCTCCAAAACAAGTTCAATGCCATCGACCGTGGTATAAGCCATCATCCAGTTGTTCTCCAGGAAGGTGGGAAACCAATTCTTTATGGAATAGGGCAATATCTTGTAATTACGTTTCAATATGTCATAGGTCCGGTTTACAAACTCGTTGAGTGGCAAGGTAGAGTAGTCGTCCCAAAGCGATGCAAGAAAGTGGTCGTAAAAAATATCCGTAATAATTCCGGCATATTTATGATACCTGGCCGCAATCCTCTGTTTGCTGACCCTGGTTATCTCGTGCGTATCGGTAAAGGAATCGATGTCACGATGAATCAGAATCCCCTTTTTTATCTGATCGGGAAAGAGCATGTAGTTTTTTCCCTTCACATAATCGCCCATGAAGTTGCCAACAATGATCTCCTCATTGCATCCAGAAAGATATGTGTGTGCCAGAAAATTCACTTTATAATATTACGCAATTGTTGGCAAGTTGTTCGACATAATTATCACCAATTACTATTGTACAGCATATTCAGTACAACATCTGGGATATTCACATAAATTTGAGATTGTCGAACACTAAACTTTTCTACTAATGAACAGAAAGAATATTCTTATTATTGGAGCAGCAGGGAGAGATTTTCACAATTTCAACACCTATTTTAGAGATGTCGAGGAGTACAATGTGGTAGCATTCACCGCTGCCCAGATACCAGATATTGATGGGCGGAAGTATCCAGCGGGACTGGCAGGAAAGCTTTACCCGGAAGGGATTCCCATTTTCCCCGAAGATCAGTTGGCAAAATTAATCCTGGAGATGAAGGTTAAAACCTGTGTCTTCTCGTACAGCGACCTTCCCTATGAAAAGGTAATGGCCATCAGCGCCATAGTGAATTCAGCAGGAGCAAATTTTGAACTGCTGGGAACCAATGATACCATGATTGAAAGTAGCAAACCGATTATTGCTGTTTGCGCGGTAAGAACTGGTTGTGGAAAGAGCCAGACATCCAGAAGGGTTATTGAATTGCTGATGGAAAAAGGCTTGAAGGTTGTAGCCATCAGGCACCCAATGCCCTATGGCGACCTTATGGAGCAGAAGGTGCAACGCTTTGCCACAGTGGAAGATCTGAAGCTTCATAAATGTACCATCGAAGAGATGGAAGAGTATGAACCCCACGTGGTCAGGGGAAATGTGATCTATGCAGGGGTCGATTATGAGGCCATAGTTCGTGCGGCCGAAGTTGATCCTGACGGATGTGATGTAATTCTTTGGGACGGAGGAAACAATGATTTCTCATTTTATAAGCCTGATCTGACCATCGGAGTGGTGGATCCGCACAGGCCCGGCCATGAATTAAGCTACTATCCCGGAGAAGTGGTGCTACGCACCTCCGATACCGTCGTAATCAATAAAATGGATAGTGCCTCTCCCGAAGGCATTCAGATTGTCAGGGAGAGCATTGCAAAAGTAAATCCAGGGGCCACAGTAATTGATGCTGCATCACCCATCAGCGTAGATAACCCGAATCTAATTAAAGGAAAAAAGGTACTGGTGGTGGAAGATGGGCCTACCCTAACCCATGGAGAGATGAAGCTGGGAGCAGGTGTGATCGCAGCCCGGAAGTATGGCGCCGCAGCTTTGGTCGATCCCAGGCCATTTACCGTTGGAAAACTCTCCGAGACCTTCGAGATTTACCCGAACATTGGAACCCTGCTACCAGCAATGGGCTACGGAGCGCAGCAGTTAAAGGACCTGGAAACCACCATTAACAATTCAGACTGTGATTCAGTAATCATTGGAACACCCATCGACCTGAACAGGCTAATCGACATTAAAAAGCCTAATACCAGGGTCTATTACGACCTTCAGGAGATTGGTGAACCCAACCTGGAATTTGTACTTAATGAATTTATTCAGAAACATAAACTGGTTTAGACTCATAGCTCTATTTATAATTTTCATGCTGATCGGACCGGTCTCCTGTGACCGGTCCGATCCCATGGTGCTCATAAGCACTGATCTGGGAGCTATCACCCTTGAACTCTATCCGGAACTGGCCCCTGTAACAGCAAGCAATTTCCTTTCGCATGTTGAGAACGGGGACTATGCAAACAGTATCTTTTACAGGGTGGTTCGAATGGACAATCAAGCACAAAACAAGGTTAAGATAGAGGTAATCCAGGGTGGACTTTTTCATGATGATGTGTTGGATACCATTCCATGCATCATCCATGAGACCACACAGGAGACAGGTATCCTGCATACCGATGGAGTGATCTCCATGGCTCGCATGGAGCCGGGTAGCGCCTCAACTGAGTTTTTTATCTGCATTGGCGATCAGCCATCCCTCGACTATGGAGGGAAGCGAAATCCTGATGGACAGGGTTTTGCAAGCTTTGGAAAGGTGATTAAGGGAATGGATGTTGTGAGGGCCATCCAGGCACTGCCCGATGAGGGTCAATACCTGAAAGAGCAGGTGCTGATCCGGAATATCTCCTACCACATTGGCAGGTAAACAGTGTATGGAAAACTAAGGCCTCAGAGCCGCCCGGATGTTCTCTTTAAGTTCATCTTTATTCCAGGGCTTCATTATGTATCTGAATATAAGCTCCTTATTAAACCCCTCCATCATTATACCCGATTCCATAAAACCTGTGAGCAACATGCACACCTTCTCCCGGTCCATTTGCTTTACCTCCTTGATAAAGTCCAGTCCGTTCATCCCGGGCATCTTCAGATCGCAAATAACCACATGGATATCGGGGTTCAGCGCCAGTAATCTCAGCCCTTCTTCAGCCGATTTAGCAATCATCACCTGGAAATCATTCGTGAAGCTAAGTTGAAGCAATTCCAGATTGATGATTTCATCATCCACATACAGAATCTTGGGTAGCTTCATTTCGAATAATTATGACTCTTTCAAATGTTCTTCCATGGTGACTACCTGGTAGGATTTATCCACCACCAGGTCGGCAGACTCTTTCAATGAGCTCACTGCCTGGTGCTCGTGTTCCAGTATGGTCAGCCGGAATTCGCTCATTGCCTCCTTCATCCGGATAATCTGGTTAATCTTTGTTTCGTGGTAGGTAAGGTCAATGAAAACACGCAAATCAATATCCTCGGCCCCGATGGCATAGAGACCGTCAACAATCAACATATCAATCTTGCTGAAATCGGTAATCAGCTTATCCACCTGTTCCGGAATCAGATCAATACAGGGAATCATACACTCCTGCTCCTCCCTAAAATCCCGTAGGGTCTTCCTGATCTTGACCCAGTCGTATTCACCGAGCCCGATCTTATCAAAGCCCTTGTTCCTGCGCCACTCTTCACGTAAGAGGGGCTGGATCTTGTAATAGTTATCGGTATGGATCACCTTCACCCTGATATGATGTGACTTCAGATAAGTCCCCAGGGTATGAGCCAGCTCAGATTTTCCTGAACCCGATTCTCCAGATATGCCTACCACATAACGGTAACGCTCATCCTTGGTTTCCCGGTCGGCAATCACTTTTTCACAGATGGCCTGGGCAGCCTCCTTATGCATATCATTAATCAGCAAAACATCTCCTAACATCGAATCTGAATATTTATTTGAATTTCATTGAAACTGCCTTACCCTCGGACAGTTCAGTTTCTTTTCCGCAAATATGAACTTTTATCTTTTCCTTTCCCAAGTTTTTTCCTGAGATTTTGATCTGTGGTCCATTTATGGATACCAAAAAGGTCCTTCCCCGGAAGGCGAACTGGAAATCGAGTCCTTTCCAGTGACCGGGCAATACCGGATTCAGCACCGGAACATCTCCTTTTAGGTCCAGTCCGGCATAAGAGACCAGCACATCGTAAACGGTACCAGCCATGACACCACAATGAATACCCTCCCCTGTGGTTCCCCCCTGAATATCTACGAGATCGCTTCGTAAGGCATCCATATATAATTCCCAGCCGCTATCGCTCATGCCCGTTTCCCAGGCAAGCCTGGCATGTACCAGTCTACTGAGCGTGGAGCCATGAGAGGTACGCTCAATATAATAGTCGAAATTGCGCATTGCAAAATCCTCTGGCAGATCTGAGTTCAATCCTTCCACTGTGTGTTGCACTTCAGCAGTACCCAGGTTATAAAAACTCATCAGAAAATCGGCCTGCTTGGCCAGTTTGTAATCATCGGGCGACTTCCCTTCCGATTTCAGGATCCGGTCGAGCCGGTGAACATCACCATATTTCTCACGATAGTGTTCCCAATCTAATTCGTCCAGTCCAAAGTAGCCATGGAACTGCTCTACCACCCCTTCATCTGAAACATGCAGTGACACACCATGCATGATCTTTTCCCACAACTCCAGATCCTTATCAGAAAGCGAAAGATCGTTCATAAGCCTTTCCCTCTGGTCCGATCCAAGAACATCCAGGGTCCTGAATGCCTTATCCATCATCCAGCTCACCATGATATTGCTGTATGCATTGTCCGTTAATCCACCAACACCTGATCCGGGAAGGGTTTCATGGTACTCATCGGGCCCCATCACCTTGTCGATGTGGTACTTTCCATCCTTTCCCAGGGCGGATTTGCTTGCCCAGAATTTGCAGATATCCATTAACATTTCGGCACCATATTCCGCCATGAAATCCTTGTCGCCCGTTACATGGTAGTAATTCCAGATATTATAGGCGATGGCAAGGGAGATATGCCTCTGCAGAGAGCTATAGTCATCACCCCATTCGCCGGACAAGGGATTCAGATGAATGATCTGTGTCTCTTCACGACCATCACTGCCACTCTGCCAGGGGAACATGGCCCCTTCATATCCATACTCCTTCGCATAGGCCCTTGCAGCATCAAGCCGGCGGTACCTGTACATCAACACCGATTTAACAACCTCCGGAAAATGAAGATTGAACAGGGGTAAGATATAAAGTTCATCCCAAAAAATATGTCCACGGTAGGCCTCTCCATGCAGTCCCCTCGGAGGAATTCCAGAATCGAGTCCGGCATGGTGCGGAGAAGCAGAGACCATCATATGAAACAGGTGAAGCCTGACCAGCTTCTGTGCCTCCCGGTCGCCCGAGATCACAACATCCATTCGCTCCCAGAGTTCCTTCCAGCGTCCAGCCGAAAGCTTCAGCTCATCCTCATAGGCCGACATGGCTCCCAGGGTCATACGGGCATCTTCCAGAGGATCTTCCACTCCCGGATCCCTTGATGTATAGATGGATACCATTTTCTCCAGAACCACCTCCTGCTCCTTCCGAAGCTCCATGGAGAAGACCTTCTCGATCCATCCCTCTCCTGAAGCGATCTCAGATGCAGTCTCCTCAGTACAGGAATGCGAAGCGCAAACAGCTATAAAAATATCCGATTGCTTAGTCTTTACAAGCAGTTCCATTTGCTCTGCCGAAGAGTTTTCGCTCACTGCTTCGAGATGTTGCTTTTCCAGCGAGTTGTAACGTTCTACCCCTGCATTGCAATGATCTCCATACAATCCTGATTTTATTTCAATGCTCCCCTCATAGTTCAGAGGAGTCAGAGCATAGCGCATCCCGGCCCGGTGTGGATCTGCCATACCGGCAAACCTGGACGAGACCACCCTGGTCAGCCTGCCCTTCGGATCCTCCACCACCATCTCCTTCCGTAGTTCGCCAACGCGAAGATCAAGAGTACGGTGAATTTCCATAAGCTGAAAGGTGGGTTCAGGATTAAACTCAAACCAGGGGCCTTTGTCGATCCGAAAGCTAAGCGGAAGCCAGTTGGTTGCATTTACAAAATCTTCATTTTCAATATCCCGCTCGCCTACTTTGGAGACAAGCCTGTTAAACAATCCCGTTATATAGGTCCCCGGGTAGTTCACCTTATTGGCCTTGCTCTCCTCGAGCGCACCCCGGGTACCAAAATAGCCATTCCCAACAGTCAGCAGGGCCTCCCTGGAACGTTCCTGCTCCTGGTTATAATCATGATACTTCAGGAGCCAGCTATCCTGTTCCATGCCACTTTCGAACCAGGCGTTGATCCCCTCGAGTCCGATATCGTCCAAATCCTCCACCACGATATCTGCACCACCCACCTGCAACTCCTTTATATTCTCCTCCCGGGCCAGCCCCAGGGTTAATCCGAAATTTCCTTTATGTCCGGCCTGAACACCCGAAACGGCATCTTCCACTACTACTGCCCGGTGGTACTCAATCCCCAAATTGTCACAGGCGGTAGTAAAAATATCGGGCTCCGGCTTGCCTTGCAGTCCGGTTTCGGCCGATACCACGCCATCCACACGTGTCTCAAAATAGTGGAGCAGTCCTGCCGTCTCCAAAACCTGTTTGCAGTTTTTACTCGAAGAGGCCACACCAATACGTACCCCTGCCGCCTTCAAGTCCTCCAGTATTTTCACCGAACTATCATAGACCTCAACACCATCATCATCCAGCACCTTATTGAACATAATGTTCTTCTTGTTTCCCAATCCGCAGACAGTCTCCATATCCGGATCATCGGAAGGATCACCAAAAGGGATATCAACACCCCTCGATTCAAGAAAAGATGCCACCCCATTGTAACGCGGCTTACCATCCACATAGGGCAGGTAGTCTCCTGCATGCGTAAACTCCCTGAAAGCTTCTCCAAATCGCTTCTCCCGACTTTTTAAATATTCGTCAAACATCCTTTTCCAGGAAGCCGCATGAACGAGGGCTGTTTTGGTGATTACGCCATCCAGATCGAAAATCACTGCATCAAATTTGGCTTGAAATGTCATGTTATGTAATTATATATTTTGTAATGACCATCAAGGTATCTAAATTTATAGAAGCTTTCAAATCACTTGAAAAATAATTCTCATATGAAACGTCTCCTGCTTGCCTCCAATTCACTCCCGGTACACATAAAATGGCAAGATGATAAATACCTCATTGAAAAATCAGATGAACAGACCATTTCGGGGCTCCAGGATTTCTATAGCGCCTACAAAACAGAATGGATCGGGCTCACTGATTTTGAAAACCATGAATTTTCACCAAAGGAGATCACCAGACTGGAAGCTTCCTTGAAATCTTATAATTGTGTTCCGATATTTCCAAGGGAGCGGGACCGTAACCTTCATCTTCATGGTTTCTCGCGCAATACCCTCTGGCCGCTTTTTCATTATTTCACCGAAAACGTAACCTACAGTGAAGTTTCCTGGAAGGCCTACGTGAAAATCAACAGACTTTATGCCGATAAAATCCTGGAGATCATTCAAGAAGGGGATATTTTATGGATACATGACTACCACCTGCTCCTGCTGCCCCAGATGATCAGGGAAGAGCGGCCCGATATCTCCATTGGATTGTTCAGCCACGTACCCTTCCCCTCCTTCGAGATATTCCGACTGCTTCCCTGGAGGCAGGAGATTGTTGAAGGAATGCTCGGTGCCGACCTGATCGGTTTCCAGACCTATGATTATGTGAGGCACTTTATGAGTTCAGTCAGACGCCTGATGGGTGTCGATTCGGTCTTCAACAGAATTTCCATCGGAGAACGGACCCTGAAGGTAGATGTCTTCCCCAAAGGAATCAACTACGAACGATTTCGAAACAAGGCTCTGGAAATCCACAGCAACCATCCCAGGCCCTCGGTCATCCAGGAGGAGATGAAGCAATTCAGGGAATCGGGTAATCTGGAAAAACTGATTATTTCCATCGACAAGCTCGACTATACCAAGGGCATCCCCCAGCGAATCAGGGCCTTCGAACGTTTTCTTCAAACCTATCCGGAATACCAGGGACGGGTGAGCATGATCGTACAAGCTATTCCATCGGGTGAGACCAGCGATTCCTTCTTTAACCTGAAGAGTAAGGTGGATGAGCTGGTGGGAAGAATCAATGGCAACTACGGAACCATCAGATGGACTCCGGTCCGCTACCTGAACCAGACCTTTTCAATGGATGAGCGCATCGAGCTATACTCCCTCTCAGACATCGCCCTGATCCTTCCCCTTCGTGATGGTATGAACCTGGTATCCAAAGAGTTTGTAGCTTCACGCCATGACGGCACAGGGGTGCTGATTCTGAGCGAACTTGCCGGTGCGTCCAAAGAGCTGCATGAAGCACTGCTGGTTAATCCCAATGACCTGGATGCCATTACAGAAGCCATCAGGGAAGCCATGGAAATGCCGGAAGAAGAGCAGATCCGCAGGAACAGGGTGATGATGATGCGCCTTCATCGCTACACAGTAGAACGATGGGCCAATGAATTTATCAAGGGCCTGGAAGGTGTGAAAGAGATCCAGGAGTTCACCCTCACCCGAAAGATCAATACCTCCCGCCTGCGGCAGCTTGTGACCAGCTACAAGGAAACTAAAAAACGGATCCTCTTTCTCGACTATGACGGCACCCTTGCGGGGTTCAAAAAAAATCCGGAAGATGCAAAACCCGATGAACAGCTTTATGAGATCCTGAAACGGCTCTCCGACGATTCAGACAACACCATTGTAATTATCAGTGGCAGGGACAAGGAGACCCTGAGCGAATGGTTCGATCCGGAATGGAACATACACTTTGTGGCCGAACACGGCGTCTGGTTCAGAGAACCCGGTGCCGATTGGCACATGATGGAACAGATCAACAATGATTGGAGGGAGTCGGTAGAGCCCTTGCTCGAATATTATGTGGACCGAACACCCAAATCCTTTATTGAATACAAAAACTTCTCCCTGGTATGGCACTACCGGAAATCTGACCCCGACCTGGGGATGCAGCGCGCATGGGAGTTGAAGGATGAATTGCGTACCCTGACTTCCAATTTGAACCTGGAAATTATGGATGGCGATAAGGTGCTGGAAATCAAATACTCAGGAATTAACAAAGGAAGGGCTGCCACCCATAAACTGGGAGATTCAAGCTATGAGTTTATCCTGGCCGTTGGTGACGATTGGACCGATGAATTTACCTTTGAGGCGATG
>RCND010002105.1_pt1 | contig 11133 bp, 7 predicted proteins | sample 2041351 | NCBI WGS metagenome assembly RCND01 (sample SAMN09708230, study PRJNA481090) | Marine sediment metagenome, whole genome shotgun sequencing project. | biome: marine sediment; feature: ocean; material: sediment; isolation source: Sewage treatment plant 12B marine sediment (STP12B) ...
CAGTGACACCGATCTCGTCGTGACAATAAATTACCGCCAAAGCTAAAAGAAGTGATTTCACTGCTCAAAATAATACCGATTCTTAAAAGATGCTGCTTTTAAAATGGTTGTGAAAATCAATAGATCCTGACGCCAATACCGATGCCCTTATTATATGAACCCAGTAGCATTACAGATGAGCGGTTTGCCAGTTCCTGATTTCTTCTTGCAAGTTGTTCCGACACGAGCCGAAAGAATATATCTGGATTGTTAGATCCACGTCCGCAAATACCTATGATGAAGTGAATCGATCTCTATCCAACGATCTCGGCCTCCAGGTCGTATACCCGATGGTTCAGGACGGCAGAGATCTTGAAGGTTGATATCGGGCAATCTCAGATCAATCTATGAGTCATGTAGTTTCCAGGGACGTAGAGGAGTTCCAATCGCACAAAAAAGATCTATCACCAAATGTTAACGTAAGTCAGAAAATATCCGGGAACAGGTAAGTTTTGCATAAATCCAATAATTAGTTTTTCCGTAGTGATTCATTAATTATAACTTTTCGTCATACCATCCCTTATAGTTTATTTGTGCCTGACCCAATTCTCCAAACAAAAATATTTATTCCTAAATCCAGACATGACCTGGTTTCCCGCCAACGCCTCTTCACGAAGCTCAATACGGCAAAAGACAGTAAGCTAACTCTCATCTCTGCTCCTGCCGGCTTTGGTAAAACTACATTGGCCAGCGAATGGGTTGCCGTATCCGAACGACCAGCAGCCTGGGTAGCATTGGACGACGGGGATAATGACCCTATTCGTTTTCTGTCTTACATTATTGCCGCATTGCAGACGATTTCCCCGAATTTTGGAGAAGGTGTGTTAAGTACGCTCCAATCTCCTCAACCACCGCCAACCGAGTCGATTCTGACTACTTTGCTTAATGAAATCACTGCTATCCCAGACGATTTTGTACTGGTGCTGGATGACTATCATGTTATCGATTCCAGTCCTGTTAACGATACTCTCACTTCACTGCTTGAACACCTGCCGCCACAGATGCACCTGGTTATAGCTACCCGTGAGGACCCGAATCTACCCCTGGCCCGGCTTCGCGGCCGTGGTCAATTGGCCGAACTGCGAGTCACAGACTTGCGTTTTACGTCCTCTGAAGCAGCTGAATACCTTAACCAGGCTGAAGGTCTGACGCTATCAACAGAAAATATTGCCGGACTGGAAACTCGTACCGAAGGCTGGATTACCGGCCTGCAATTGGCTGCGATTTCGATGCAGGGACACAAAGACATAGATGGCTTCATTAAATCTTTCTCCGGCAGCAACAAATTCGTACTGGACTATCTTGTTGAAGAAGTACTGCTGCTACAGTCCGAACGTGTTCGGACTTTTCTACTTCAGACTTCGATCCTCAGCCGTCTTTGCGGCTCCCTTTGTGAAGCTGTTCTGCCCGAAACCGCTGAATCCGGGCAGGAAACTCTGGAATATATTGATCAAAACAACTTATTCATAGTTCCGTTGGATAACGAGCGGCGTTGGTTTCGTTATCATCATCTCTTTGCTGATTTGCTTCGTAAGCGCCTGAACCAGAGTACCGGCTCTTTTTCAGGAAGTAATAAGGTGCCGAGTGTGGCCGAATTGCATATCCGCGCCAGCGAATGGTATGAAAACAACGACCTGGAGATTGAAGCTTTTAAACATGCAGCAGCGGCCAATGATATTGAGCGAGCCGAGCGCCTTGTTGAAGGAAATGGAATGCTTCTGCACTTTCGTGGTGCAGGTACATATGTGCTGAAATGGCTGGAAGCGCTACCTTTAATCGACCTGGATGAGAGGCCGTCCCTGTGGGTGATGTACGCATCAACATTAATGTTAGTTGGTCAACATACAGCTGTCGAGCAGAAATTACAGACTGCTGAGGTACTACTACAAGAGGCAGAATCAGACGATGTAAATGGTGACCTTCTGGGACGTATAGCCTCTATACGAGCTACATTAGCTGTCATTCAGAACGATGTAGAAACTATCATTGCTCAGTCCCTTCGTGCCCAGAAATATCTGCATTCTGAAAACCTGATTTTCCGCACTATTGCCACCTGGACGTTAGGTTTTGCGTACCAGCTGAAGGGAGATCGTGTGGCGGCCAGTCAGGCCTATATCAAAACAATCAATATCGGCGAGGATTCCTTCTACACTATTGCCGCTACAATCACCCTGGCTCAAATCCATGAATCAGATATTCAGCTGATTCTGGCGTCAACGACCTACCAAAGCGGCCTGCTTCTGGCTGGCGATCCACCACATATGATCGCTTGTGAAGCATATCTTGGTCTGGCACGTATTTATTACGAATGGAATGAATTGGATACTGCCCAACAGTATGGGCAACAGTCTCTCCAATTGATTCAGCAGATGGAAAATGTCGACTCGTTTGCTTCATACGGCGTCTTTCTTGCCCGCTTGATGCTTGCTCGGGGAGATTTACCTGGCGCAGTTGAAGTACTGGGAGAGGCCGAAGAGTTTGTGCATCAACATAACTTCGAGTTTCGAATGCCCAAAGTAGCTGAAACTCAGGTGCTTACTCTACTTTATCAAGGCGATCTGGCGGCCGCCGGCAGTCTGGCTCAGAAGTATGATCTTCCCCTGAGTCAAGCCCGAGTACATCTGGGTCAGGGAGAATCATCGGCCGCACTGACGATTTTGGACCCCTTACACCAACAGATGGACACAAAAGGTTGGAAAGACGAACAGCTCAGGATTTTGATTCTTCAGGCGATGGCCCATTATGCACTTGGCAACAAGAGCAAGGCAGTCCAGCTTCTCGCCGAAACACTGTCTCTGGCAGAATCGGAAAACTTTATTCGAATATTTGTGGATGAGGGGTTACCTATGGAGCTCCTGCTCTCCGAAGCAATTTCTCAGGGAATGTCTTCTGACTACATGAAGAAGATATTAGCCGTGATTAAAGCCGGGAAGCAAAAATCTATTTCTCCCTGCACACAGTTGTTAATCAGTCCTCTTAGTGAACGTGAGTTGGAAATAATGACCCTCATCGCCTCCGGGCAGAAAAACAAAGAGATTGGAGAACAGCTTTTCATCAGCCTCAATACAGTTCTTTTTCACATCAAAAATATCTACAGTAAACTGGGCGTGAATAAGCGAACACTTGCGATTATTAAAGCCCGTGAGCTGAACATTTTGTCGGACTAGAAGGGCGGATCTGTTCATTATAACTGAGTATGTAAAAACCGCTTCATTCGGAAAAATTTGATTGATGTGTAGTGACACTCAACTTCCCGTTTATTCGACAATTCTCTAATTTCTGTTCAATTCCCTCAAAACTACAGTTTTTTGACGTGAAAACTACAGTTTCCTGTGGGGATTTACTGCGCTATTGCCATCATATTGTTGGCATGAAGACGAACGAACTTAACCATTACTGCATCAAGATCAAGGGGGAGATTGATACCAGCTGGCAAGACTGGTTCGATGGCATGGCCATTGTCTCGACAGATGACGGAAATACCATCTTAAGCAGCGGGAACATGGATCAGGCCGCCTTGCACGGTGTACTGAAAAAAATTCGCGATCTGGGATTACCCATAATCTCAGTCATTCCAAATCAAACTATTAGAAAGGAAACAAAATGAAACTATCTGAGAACACGATCAATTACAGAACAGCCGGTAGACTATTCGGAATATTTTTTATATTGACATTCATGTTTTATGGAATTGGAAGTGGGGTAATAGGATCAATTACCGGAGCGCCCGATGTTCTTTCCAATGTATTTGCAAAGAAAACGCAGATAGTAACTGCTGCAATAGCCATGGCGTTACTGCATACTTTCTTCAATATTGCATTACCTGTTGTCATGCTTCCAATACTAAAACCTTTTCATAAGAACCTGACTTATGGATATCTGAGCGCCGCAATCGCATCAACTGTTACGATTATTGTCGGGGCAATTTTCCTTCTCCTGCTGCTGCCTCTCAGTAATGCGTTTGTTGCAGCCGGCACTGAAATCACGCCCTTTTACGAAACATTGGCAACTATTTTCACCAAAGGAAATTTCTATGCTTACCAATTAGGAATGGCGATTTGGGGAATAGGTGGTCTGATGTTGTGTACGGTATTGTTCCGATCAAAACTTGTACCAAGAGTTTTCTCAGTCTGGGGTTTGGTAGGTTACATCATCTTCATTGCCGGCACTATCCTGGAACTTTACGGCTACAGCATCGGCGTCGTATTGGCGATACCTGGCGGACTATTTGAAATATTCCTCAGTCTTTGGCTCATTATCAAAGGTATTAACGGAGATTTGTTGGAAAAACAGATTCTGCAAACAGAAAGATAGAAACTTTCGAGAAGTTCGCGTCGCGGCGATATCTCGTGTCCTGGTCGGACAGACCTTGAGAGTTTTCCCAAGGTCTGTGTCCGGAGAAGGTGTAACAAAAGGTGGGAATCCTGGGCCACCAACTACCATGTTGATTCTGGGTTTATCGAATCGCGAGTCACCGAACAGCCAATGTTATTGTCCGGAAGTAATTTAAGGTTAATAGAAGACGAAAAATATGGATGGGATTATTAAATTCCCGCTGCTAAATGAATATCCGACCCGTGGTGTAGCTTTATTGCATCTGACCAGTATCCGTCTAGACAAATTAGCTCCACGTTACTTGATCTCCTCGTTGTTCCGTTAACTATGTCCCTGTTGTGTACCGAAAGTGAGCTGATGCCGGTATTGATTTCTTTTGAAATGCGATTGGGTGGAATTGGGCAGCTGTAATGTGGAAGAATTTCTGGATTAAGGTTCTCGGTGAAGGACTCATATAGTGTTGTCTCTTTGATTCCCGGGGCGATTCAGTCTTCCATTCTCCTGCCGTCGAGATATGCGTCCACGAATTCTTCAGCATCGATTTTTTGAATCGGAAGTTTATTGACAGTGTTGTTCAGCATCCCGGTATACAACAATGGGCCGATCAATGCGCTGATCGCTTGCATTGGAGATTCTATTTGTAGTTCTCCTTCAGTCTGGTAGCGAACGATTAATCCAGTAAAGGCGCGTATGAATGAGACGGGCGACTCCGCTGCAGACTGGAGCTCAACATGCCGTGGTATTTCCGTTATCAATATACCGAGGAAATGACCGTATTCCAGAACCATCTCCTGATACCTCTCGACTATGCGGAGCAGGTCGTCTCTTATATTCCCTGTATGTTGCACGGCGGTGAATACACCGAATTTTCCTATCAGTTCGGCGATTGCCTGTTTGGCCAATTGGGCTTTCGTTCCATATTTGCGGAAGAGAGTCACCTCACTTACACCTGCCATATCAGCTATCTGTTTAGTAGAAGCTCCCAGATATCCATGCTCACTGATAGCCTGGATAACGGCTTTATATATCGTTTGATCGGCGATAATCTTTGGCATGAGTCTCCTACTCTGAACCAGGTGCTTTCATTATTCTATTCGTATCAGCTGACTGTTTGGGTGAAATAGCTTCCAGGAGAACCAATACTCATCTGAAATAGCGATCGTTTTCAAGTCTGATTCAATCGGGCCACTTATATACTTACCGCGAACATTCCAGATTGTACCGCTGTTTTTGTCAGTAAGAGTGCCAGTTCCGCTAATCGAAATATCGATAGGTACTTCGCCAACAATGCTCCTGAATGCGTTCACCGAATCACCCAACCGGATGAATAGAATATCTGCGGTGTTGTTTACAATAACACGCTCTTGGATCAATTCGCTCTTCAGATAGACCATTTGTTTCTCGACAGCTGAATCAACAACACCTATGACACGGGTTCTAGCTGGAAGCGACTTGTCTTTATTTCTCGATGGCAATCCGGGGGTTACTTCACTCGCAAGGAGCTTATTCCAGACACCTCGAATAGGCAGCTGAAACTCACGAAGATCCTTCTCAGTAACAAGTGAAATTCGGGGAAGCGGGAGCAACCGGCTGATCTCACTCCAGGGTAGAATCTGGAACTGTATCTTTGTCAAAGTATGGGGGTGCAAAGGCCCAATCAGCGATTCGAAACCAGCCTGTTGAAAGAAGGTTTTGGTGCGTTTGTCCGCCACGATCATGTTCGCGTTCTTCAGGGAGGCTCCGAACAACTCTCCAATATCGGTCACATCAAATGGGATGATACTTCGGCACATCGCACAGAATGTGAGTGAAACAATATGTTTCCCAAAACGATCATTGATAATGTGGTGATGCATCACGTAGTTAAGCGGATAGGCTTTTGTCTCTCCGCCATATTCAATAACTGCCATCTGTGTGTTATCGGCAATAGGGAGCTGATGTGGGTCATCGGACATAACGGGAAAATCAACCGGCGTGAAGGAAACTTCCTGGTGCATTCTGTAAGCCAGAATCACAGCCAATACCATCAGTGCCAACGGACCCACGGATTTTTGTAGATATAGACTGGAGTCAGTACGATAAACCTGCCACACAACCCACAATGAAGCCGCGATAAGTAACGACCATGTAACTGGTTTTCGGAGGTGATAATGGTAGTAATTCCATTGTATGGGGAGGGCTTTTATCAGGGGAATATATATCGATCCGGCGCTAACCAGCAATGCAAAGGTTGCGAGTAGATATAAAATGGTCATGAGCCCTCCTTTCAGGCTGCTCAAGTTTTTTGGATAACCGGAATATGGAAAATAATCTGGAGACCTTGTGAACAGTCAGCCAAAATGAACTTTTGAATAATCTTACAGAATTTTTGACTTAATGTTAGCGATCGATAACAATAGGCAAATGAAAATGCTGAAATTTTTATCTAGCCTCATAGTCCTTGGGATAACAGTTTCCTGTAGTCCACTTGAAAAAAAGGCGGAGACAACTGACCTGAAACCAAACATTCTATTGCTGGTCGCAGATGATATGGGCCTCAGCGATATCGGACCATTCGGTTCGGAAATCCAAACACCCGCTTTGAATGAGTTGGCAAATCAAGGTGTTCTTCTCACAAATTTCCATGCAATGCCTACATGTTCACCGTCTCGATCTATGCTGCTAACCGGCGTTGATAATCACATCACCGGCTTGGGGGCTATGGGAGAATTGACCACTCCAAAACAGAAAGGTAATCCGGGCTACGAAGGCCACTTAAACAAGACCGTTGCTGCTTTACCCGAAGTACTAAATGAATCTGGATACCATACATATATGGTAGGGAAATGGCATCTGGGTGAAGAAGAAGGATACAGACCGTCCGACCGAGGTTTTGAGCAGACCTTTGCACTCCTCAATGGGGGGGGGAGTCATTGGCCAGACCAGCGCCCGGTTACACCTACAGAGCACATGACCTATGCGCGAAACGGGGAGATCGTAGAGACTCTTCCCGAAGATTTTTATTCAACAAAGGATTACACCGATTATCTACTGGATTGGTTGGAAATTGACAAGGCTGACGATAGCCCGTTCTTTGCATACGTTGCCTACACCGCACCCCACGATCCGCTGCACGCTCCCCAGGAATATATCGACAAGTATAAAGGCCTATATGACGAAGGTTTTGATGTTCTGAGAAGTGAGCGTTACCAGAGACTGAAAAGTCTGGGACTCATTGCAGAAAATGCAGAAATGCACCCCTGGAATGGTACGACCTGGGATGAGTTATCTGAGGATGAGAAAAGGACATCGGCCAGGAAAATGGAAGTTTATGCAGCGATGATTGACTATATGGATAATCAAATATCCAGAATCATTACATGGCTGGAAGAATCAGGGAAATTTGATAATACAATGATTGTGTTTATGAGTGATAACGGTGCGAACGGGTCTTCACTTCTTACCTACCCCGGGCAAACCGATGAGTTTGTAAGCTCCTTCGATAACAGTGTTGATAATATTGGACTTCCCAATTCTCTTGTTGATATGGGTCCGAATTGGGCTACAGCAAGCATGTCACCATATCGCCTTTATAAATCTTTCACTACCGAGGGCGGCATAATCTCGCCATGTATCATAAAACTTCCTGTATCCCTGGATACGGACCAGGAAATGATTCATTCATTCACCCACATTTCAGATCTGGCACCTACTTTCCTGGGGTTAGCTGGCGTATCTCATCCAAGCGAACAAAACGAAGCGATACCTCCAATGATGGGGAAGTCCCTTGAACCTGTTTTTTCTGGCGAGATAGATGCTGTTCATGTGAATGAAGGAATCGGATACGAACTACATGGACGTAGAGCGTATTTCAAAGATGAGTGGAAGATAGTTAATCTTCCTGTTCCCTTCGGCAACGGAGATTGGCAGTTATATAATCTGATCGAGGATCCCACAGAAATTAACGACCTTTCAGCCGAGTATCCTGAGACACGAAATGAGCTGATAACCGGTTGGAATGAATACAGTGAGAATGTAGGGATCGTATATGATCCGCTGGATTAGAAACGGTTTGGATTATCAAATGGCGTCGATAGCCGGAAACCATCGGCTATCGACTTTACAAAATTGGAGTAACACAAATGAATAAAAATGCCTTTCTGACCTTGCTGGTCATCCTTTCTCTCACATTGATCAATGGACTCGGTGCTCAGGAGAAGACAGAAGAAGAACTGGCGGAAATAAGCAGACAGCTGAACAATCCTATCGGTAGCACATGGAATCTGGTGTATCAGGATAACCTAACATGGTATTCCGGTACTGCCAGTTCTGGAGACTATGAACCGGTGAATACTTTACTGTTCCAACCGGTACTACCCATCCCCATGGGGAATATGAACTTGATAACCCGTCCTATCGTGCCTCTGGTTACCAAACCCGATTCCCCAGGATCGTCGAATTATGTCACGGGTATCGGAGATATCACACTACAGATGATGCTCGGCCCTTCAGCTCCTAATGGCTTAATCTGGGCTCTGGGTCTTACAACAACCTTTCCTACTGCACCCGATAAAATTACTCCATATAACGACTGGACTGTCGGACCAACCTACGTTTTGATGTACATGGGTAATCCATTTATTCTTGGCTTCATCGGTCAGCACTGGTGGACATATGCCGGAGATAAACCGACAAATACCAGCCTTTCCAGTTGGCAGTACATGATTATCATGTCCCTTCCCGACAAATGGCAACTGCAGATGACTCCAATTGTCACATACGATTTCAACGATACAGGAAGCCTGAGTTTCCCAATCGGACTGGGCGTTGCCAAGACAGTTATGATCGGAACGGCTCCATGGTCCTTCGCCCTTGAAGCCCAATATTATATTGCCAGTCCTGATGCTTACGGGGCGAAATGGAATCTTCGATTGAACGTTAAACAGGTACTGCAGAGTCCTTTTCAAAAATAGGAATCACCGCAGATACAAAATAAACGTCTCCTTCCACGGCACAGGGGGCCTCCTTCCGGCTCAATCTGGGCAAGCTTTAGGATTCCCGAAGCGATTTATGAAGCCACGCTACACGGTATCAGGTAATGTGTAAATCTTTCCATTTTATGACCAGATGTAATAAAGCGACACCACGCGCTTAATTCCTCCCTTTTGAACGGAAGTAGTACCGCCATTCCGACTCCGCGTCATAGTAATTAAACAGCTCTGGGCCAAAGGAGCTGGAACTACTGAGCTTTAGAACCTCAAACTGGACTTTTTTTGAATCATAGCCAGAATCGGAAACTGTCCGGAAGCTCTTCAAGTGCACACCCTTAACATGTGAGCTTTGCCGAGCTGGCTTGAAACGTCTGTTGTCATACGATCTGTCATGCTGCCAGTTACCCGGTTTGTATTTGCCGGGTTCCAGGGACTCTGCAAGAGTTTGCTCAGAAAACTGTTCCACGAAGCGGATCGCGCTTTTCTTGTCTGCAAAGCTATCCAGTAGCTGCAGGTTTTCATCCAGGCCATCGTAGTTATACACCTGGGTAAACTGAACAATGAGGTAGGGGTGTCCCGCTAATCGACTTCTTTCACACTCAATGCCCCTCTCTACGCCATCGGCGAAGGAAGTATTGGGGGGAGAACTTCTATTCGGGTTGCTTTCGACAGGGCTGGGTTGATGATCACTAGACGTCTGTTGGGCTTCGGGAAATTGTTGTGTGTCGGCGGGTTGACGGGCAGTGACTGTTTCGAACAGTTCACGGAGAATCGGAGCATTCGGAATCATCTCAACCGCGTCGGAAAAAAGCACCTTTCCGTCTTTACTGAGAATCATGAAGCTTCCATCCCAGATGTTGATTTTTTCGATCTCCAACAGCGGAATATTTTTCGCCTTCTTGGTCAGGATGAGGCTGTCTCTGGTTAACTTCAGGGCTTTTCCAAATGACACCTGGCCCTCCTCCTGCAGTTGCTTTCTGGCTCGATCCAGCAGGATTGGCTCGACGTAATGACGGACCTGGTTAAAGAGAGCGGTCATGTTCTTGAAGCGATGCGGAAGGTCGAGCGGACGTTGGTTCTGAATTATCAGCTGCAAACTGATTTGACGTGGGAGCTTTGAGCCATCAAAGCGCAGCCTGCGGCTGGCGTAGACGATCTGCTCAACTTGCGGCCATTGAATAGAGCGATTAGCGGGGTAAAGATTTAACCCGCTTTCATCGATACAGACTTTGAGCCTCGAGTAGTGGATTGCACGCAGTAAAAGAAAAAGACACACAAAGACAAAGAAGATGGCCATTTCCGACGACTGATAAAATAATCGACCTGTCACCAGAAAAACGAGAATAGTGCTGCCCCAGAAAATTATTAGCATCGACCTGTTGGCGGGATAACAAACCGAAGACTCCGTACAATTATCTTGCTTGATCGCAGCCACTCGTTAAAACTCCCTTCTCCTGCCCAGTCTACGGGTTCCGTGTGTCTTGTCGTTGTCCTCACCATAGACCGCTTTGTTTATGTGGGTCGCAAAGGTCTGATGAAGAAGCTTCACTACGTCCTGCGCATTTTCGTCGTTATCGGTTTCAAGCCATGCCGGTAAGATGGCGGACCCGTAGCGAAAAGATGAATCGATGATATCGGCATGGATATCTAAACCCAGTGTCCAGGGAAGATCTTCCTCCTGAGTCGGGTAGTCATCACTGGACAGGTACTTCTGATAGCCAACGATCTGGGTCAGCAAGGTACTGTCCTTTGGCACCAGGGGCACCATATACAGAAGGGTCAGCAAGAC
>RCND010002106.1_pt1 | contig 11129 bp, 11 predicted proteins | sample 2041351 | NCBI WGS metagenome assembly RCND01 (sample SAMN09708230, study PRJNA481090) | Marine sediment metagenome, whole genome shotgun sequencing project. | biome: marine sediment; feature: ocean; material: sediment; isolation source: Sewage treatment plant 12B marine sediment (STP12B) ...
CAGATTGTTCAGACCCTCTCCGGTGGTAACCAGCAGAAAGTCGTTTTGAGTAAATGGCTGATGACCGAACCTGATGTCCTGATGCTGGATGAACCAACCCGTGGAATCGACGTCGGTGCCAAATACGAGATTTATACCATCATCAACAAGCTGGCCCTCGAAGGAAAAGCGGTATTGATGATCAGTTCCGAAATGCCCGAACTTTTGGGCATGTGTGACAGAATATATGTTGTAAACGGCGGTGAAATCGCCGGAGTCCTTGACCGCAGCGAAGCGTCACAGGAAACCATCATGAAGATAATTATGACTCATCAGAAAGAGCTGAAGAAGGAGTAGGGAATGAATCAACTGGGACGTTATTTTAAAAACAATATCAGGCAGAACGGCATGGTGATGGCTCTCGTCCTCATCATGGTTTTGTTCCAGGCACTCACCAGAGGCATTTTGTTCCGCCCGATGAATGTGAACAATCTGGTTCTCCAGAATTCCTACGTTCTTATACTGGCTACAGGTATGCTGCTTTGCATCCTTACCGGTAATATCGACCTTTCGGTTGGTTCTGTTGTCGCGTTTGTCGGTGCCATTGCCTCGGTAATGATGGTTGACTGGGGTGTCCCGGTTGGACTTACCATTCCCGCCGCCCTTCTCATCGGTATCGCCGTCGGTTCATTCCACGGTTATTTTATAGCGTACTGGCGCATACCGGCCTTTATTGTCACTTTGGCAGGGATGTTGATATGGCGCGGCTTGACGATGGTTATTCTCAAAGGTCAGACAAAATCGCCATTTGACAAAAGCTTTCAGGCCATTGCCGCCGGTTACCTGCCGGGTCGGGATATACGTATAGGGAACTTCAATACCATAGCTCTCATTTTTGGCATGATACTTTCGATAATTCTCATCATCATGATTCTTCGGTCCCGAACTAACAAACAGAAATACGGATTCGAAGTACTGCCCAAATGGATTGAAGCTTTCAAGATCACATTCCTCGTAATTGCCGTGAATCTGCTCACCTTCAGTCTGGCGGATTACAACGGTATTCCAATCGTTCTTATCCTGCTTCTGTTTCTGATTTCTCTCTATACTTTTATTACCCAGCGAACTATTTTCGGCCGGCATATTTATGCTTTGGGAGGCAATGAAAAGGCTGCCAAACTATCAGGTGTAAAAACCGAGCGGGTGATGTTCCTTGTTTATACCAACATGGGCATGCTCGCCGCTCTTGCAGGTCTGGTTGTCGCCGGTCGTTTGAATGCCGCGACGCCTAAAGCCGGTACCATGTTTGAACTTGATGCCATCGCATCGTGTTTCATTGGTGGTGCATCGGCTTCCGGTGGTATCGGCACCGTGATCGGAGCCATCGTCGGTGGTCTGGTAATGGGTGTTCTGAATAATGGAATGTCTATCATGGGTGTCAGTGTTGACTGGCAGCAGGCCATTAAGGGACTGGTTCTTCTGGGAGCTGTGTTCTTCGACGTGATAACTAAAAGCAGGGCCCAGGGAAACTAACGGAAAAAAATCGTCTTCATAACCTCCTTTTTATATGTTTTGGTGTTTCCGGTCGTCGGCCGGGGACACCTTTTTTTATATCACAGTATCGAATCGTGGTAGGATCAGTTACAACGTCTTCAGGAGATTCAGAAATTATGAACATGAAAACTCTTCCCGGCAGGGAAATTATAACCGGCTCCGGCACATTTGCCCTGTTTTTCGGCAACCGTGGATTCTTCCCCGAAAAACTGATGTCGACGGCCAGACGAGAACTCTCATCTGCAGTTGAAGCGGCGGGATACAAATATCTTATGATGCCGGAGAACGCCACCCGATACGGGGCTGTTGAGAGTACCGCGGACGGTCGTAAATATGCCAAATGGCTTGCCGACCAGTCAGGTGTGGAGGGTGTAATACTCTGTCTTCCCAATTTCGGTGATGAAACCGGAGCCGTTGCCGCTCTGGAAGAAGCCGGCGTTCCAATCTGGATTATAGCCTATCCCGATGAAATGAAAAATCTGGGAGTAGCTGACCGTCGGGACGCCTACTGCGGGAAATTCTCCGTTATGGATGTGTTCTATCAGTACGGAGTTACCTACACCTCAATGCCGCCCCACGTCCTCCATCCCGAGAGTGAGAAGTTTGCAGAACAACTTGAGCATTTTGCCGCGGTTTGCCGAGTGGTGAAAAACTGTCGGAAATTCACCATCGGAGCCATCGGCGCACGAACCACTGCCTTCAAAACCGTGAGATACGACGAACTGGCTCTTCAGAAATTCGGTGTAACAACAGAGGTCTTGGATCTCTCGGAAATCATTTCCCGAACCCGATCTTATGATACAAACAAAGAAGCTTATCAGGAAAAGGCTGCCAGGCTGAATTCATTAACCGATCTGTCGCTGGTGCCCGATGAATCGGTTACAAATATGGTGAAACTCGGGCTTGTGCTGGATGAGGTTGCTGAAGAATATTCCATGGACGCCATGGCCGTTCGTTGCTGGATAGAACTGGAGACGGAACTCAAGGTAGCCCCCTGTTCACTGCTCGGTGAGATGAACGATCGGGGAATAGCCGCCGCTTGCGAACTTGATGTCGCAAATGCCCTCACTATGCATGCCTTAAAGGCCGCCTCTCAGCGGCCAGCTACAGTTCTGGACTGGAACAACAACTGGGAGGATGATGAGGATAAATGTGTTCTTTTCCACTGCGGTCCCGTACCCCCTTCTTTGATGCAGGAGAAAGGCAATGTTATAGATCATCCAATGTTCAAGAAATCCCTCGGACCCGGCTGTGGATGGGGTCCGAATCAGGGCCGCATCAAGCCCATGCCCATGACCTATGCCTCGGCAAAGACCGAAGACGGAAAAATCTGGCTCTACGGCGGAGAAGGACGGATTACCGAGGATGTGATTCCAACAGAATTCTTCGGCTGCGCCGGTGTTGCTGAGATAAAGAATCTTGAAGAGAAGCTCAATATCATCGGCAGAACCGGATACCGCCATCACGTGAGTGTTGCACCCGGCCATCGTTACGCTGCCCTCAAAGAAGGTCTGGTGAATTACCTGGGTTACAGCTGGACTGATCTGGACTGATCTGGACCGTAGGTCAGGTAGAATCGGATTTTTGATATTGACCTCTGCGACATTTGTGATACACTGGGTGCGTTAACGTACACGCAAACTTTCACGGGGTGATATTTATGGATAACAACGCAGCAAAAATTATTGAAAACGGCCAGGCCGTTATGGGCATGGAACTTGGGTCCTCCCGAGTCAAATCAGTTCTCATCGGGCCGGATAACAGCCCTCTGGCTTCAGGCGGTTACAACTGGGAAAACTCCCAGATTGATGGAGTATGGACCTATACTCTGGATGAGGTCTGGGAGGGCATCGCTGCTAGCTTTGCCGACCTTAAAAAGAATGTCATGGAAAAGTATGGTGTGGAACTGAAATCTTTCGCCGTTGGCGGATTCAGCGCCATGATGCACGGTTATCTGGTATTTGATTCCAATGACAAGCTTCTGGTGCCATTCAGAACATGGCGCAATAATACGACCGGAGTCGCGGCCAGTGAACTGACTGAACTTTTTCAATATCCCACACCCCAGCGCTGGAGTATCGCACACCTTCATCAGGCAGTGCTCAATAAAGAATCACACGTCAAAGATATCAGCCATATCACCACCCTGGCCGGTTATGTTCATTGGAAGTTAACCGGAAAGAACGTACTCGGCGTCGGTGATGCCTCAGGAATGTTTCCCATCAATGCCGATACCCAGGGTTTTGATAGAGATCGAATTGCAAAGTATGACGCTCATATTGCGGATAAAGGCTTTGCATGGAAGCTTGCGGATATACTTCCGGGAATCGTCGCAGTCGGTGAGAAAGCCGGCGTTCTCAGTCAGGACGGGGCGAAGCTGCTGGACCCCACCGGGAGTATCCCGGCAGGTATTCCTCTTTGTCCCCCTGAGGGAGATGCGGGTACCGGCATGGTGGCTACCAACAGCGTTCGGTCCCGTACCGGAAATGTCTCAGCCGGTACCTCGGTTTTTGCCATGCTGGTGATGGACAAAGAGCCCTCTAAAGTTCACGAGGAAATTGACCTCATCACCACACCCGACGGTAAGCTTGTCGGAATGGCTCATTCCAACAATTGTACCTCTGACTATGATGCGTGGATCGGACTCTTCGGTCAGGCTGCCAAGGCTCTGGGCGCCGATGTTTCCACACCGGTTCTCTATGACACACTTCTGGATCTGGCTCTGAAAGGGGATCCTGACTGCGGTGGCCTTCTCGCCTACGGTTACGTATCGGGTGAACATCTTACCGGGTTCAGCGAAGGCCGTCCGCTGTTTGTTCGTCGACCCGAGAGTGCTCTTACCATAGAGAATTTCATCCGGACTCATCTCTTTACATCACTCTGTGCGCTGCGGACCGGCCTCAATGTTCTGATGGATGAAGAAGGAGTCGCCGTTGATGAGATTCGCGGACACGGGGGATTCTTCAAAACCGCCCACGTCGGACAGCGGATAATGGCCGCCGCCACACGGATTCCGGTCAGTCTGCTTGAAACCGCCGGTGAAGGCGGTGCATGGGGCATGGCTCTCCTGGCAGCCTTCACGCTTCGGAAAGATCGGGATCAGAACCTCCCGGACTTCCTGGATATCGCATTGGCCGGCGGTGTCGGAGAAGCTGTGAAACCGGATCCGGTTGATGTGGAAGGTTTTAATACCTTCTTTGAGACCTATCATAAAGGTCTCAGTATCGAGGCCGCCGCAGTAGACGCACTGACTTAAGTAGCAGTGTGGCTACCCTCAAGGACATCGCAGAAAAGGCCGGTGTATCCATTGGCACCGTCGACCGCATTATCCACAATCGCGGCCGTTTCTCTTCGGATACTGCCGACAGGGTGCGGCAGATCATGGAAGAAGTGGACTACAGACCGAATATTATGGCCCGGCAGCTTTCCCGAGCCGATAACTGCCGTATCGGCGCCTTTCTGCCAAAAGGTGAGCAGGACAGCGGCTATTGGAATCTGCCTTTGAGCGGTATGCGCCGGGCTGAACGCGATCTGGAACCATTCGGTTTAAGTCTCGAAGTGATGCACTACGACCGTTACAACCCCGACAGTTTCCTTGAAGCCGGTCGCCGGCTTATGGACGGGGATTTTGATGGTATCCTGATGGCTCCCCTCAGAGATGCCGATGCCCTCAGACTTATGGAGAGTATGCCGAAGGACCGACCGGTGATGTTCTTTGATACCGACCTCCCGGAGTCCAACCGAACCGGGTACATCGGCCAGGATTCCTATATGAGCGGCAAACTCGGAGCCCGGCTCATCAATATGATGGCCGGAATGGCTACCGGCGATGATAAATCGCGTTATCTCATCGTCGCTCCGGAAACCGAGAACGAACATCTGGACAACCGAATCCGTGGATTTGAATACGGGGCCCTGGGCAAAACGGAAATACTGCGGATAGCGGTGGAATCCGACCACAACATGGCTGACTTTCAGCAACGCCTGGAAGCCCGACTGGAATCTCTATCCATCCGGAACATAAAAGGACTTTTTGTCATCGATGCCTCGGTGCACTTTACCGCAGAGTATCTTGCAGATCATCACGGTGATTCCCGAGTTCCTCTGGTGGGATACGACCTTGTACCTGAAAACCGCAAGTGGCTGGAGAATGGAGTCATTGATTTTCTGCTCACCCAGAGACCTGCCGAGCAGGGATATCGGGGTATCAATCGATTATTTCGGAAAATCTTTCTTGGTGAAGATTGCCCGAGCCACGAATATACCCCGATTGACATTATCACAAGAGAAAATTTGATTTATCTGACTGAAGAGGAGATCCAATGAAAGATAACTATGAGAATCTGAGAGCTGAGTGCTACGAGCTCAATATGGAAATACCCCGGCGTCAGCTTGCCATTTACACATGGGGCAATGTCAGCGTTCTCGATAAAGATGACGGAGTGTTTGCCATCAAACCCAGTGGAGTTTCCTATGATGAACTCACAGTTAACGACATTGTAATTGTGGATATGGCAGGAAAAATAGTTGATGGCCGGTTGAATCCCAGCTCTGATACCGCCACTCATGCCGTTCTGTACCGTTCTTTTGAAGGAATAGGAGGTGTGGTTCATACCCATTCGTCCTATGCAGTCGGGTGGGCCCAGGCCCTGGAACCTATCGTTATCTATGGAACCACTCATGCGGATCACAGCGTCGAGGATATTCCCTGCACACCACCTATGTCCGATCAGCAGATCAAGGGGGGGTATGAAGAAGAAACCGGCATACAGATTGTCAACCACTACCGGAAACTCGGATTGAATCCGGCAGAATCTGAGATGGTACTGGTGGGCAGTCACGGTCCTTATACATGGGGTAGAACCGGTACTAAGGCTGTTTACAACGCCGTGGTACTGGAGGAACTGGCAAAAATGGCTCTGGTAACCCGGCAGGCCAACCCGAACGTGGAACCTCTCAAAGAGGCCCTTCGGCGCAAGCATTATGAAAGGAAACATGGGGCCAATGCCTATTATGGGCAGGGGAATTAGGAAATAGAAATTTAAGACAGGAGAACTAATATGGATAAGAGTATTTTCAAACAGTATGAAGTCTGGTTTATAACCGGATCACAACATCTTTACGGACCTGAGACTCTGGATCAGGTGGCCTCCGACGCAAAGAACATCGTCGAGGGAATGAATGCCTCGGGAAATCTGGCCGTGAAACTGGTCTGGAAGCCTACGCTGAAAACCTCAGACGAGGTTACCAGATTGATGAGAGAGGCTAGTGCCGATGAGAAGTGCATCGGTCTGGTTACCTGGATGCATACCTTCAGCCCGGCCAAGATGTGGATAACGGGTTTAAGTCAGTTATCAAAACCGTTCTGCCAGCTTCACACCCAGTTCAACCGGGACATTCCCTGGGACAGCATTGATATGGACTTCATGAACTTGAACCAGACCGCTCACGGCGGCCGGGAATTTGGATTCATCGGCAGCCGGCTTCGCCTGGAGAGGAAAGTGGTTGTCGGATACTGGGAAGATAGAGAAGTACAGCGTCGGGTGGACACCTGGATGCGGGCGGCAGCAGCCTTTGCCGATGGTCGAAGCATGAAGGTAGCCCGCTTCGGAGACAACATGCGGGAAGTGGCTGTTACCGAAGGTGACAAAGTTGAAGCTCAGAAGGTGTTTGGTTACGCCGTTCATGGCTACGGCCTGGGAGACCTTACAGCATTCACTGATGCCGTGAGCGACGCTGACATTGACACTCTGGTGACCGAATACAAAAAACTTTACGTGATGGGCGAAGGCCTGGATACCGAGAAGGGAATTGAAAGAGTACGAACCGGTGCAAGGCTGGAAATCGGCATGCGGCGTTTTCTGGAAGACGGCGGTTTCAAAGCTTTCACAACCACCTTCGAAAATCTCTACGGACTGGATCAGCTTCCGGGCCTGGCCTGTCAGCGGCTGATGGCTGATGGTTACGGATTCGGTGGTGAAGGTGACTGGAAGACAGCAGCTCTGGTACGGGCAATGAAAGTAATGGGAGCGGGCCTGGAGGGCGGAACCGCCTTTATGGAAGATTACACCTATCATATGGACCCAAAAAGGCCTCTGGTCCTCGGCGCTCATATGCTGGAGATCTGCCCGAGCATCGCCACCGGCCCCATCAGGCTCGAAGCTCAGCCCCTGGGTATCGGCGGTAAAGACGATCCCGCACGCCTTATCTTTGAATCCCCGGCGGGAGATGCTATCAACGTATCGATGATGGATATGGGGAGTCGTTTCCGAATGGTTCTCAATGAAGTGGAAGCCGTGGATCCACCGGCTGATCTGCCGAATCTTCCGGTAGCACGGGTGGTGTGGGCTCCTAAACCCGATCTCGCCACCTCAGCTGCTGCATGGATTTTTGCTGGCGGGGCTCATCATGCCGGTTACAGTCAGGCGGTTACCCGTGAGCATCTGGTGGATTATGCATCCATGGCCGGAGTTGAATTGATCTGCATCGGTGATGGCTCCACTGTGGAAGGCATCAAGAATGAGATCCGCTGGAACGAGATGTATTACCATCTGGCTAAGGGAATATAGGGAATTGGGAATTGGGAGAATTCTGAGTGGTCAGTAATCCGGATATACGATCGGTATGAAGGATTCTGTCGACATGAGTTTTTGTTGATCCTTACCTGATAAGATGGTTAACCATGAATCTTGACGAATTGTTGAAGCTGGCGGGCACCACTCAGGTTTTCCGCTCCGGGGATGGAGTTGCAGTGATAATGCCGGAACTCCTGCGCAGAGTCTCGGGAGCCGCCAATGCCGTCGATAAGATAATCCTCGTGGCTGACGAAAATACCTGGAACGCCGCAGGAAAAGAACTTGAAGTCGTTCTGGCTGACGCCGGGATACCTCGGTCTTATAAACATATTTTCCCCGGTTCTCCCATGCTCAAAGCCGAATATAAACACATCGAATCACTGGTAGATGTGCTCGGCAAGAGGGAAGGTTTTGTTCTGGCCGTCGGCAGCGGTACCATCAACGATCTGGTGAAACGGGCCTGCGGGGAGCTCAGACGACCCTACGGGGTTTTCGCTACAGCGGCATCGATGGACGGCTATTGCTCCCAGGGGGCCGCTATCCTGAAAGACGGTCTCAAACAGACCCTGAAGTGCCCGGCAGCTCTTCTGGTGGCGGCCGACTCACGAGTTCTGGCCGACGCTCATCCGGACATGACTGCCGCCGGATTTGCCGACCTTGCGGCCAAGCAGGTTTCGGGTCTGGACTGGATACTGGCCGACAGGCTGGGGGCCGATACCATCGACCCGGTGGCCTGGAAGATGGTGTATGACGGTCTGGAGAATCGGCTGCAGAAAGCTGATGAGGTGGGGCGGGGCGATACGACGGCGATTACCGGGCTCTTTGAAGGCCTGGCCGCGACGGGGTTTGCCTTGCAGTATTATGGTCAGACACGACCGGCATCAGGAACCGAGCATCAATTCTCACATGTTCTGGAAATGGAAGGCTGGGTGCACAACGGACAACTGCCGTCCCATGGATTCAAGGTGGCACTTGGATCGATGGTATCCCTTTCTCTCTACCAGGAGCTACTCAAACGTCTTGAAAGCGGAAACCTGCCGGATCCCGCCGTCGCTGCAGCGGGATTCCCTGATATTGAGGTGGAAGAGGCTGAGGTGAGACGCCTTTATGCCGGTTCTCAAGGCATAGAGGAGATACTTGCCGTGATGAGGTCCAAGAGGCCGATATCGGCGGTACTGCTCAAACGCCTGGAGTGGGCTGCGGAGAACCGTAAAACTCTGGCGGCTGAACTCAGAGAGAACATGCCGAATTATCAGGAGTTCCAAAGGCGCCTCAAGGCTGCCGGGGCGCCCAGTGCAGTTTCAGACCTAGGCCTGACACCGGAGAAAACACAGAAGACAATTCTGGCCGCTCGGTACATCCGAGACCGATATGTAGTCCTGGATTACCTTTTTGAGCTGGGAATATTGGAAGAAGTGGCGGAGCTTATTTCAACCGAGGTGTAAGTGAGGCAGGATCAAGGTCAGCCAGATATACCTTCATGCTCCCGGAGCAGCTGGGTGATGGCGTTGTATTTTGCCTGATTCTGCTCGATACGCTTGATTATCTGATCAGGTTCTCCCTCCTGGGCGAGCATTTCGCTGATTACCATCAGGGTATCGGCCAGGGCGGTGTGACAGTGTTTTAGTGTCCGTTCCAGTTCGTCTGCAGTCATACCATCAAGCATATACCCACCCTCATCATTGTCCTAGAGTAAATTTTAATTCCGGGAATCGGTTCCATGGCTACGGTGGAGTAAAACCCACGGATCTATTGTCATAGGCAATGTTCAACAAGTTCAGAAACCTTCGCAAGGTATCCATAATCTCTGTTCCGATGCAGGACGGGAATGTTGTGCCGAATTGCACAGGCGGCAATTAGACAATCGACTCCTGATCGTATGGTATAACCCTGTCTTCTTGCCATTCTGTAGAGTCCTGCCGCCTCCTGAAATAACGATCGGTCCATTGGATCTTCTATCATCAAAGCGGAGTCGAGTGATTCTTTGATAGACCTGAAAGCGGTCTCATCTCTGATGCCTTGCAGAATTTCCTGATAGACAGGAAGGCACATCACTCTATCCTCAGCTTTACAAAGGTTTCGGAGGTCGAAAGAAACATTGCGGGAAAAATGAAGAATCCACACAGAGCTGTCAACCAGAAATATCATGGTCCTGTCGCATCTCACTCAAGTCGCCGTCCCATACCCCACTTGAAGCAAAATTATCGATTTGTTCGAATTTTTTTCGGTTCAAATACTCTTTTAGAGCCAGGTTTACGACAGCAGAATAGGAATTCAGGCCCGATTCAGATTTGGCTTTATCGAGAATGAGCTCATCCAGCACAAGATTTGTACGTTTCATGTGTATAGTATGCATTCTCGGCGATCATAACTCAACTGAGGTTTCGGTAATCTGGCGGTCAATACACAAAAAACCGGGACCACAATGGTCTAAATATTAGCTGCCAGGCCGCAGTGATACTGACATACAGCAATTCGAAAATAACTCCCCATGGTAGAGAAAGCCTGTCGAATGTCGCTGATTTGCAGCCAGGCAATTAATTCCTAACAATAGAATAATCAGCACTTATTTTGGAGGATGTTATGGAATTCGGAGCCTTCTCGGTCAGTCTTGCCGTTAAAGATATTCAGAAATCACGGGACTTCTATGAGGCAATTGGTTTTACGGTTGTTCTCGGTGACCAGGCTCAGAACTGGTTGATTATGCGAAACGGAGAAACAACCATCGGGCTGTTCCAGGACATGTTCGAGGCTAATATTCTTACATTCAACCCGGGTTGGGACTCCTCGGCGGGAAATCTGGATTCCTTTACCGATGTGAGAATTCTCAAAAAAGACTTTGCCGCCAAGGGTCTGGATATTCTCTCTGAAGCAGGCGAGGAGAATGAGGGGCCTGCCAGTTTTAGCCTTGTTGATCCTGACGGGAATAGCATTCTGTTCGATCAACACCGCTAAGGCTTTCGCGCGCTTCGCGGATCCACTCCGTACGCGTGCTGGGCAGCGGCGTCGACTTCTGCCGGG
>RCND010002108.1_pt1 | contig 11128 bp, 11 predicted proteins | sample 2041351 | NCBI WGS metagenome assembly RCND01 (sample SAMN09708230, study PRJNA481090) | Marine sediment metagenome, whole genome shotgun sequencing project. | biome: marine sediment; feature: ocean; material: sediment; isolation source: Sewage treatment plant 12B marine sediment (STP12B) ...
AGCTACGGGTTTATTTTATATTGAAATATGGGCTAAAAAAGCCTGTGCCGAACCTGTTCGGTAAAACAAATTATATGCGCCGTTATATGGTTAAATTGGTATATTAAACGAAAAAGGTTGCCTTTTAAAGACAACCCCTTTCGAATCTAATTTTAAGGTCAATTTTTAAACTACCCCCTGAGCCATCATTGCATCGGCTAGTTTTACAAATCCAGCAATATTTGCACCCCTTACATAATCAACATAGCCATCACCATCTCTTCCATACTCAACACAAGCAGCGTGGATATCATTCATAATTGTATGCAGTTTATCATCGACTTCCTTTGCAGTCCAACTCAAACGAAGTGAGTTTTGAGACATTTCTAAGCCTGAAGTTGCAACGCCACCGGCATTTGAAGCTTTCCCTGGAGCAAATAATATTTTCGCGTTGTGGAATACCTCAATAGCTTCATTAGTAGAGGGCATATTTGCACCTTCACTAACACACATACAGCCATTCTTTATAAGCATAGTAGCCTCCGCTACACTTAATTCATTTTGAGTTGCGCAAGGCAATGCTATATCACAGGTAACCTCCCAAGGTCTCTTTCCTTCGTTATAACTCGCGGAAGGATATTTTGCAACATATTCTTTAATTCGACCGCGTTTTTCATTCTTAAGCTCCATGACAAAGGCCAATTTCTCTTCATTTATACCTTCTGCATCATAAATATATCCGCCAGAATCTGACATAGTAACAACTTTACCGCCAAACTCTGTTGCCTTTTGAGTGGCGTATTGCGCTACATTTCCTGAACCGGATACTGTAACTATTTTCCCTTTAAAGCTATCACCCTTGGTTGCAAGCATATTTTTTGCAAAATATACGTTCCCATATCCTGTTGCTTCAGGACGAATTAACGATCCTCCAAAAGAAATACCTTTCCCAGTAAGAACACCAGTAAATTCATTTCTTAATCGCTTATACTGCCCAAACAAAAATCCAATTTCTCTTCCTCCTACGCCAATGTCACCAGCAGGAACATCTGTATTTGGACCAATGTGTCTTGACAATTCAGTCATAAAGCTTTGACAAAATCGCATAACCTCTGCGTCACTTTTTCCCTTTGGGTCAAAGTCAGAACCTCCTTTACCACCTCCCATAGGAAGTGTAGTTAGGCTGTTTTTAAAGACCTGTTCAAAGCCCAAGAATTTCAAAATACTCAGATTCACAGATGGATGAAATCTCAACCCGCCTTTATAAGGGCCAATGGCAGAGTTAAACTCTACTCTATAACCACGATTAACTTCAATTTCACCATTGTCGTCTGTCCAAGGTACACGAAACATTATCGTTCGCTCAGGTTCCACCATTCGCGCCAACAATTTTTTGTTTTGGTACTTTTCATTTTCCTCAATAAAAGGAATAACAGTTTCTGCCACTTCAGTAACGGCCTGAAGAAATTCAGGTTCGTTTGGATTCATTTTCTCAACTCTGGAAATGAACTCTTTAATGCTTTGTTTCATTTAAAAATAATTTATTGAAAACGTTTTCGTTATTTAGACTACAAATATATGTTTTTATGTAAAATATACACTGACTAAAATCATAGAAATAAGGGATATTTCTACTTTAAATTTCACTGTTTCATATGTTTTTATATATTTGTCGTGTCTCAACCTAAACCTAATTTATAATGAATACCAGAACTTTGCTATTGGTATTTTTCATTCTTTTTCTCTCAAAGCAGGATGTCTACAGCCAATTTGGATTCTCTAATGAGATCGGTTTTATTACTGGTCCTGTTGCATTCTACTCAGATTATGGCATTAGTAATGACTTTGAAACAAATGCAGGTAATGTTGGAATTGGAATTGGATTAGTACATTATATCAATTTCTCATATAGAGCAGATTGTAACTGCTATACCCAGGAAAAGTACTGGAACGACCATTTTAAAATTAGAAATGAGATTGACTTCCATAAAACAAATTTCAAACACTTTGGGCCATGGGTAGCACCAGACAAAACGTCAATTACAGCAAATCAATTGCGTGGCATGAAGGGATCATCAACCGTATTTGAGATTGGTACTCAACTTGAGTATTATCCATTTAGTATCCGTGATTTTGCAGCTGGCGAATATAAAATAGCCCCTTTTATTAGTGCTGGTATACACTGGGTGAGTTTTGACCCACAAGCTTCAACTGATTACGGAACAGGCGTGATTTCAAGTGGCGATAATGTCCCGGAGAAATATATAGGTGCCTTTCAACAAGAGCCGGGGAACACCTGGGCTTTTGTAACTAGTATAGGTATTCGATACAAACTTACTACAGAAAGTGATCTCATGCTCGATAGCAGATGGGAATATTACTTTTCAAATTGGGTAGATGGTTTAAATCCCAGCTTCGATGCTAACAATTCTGTTGAAGTCCCTGAGAATAAAGCCAATGACTGGATCTTCTGGTTAAATATTGGCTATATTTATTATCTTAACTAAGACCACCATCAGAAATAAATTCTGTAAAATTATTAGCCAATAGCTTGTTTCAAATCTTCAATTAGGTCGTCAACATCTTCAATACCTACACTCAAACGAATCAACGAATCAACCACACCAGTTTTCTCTCGCTCAGCCTTTGGAATACTTGCATGAGTCATACTAGCAGGATGTCCCGCTAAACTCTCCACACCACCTAAACTTTCGGCAAGTGTAAATATTTTTAAGTTCTCAACAATTCTAATTGCCTCATCATAATTATTCCCTTTAGTCACAAAGGAAATCATTCCGCCAAAATCATTCATTTGGGATTTTGCGATCTCATGATTAGGATGACTTTCAAATCCAGGCCAATATACTTTTTCAATTTTTGTGTGTGAAACAAGATATTCGGCAATTTTTTTACCATTTTCACAATGTCTCTGCATCCTCACGTGCAATGTTTTAAGCCCTCGAAGCATTAAAAAACTATCTTGCGGGCCACAAACAGCGCCACTGGCATTTTGTATAAAATACAATCGCTCTGCAAGCTCTTTATCTCTAACTACCAGCGCACCCATAACAACATCGCTGTGTCCACCAAGGTATTTTGTCGCGCTATGCATTACAATGTCGGCTCCCAGATCCAAAGGTTGTTGTAAATAGGGAGTTGCAAAAGTATTGTCTACCGCCAATAAGATATTATGCCTATCGGCTATAGCTACCGAAGCTTTGATGTCAATAATGTTCATCATTGGGTTGGTTGGAGTCTCCACCCAAATAAGTCTTGTCTTATCGTTAATAAAGGCTTCAATGTTCTCAGCATTATCCATGCCTATGAAATGAAACTTAATTCCGAAATCCTCGTATATCTTTGTAAATAACCGATAAGACCCTCCATACAAATCATTTGTTGAAATCACCTCATCACCAGGTTTCAAAAGTTTTATTACCGCATCAATTGCTGCAAGACCACTTCCAAATGCAAGTCCGTATTCTCCATTTTCTATACTCGCAAAGGCACGTTCTAAAGCTGCTCGCGTCGGATTACCACTTCTCGAATACTCAAAGCCTTTATGTCCCCCAGGAGTAGTTTGAGAGTATGTAGTTGTTTGATAAATTGGTGGCATAACAGATCCATAAGCTGGATCCACATCCTGTTGTCCTCCGTGTATTGTCTTAGTATTAAATTTCATGAAGTTGTATTTTAAAAAACAAAAGTATCTGTTTAAACTTTTATTATTAAATCTTACTTATTTTTAACACATGAAATTTCAGAATATATTTATTTTACTTTTATTCCTATCATTAACCGGTTGCAAAGATGAGGTGCCTTTGCTTTTTTCTGCGGAAAGTTTTACGGAAGAAACTTTCGATATCTGTAAAACAGTAAGTTGTCCAGAAATTACAATAAATTACATAAAGGCTTTAGGAGACAAAAGCATATCAGAAAAGATAAATTCAGAAATCATAAGCTATATAATAGCGGCACTTAATATTGGTGAAGATAGCATTCCGAAGGCCAAAACTATAAATGACGCCGCTTCAAATTTTATTAAGGTAGCTCGTTTACACGCAGCCGATTTCCCTGATATGTCTGCAGAATATTTTGCTGAAATTAATGTTTCAGAATTATATTATTCCACGGAATTAGTTTCCATCGAAATGCACCAGTATTTTTATACAGGAGGTGCTCATGGTAGCGGAAATACCTTTTTTCTGAATATAGACCCTCGAACCGGAAATGAAGTTCCGACGGAAGCATTGTTTAAAAACAGTATCGATTTTAGCGCCTTTGCGGAAAATAAATTTCGCGAGGCTAATAAAATTTCGTCGGATGAATCCATAAATTCAACAGGTTTTTGGTTTGAGGACGATAGCTTTTATTTGCCTAACTCCATTGGACTAACAGAAACCAGCCTCATACTTATCTATAACCAATATGAAATTGCAAGCTATGCAGAAGGTCCTGTTGAGCTTAAAATCCCATTGAAAGAGGTAAAAGAGCATTTAAATTTTAAATTGCTTCCTAGTCGAATCGATTAAAGAATAATTTGCCAATCCTAAAAAGAAATGAAAATGCAAAAAGTCTATCATTTAAGCACTTGTGATACTTGCAAGAGAATTATTAAAGAAGTTGAAATTCCATCATCATTTATAATGCAGGACATTAAGAAGGATGAAATCACGGTAAAACAATTGGAAGAAATGTATGCATTATCGGGCAGTTATGAAGTCCTTTTTAGCAGAAGAGCGAAATTGTACAAAGAGCGAAATTTAAAAGATGAAAAACTATTGGAACGAGACTTTAAGAGTTTAATTCTCGAACATTACACTTTTTTAAATCGACCCGTGATATTAAATAACGAAGAGGTTTTTATCGGTAATAGTAAAAAAACGGTTGAAGCTGCTAAAAACTCAATCAAAAACTAGCAATGAACAATCGTTTACTTGCTTTACTTGCAGCAACAACTGCAAGTGCTATTTATGGTGTGAATCACACTATTGCCAAAGGTCTAATGCCAGATATTATTGGGGCCTATGGTTTTATTTTACTACGTGTCTCGGGCGCCGCTATCATTTTCTGGCTTATAAGTTTTTTTTACCCTTCAGAAAAAATTGATAAAAAAGACTGGCTTCGAATTATAGGCTGCGCCTTCACAGGTATGGCGATTAATATGCTAGCATTTTTTAAGGGATTGAGTCTTTCTACACCTATAAACAGCTCGGTAGTTATTACTTTAGTACCACTCTTATTGTTAATACTGTCTGCCGTTTTTTTAAAAGAACGGATCACAAAAATAAAATCAATCGGGATAGGACTTGGTTTGATAGGGGCCTTGGTTTTAATTCTTTTTGGGGCTAAAGCGCAAGCCGATGCACCGAATATTCCTTTGGGAAATATGCTCTTCATTGTAAATGCAATGGCCTATTCGGTGTATCTAATAATGGTAAAACCCTTAGTTATTAAATACAGTTCAATTACTTTAATGAAGTTCTTTTTCCTTTTTGCAATTCTAATAAATCTCCCAGTCGGAATTACAGAATTTGTCGAAGTACAATGGATTCAGCTTTCTTTCGATTCTATTTGGAAGCTTGCTTTTGTGGTAATAGCGACCACTGTACTTACCTACTTATTTAATATTTATGCACTGAAGCAATTAAGCCCGTCTACAATAGGGGCGTTTATCTACTTGCAACCACTAATCGCTGCTGGTTTTGCGATTTTCGTTGGAGCCGATCAATTGACTACACTGCGAATTGGAGCTGCTATGCTGATATTTTTAGGAGTTTTTCTTTCAACTCGACAGAAAAAAACAGTTTAGGCATTTCTTCGTTTCTCTAGGTTCCCAGCTTTAAAAGTCACAAATTATGAAAACTAATGTAGTTGCTAAATAAGGAGCATGATGGAAGAAGAAATTTGAAATGCACAGCACATAAACAAGTGGAGAAATAGTGGCTAATAATTGGTATAGGGTGCGGTTTTATCTGGAACCCATTAATAATCCAAGTGATTAATGAAGACAAATGCCTGGGATTACAGTTTTTCAGTACTAGACGCAAAAATTTAAAAGATGATATTTTAGCTAAATGTACTGATCCCTTTTCAAATGTTTTTACTGCTCCTGTTTTGCATTAAGACTTATATGGTAATTAGATATCTTCAAATTCTGCATAACTAGAAAAAGTGTTGAAAATAAAAATGCTTTTTGAAAAAGCTCCAAATAGTGCAAAAAAATTGGTTTGTTTGTAAATTAATTTGACAGATTATTTTGAAAATAAGTGCTCTTAATTTTTATTTTGCTGTTCTCTTAGCTTTTTTAATGCCATTCCCGGTGGTATTTCAAATGCCCGTGTATATTTTATGGGTATTGACGGGTATTTTTGAACTTAAATTTAAAAAAAGGTTCAACGCAAATTTTAATAAGGAAACTAGAACCTATACATACTTATTATGCGCCTTTATCATTCTACATCTTTTTAGCTTTATTTATTCAAATGACACAGAAAAAGCACTTAAAGTTTCTGGTCCGTTATTAAGTGTTATTGTGATACCAACGCTTTTTCTTTTTGCAAATAAGAACTATCGCGAAAAATATGACGTTATTTTATTGGCATTTGTAATTGGCAATATTAGCACACTTTTCATTTGCTTTATCGATGCATTATACCAGTCGACCAATGTTTTGAATGGTGATATATTGTTTCAAAGTTCGCTTATTAAAGAACAGACTTTTCTTGAATCATTTATGATTGGAAATAATCATTTTTCCTATGTGAATTTCTCAAATTTTAAACATCCGAGTTATTTTGCAATGTATAACGTTTTCTCATTAGGTATAGTTGTATATCTGGTTAAAATCAATAGACTTAGAAAAAAATTAGCGCTTATATTAATGAGTTTAATGGTTGTGGGAGTTTTCTTAATCTCATCCAGAGCTGGAATAGTTTCTGTATTTCTATTTATAGCATTAACCTCATATTTAGTCTTCAAAAACAAAAAGCTTTTCAAGCTTAAATTCTTGCTTACTATTTTCTCATTAGTTATTGTTTCTATTGTAATAATGAAAATTACAAGAATTGAAAAATCTTTCCATATAATAGAAGATGCTCATAAGAAAGAAACAAGATTGGAATTATGGGATGTTTCTCTCCAACTATCTAAAGAATATTTTTGGCTAGGAGCAGGTATGGGCGACATAGATAAGATTAGACAAGAGAAATATAATGAAGTGGGAATGTTTCAAGCTGCCGTAGATGGACTAAACTCACATAATCAGTTTCTTGAAACCTTATTAAACGGTGGGGTATTGCCTTTAATAGTTCTTTTACTATTATTACTATTGCCTTTTATCCAAAGTTTAAAAGACAAGAATTATTTAGTATCATTCTTTATTATATTATTAGGTTTAAACTTTTTATTAGAGTCAATGCTTGAAAGGTTTCAAGGAGTATTTTTCATCTTTTTTTTTTACTGTTTATTGGTTTTGATTCAAGAATCAGAATACGGAAAATTAAATCTAAAAACCTCTTTGCCTCAAAGCCTTGAAAACTAATGTCACGGCAGAAGTAGAGACATTCATTAAATCTGCCAACCCTTTCGTTGGAATTATAATATTTTATTCAAATTTAAATTACTTTTGCCAAGATCGAATAACAATTTTCGTATGATTTTGTTAAACTTTAAGCCCAGCAATGCCTTTAGTAAAAAGCCAACATCAGCCAAAATTTCTTTTCAAAAACGGTCATTTTTCTACGATATATTCGGCGAAATTGCGACCCATACCTCCTCTATTACAAGAAAGAGAACGTGTAGCACTAGCAGATGGTGATTTTATTGATGTTGATTGGTCCTTTTCAGAAATCAAAACTCGTAAAGTAGCTATTCTATTGCATGGTTTGGAAGGCAATGCTCAGCGTGTTTATATGATAGGGCAGGGCAAGCAATTAGTCCTAAATGGTTGGGATGTCGCAGCAATGAATCATCGAGGATGCAGCGGAGAAGACAATTTATTATACGAATCATATAATTCTGGAAGAACCTACGATTTAGAATCACTTATCGAATTTATTCTGAAAAAAGGGCAATACGATGAAATCTCACTTATTGGTTTCAGCTTGGGTGGAAATTTGGTGCTAAAGTATTTAGGAGAATGTGAAACTCTTCCGAAGGAAATAAAAAAGGGTATAGCGATTTCAGCTCCATTAAACTTAAAAGGTTCACTCGAAGCGCTTAACAAACCTGAAAACTTATTGTACAACAGAGTATTTGTAAATGATTTAAGAAAAAAATACAAAAGGAAAATGCCTCGTTTTCCCGACAAAATGAATCTCGAGACATTTAAAAACATCAAAACGCTTCTAGATTTTGACAATTTATATACTGCCCCAGCCCACGGTTTTAATGACGCATTTGACTATTACGAAAAGAGCAGCAGTATTCAGTTTATTGAGAATATCAAAATTCCAGTACTGATTTTAAGTGCGAAAAATGATAGTTTTCTTTCCGAAGAATGCTATCCAATCTCACTTGCTTCACAATTAAAAAACGTTTATCTTGAGATTCCAAAATACGGAGGCCATGTAGGGTTTCACAAAACGAATAAAGAGCAATACAGCGAGCTTAGAGCTGTAGATTTTTTAACCACTAAATAGTGTTAACCATGAAGTTTATTAAATACGTTTTCATATTTGCAAGTTTTTCTTTTCTAGTTAATTGCGGAGAAGCAGAGAAAAAAGACGAGAAAAAAAGTGTAAAGATTGGTGCCTCAAAGGAGGTGAAGAAACAAGATTCTAATTCTGTAAATATTGGACTTACAGGTAATGATATGATGCAATACAGCACAAATGAGCTAAAAGTAAAATCTGGCGCAGAAGTAACACTTACTATGCGTCATATAGGCAAAATGGATTTGAAAGTGATGGGTCACAACTTTGTACTTTTAAAACCAGGTATCGAGATTCCAGCTTTTTCTTTAGAAGCTGCTAATGCAGGTGAATCTAAAAATTGGATCCCTAATGACGGAAAGGACGTTATTGCACATACAAAAATGATTGGCGGAGGTCAATCCACTTCTGTCACCTTTACTGCGCCAGCACCAGGAACTTACGATTTTATTTGTAGTTTTCCTGGGCATTCAGGACTTATGAAAGGCAAATTTATCGTAGAATAGGTTTTTAAATAAAATTATCGACTTCTTTATATGCAGCAATAACTCGTTGTTCTCCTTCTTTTCCGTCGATAGAATTTCCATGCTCCATTCCTAATACTCCATTGTAACCACGACCATGGATATATTTAAAGACGTTTCTATAATTTATTTCTCCCGTTGTTGGTTCATTTCTTCCAGGATTATCCCCAATTTGAAAATATGCGATTTCGTCCCAACAAGCTTCTATATTAGGGATTAAGTTCCCTTCCTGAATCTGTTGATGATAGATGTCGAACAATATTTTACATGCCGGACTATCGACTGCCTTACAAATTTGATACGCCTGAGGTGATTCCGACAAAAACAATCCAGGGTGATTTCTAAAATTTAATGGCTCCAAAACCATCGTTAAATTATGTGGCTCAAGTAAAACACTAGCCCGTTTAAGAGTTTCAATAACATGGGCCGTTTGATAACTTTTATTCTGTCTTAAGTCCACATGACCCGGCACCACCGTCATCCATTTTGCATTCACGCGTTTCGCGACCTCTATGGATCCCTTTATATCTTCTAAAAACTCCTCTCTTAAGGCTTCCTTACCACTTGCTAAGTTCGGTTCCTTCCAATAAATCTTGTGCGCTACAAATACTCCCATTTCCAGACCACGTTTTTCCATGACATTGGCCATTTGTTTTTGCAACTCCGAAGAACGATTTCGCATTTCGTTATCTTCAAATGCTGTAAATCCCTGATCCGCCATAAACTCAAGTTGATCGATTATCGAATCTCCAGCGTGAGCTTTAAACATTCCCTCATGCGAGGCATATTTAAGATTAAACGAGTGCTTATCAATAGTTAAGTCTGGTGTTTTAAATACCTCAGCCGCCATCGCAGCCCCACCAAATGACAAAAGGGAGCCTGTTGCGGCTCCCTTTTTAATAAATTGTCTTCGTTTCATATGTTTCTATTGTCCTAATGACATAACTTTTCCGTTACCTGCCTCACTTAATGGAATACATCCTTTTTGTTGTCCTGGAACTGGATCGTACCAAAGAACATTCTTACCGATTTCCTCACTTTCTTTCCATCCCCAGATTGTCATACTTCGAATGTTTGAAAGCAAGCTATAAACACCTGCATCAGCATCAGGTAAAACAGTTGGGTCATTTTCGAAAGCTTCATAAAATTCCCCCATTTTTTCATCATAGGCTTTTTGTTGCTCTTTACTCGTTTTTAAATATGTTGCGAGCAATTGATCAAAATCTTCAGCCTTCCCATCTTCAAGTTCTTTATTAAAAGTACTTCGGAATTTTTCAGCTAATAAATTAAAACCAGTTTTAACCTGTCCTTGCTGTTCTTCTGGGATAACACTATTCCAATAGCCATCTATAAAACTATGAACTCCAACATCAACCGCACCAGGAATTAAATCATCGCTAGGGATTACTAAATCTACAATCCGTCGCAATGCATGACCTTCTCCTTTAGAAATAAATAATGGAGTAAATTCTACTTCACTCGTACAACTTTGAAGCAGGCTCATAATAGTTGGTGTAACTACTAAAAATCCAGCTCCTAAACCTAAATTCTTTATTGCTTGTCTTCTATCCATTACGCTTCTTTTTTAATTTGTTCTGCAGCGTGATTCGCAGCGCGGGCACTAAAGGCCATATATGTTAAAGATGGGTTTACACAACTAGCTGAAGTCATAAATGCCCCATCTGTCAAATACACATTTGGTACAGTGTGTACTTGGTTATTCCCATTACAAACGGAAGTCTTTGGGTCTTTTCCCATGCGTGCCGTACCCATCTCATGGATACCTAATCCTGGAGCACCCGGGTCATCCCATGGTTCTACATCATCGTACCCAGCTTTTTCTAACATTTCAACTGCCTGGGAAACCATGTCTTTTCGCATTTCATATTCATTCTCTTTCCATTCAGCATCAAACGTCACGGTTGGCAATCCCCAACCATCCAATCGATCATAATCCATCGTCATTTTATT
>RCND010002109.1_pt1 | contig 11126 bp, 10 predicted proteins | sample 2041351 | NCBI WGS metagenome assembly RCND01 (sample SAMN09708230, study PRJNA481090) | Marine sediment metagenome, whole genome shotgun sequencing project. | biome: marine sediment; feature: ocean; material: sediment; isolation source: Sewage treatment plant 12B marine sediment (STP12B) ...
GGGTTGATATTGATGGAGAAACAATAAATGATTTTTCAGGAGAAAGTATCAGTTTATCTAGTGATGGAAGTGTGGTGGCTATTGGAGCTACTAAAAATGATGGCATTAATGCTAACTCTTCAGGTCATGTACGCGTGTATCAAAACCTTTCAGGAGTTTGGACGCAGATAGGCACTGATATTGATGGCGAAGCATTTAATGATTATTTTGGAATAAGTGTAAGCTTATCCTCTGACGGCAGTGCCGTAGCTATTGGAGCCTACGGAAGTGACGAAAATGGCACTTGGTCAGGTCACGTACGTGTTTATGATTTGTCCGCTTTATTAAGACTAGAAGCTAATGAAATAAGCAAAAATTTCACCCTTTCTCCCAATCCTGTAAATAACCAATTACAACTACAATTAGCACCTACTTTAGAATTTAAAATAGCTACAATCTATAATTATTATGGGCAATTGGTATTAGAAAGCAATAGAACAACACTAAACATAAGCAATTTATCTTCAGGTGTTTATTTTATAAAAGTTGAAACCAATAAAGGAAAAGGCGTTAAGAAATTTATAAAACAATAAGAACATAAAAACGAGCTTAAAAGTTACAGATGAAGATTCCGGGTATGAGCACATATATGAATCACAAAACATAAAATAATCTAACAGTTAGATATAAAACATTTAAAACAACATCTCATGAAAACAAAATTACTTTTTTTAGTTTTATTAAGTACAATTACAGTGTACTCGCAGACTCAAATAGGTGCTGATATTGATGGTGAAGTATCATATGAACTTTCAGGGACTATTGTAAGTTTATCATCCGATGGAAATACAGTCGCTATTGGAGCACCCTATAATTATAACAATGGCACCAGTGCAGGCCATGTGCGCGTGTATCAAAATATGTCGGGTATTTGGACGCAAATAGGACAAGATATTAATGGCCAAGCACATGATAATTTAGGAAAATATTTAAGCTTATCTTCTGACGGCAATACCCTAGCTATTGGCAGACCCTTAAACTCTTTTACTGGGGCGTATAGAGGCTACGTGCGCATTTATCAAAATATATCGGGTGATTGGACGCAAATAGGTGCTGATATTAATGGCGAGGGAGCAAATGATTATTCAGGATCTAGTGTCTGCTTATCAGCTAATGGAACTGCAGTAGCGATAGGATCCCCCGGAAATAATGGAAATGGCATTAGTTCAGGTCAGGTGCGCATTTATCAAAATATGTCTGGTGTTTGGACGCAAATAGGACAAGATATTAATGGCGAGGCAGTTTATAATGAATCAGGAAGGAGTGTCAGCTTATCAGCTGATGCAACTACAGTAGCCATTGGAGCACCCGGAAATAATGCCAATGGGGATTTTTCAGGTCATGTACGTATTTATAAAAATATTTCAGGTACTTGGACTCAAATAGGGGCTGATATTGATGGTGAAGCAACATATGATTATTCCGGTGGGAAAGTTGAAAGTGTAAGCTTATCGTCTGATGGAAATACAGTAGCTATTGGAGCCAGAGGAAATTATGGAAATGATACAGGATATAATTCAGGTCATGTACGCGTATATCAGAACCTTTCAGATGTTTGGATGCAAATAGGTGGTGATATTGATGCCGAGGCAGCAGATAATCAATCAGGAACAAGTGTAAGTTTATCTAGTGATGGAGGTATAGTGGCTATTGGAGCACTTTATAATGCGGGAAATGGTGGTAGTTCAGGTCATGTACGCCTGTATCAAAATAGTTCAGATGTTTGGACGCAATTAGGGCCTGATATTGATGGCGAAGCAGCAGGTGATCAATCAGGAACAAGTGTAAGTTTATCTAGTGATGGAAGTATAGTGGCTATTGGCGCCCCTTATAATGATGGAAATATCAGTGATTCAGGTCACGTTCGTGTTTACGATTTGTCTGCTTTATTAAGTATCGTAGATAATGAGATTGCCAAAAACTTTACAGTATATCCCAACCCTGTAAATAAACAGTTACAACTACAATTATCACCTACTTTAGAATTTAAAACAGCTACTATCTATAATTATTATGGGCAATTGGTACTACAAAGCAACACAACCAAAATAAATGTAAGCAACTTATCGTCAGGTATTTATTTTTTAGAAATTGAAACTAATAAAGGTAAAGGCGTTAAAAAAATCGTGAAAAAATAATTTAATTAATCCTAAAAATCTAATATTATGAAAACTACAGCAAAAATTTTATCCGCATTACTTATCTGTTTTGTATTTACATCTTGCGATGAAGATCTCTTCGATGTCGATTTTGACACGACAATAAAAGCAACCATTGTTGCAAACGTTGCGCAAGGTCAAGTCACCGTAGACGAAAGTATCGTCCTAAGCCTAGAGAATAATCAAACACGTGATTATTTAGATAAAATCAAAGATGTAAAAATCAAAAAATTAACCTATAAAATCATTAGTTTCTCAGGAAATGAGAATGGTTCTGTTGATGTCGATTTTTATGCTGACAACATTATCTTAAAAACTGAAGCTTTTGATGTCAAACAAGCTTTTGATTTAGGTACCAAATTCGAAGTCACAGAGGTTAGCAAACTAAACAGCATGGCAAATTTACTAAAAAACAACTCTAGAGCCACTGTTGGTATTTCAGGAGTTACCATTTCTACTGAGGGCGACATGGATTTTAATATTGAAGTCACAGCAGAATTAGAAGTTACGGCAAATCCGTTATAACCGTCACATCTTAACAAATGAAAGCGGTACATCTCTTCGTCTTTGCTTAAAAGCTTTTAAGTTGCAAAGAGAAGCAAAGTAATGCGCTTGTTGATGCTTCTGCAAAGACACAACATTAAAAAGCCTCAACGTAAAATATGGTATCCTAAATTACAAAACCTTAATTAAAGGAGACGATATGGTACGAACGATGACTTACATTGGAACGGAAGTTTGATTTAACATTCGGTTATTGATCTGAAAAGTAGTTTTTGAATATGACTTCCTAATTTTAAAAAAACGAACGTAAAAACACGTTTCAATTGTTCCGCTAAATGCAGCGCAAATGAAATGTGTTTTTTGATACACAAAACTTTTATATCCTTTATTAGAGCAAACGCACCAAACCTTTAAAGTTCTCAATATAACAGCACATGTAAAACCGGAAAACATTCGGTTCAATTTAAGTTTTTAAGTTCTTTCATTCTCAGAATCATGAAAAATTAGTAAATTTAGTAGCTTCGTTCTACACAGAATTAAAGCAAAGCATCATAAATTTGCCTTTTCGGAATTGTGATTTTTATCCTTCTTATGGCATATGAGTCGATTTTATTATAATTCCCTTGCCGTTAAAATTTAAATAAAATGTCTCTATAAAAGCTATGAATCAAGCGCAATTAATACAGATCATCAACCAGCAAAAACAAGACGTCAATGTTTCTGTAACCTTGAAGCGAGAATCGCAACGTTTCACGCAATTACTCTTTAATGCTTTTTTTGATAGCGATACCGATACGGAAAAAGCGTTATCGTCTCTCGAAGATTTATTTCGAGTGATAAGAGATAACGCCTGTCCAGAAATTAAAGGTAAGCCATGTAAAACATGGAATGATTTCACTCAAATCATTCCAGATTTGTTTTGTAACTTAAAAAAAGACGCTCAAGCCATACTCGATAACGATCCGGCTGCGCAATCCATAGAAGAGGTTTATTTGGCTTATCCTGGCTTTTTCGCTATTGCTACTTACAGAATGGCAAGAGAATTTCATCAATTAGGGCTGCCACTAATTCCGAGATTAATGACCGAATATGCCCATCAGCTCACAGGCATCGATATTCATCCAGGTGCCGTTATTGGGGAGTCCTTTTTTATAGACCACGGCACTGGTGTTGTTATTGGAGAAACAACTGAAATCCATAATAACGTTAAACTATTTCAGGGGGTGACCTTAGGAGCTTTAACGGTAAAAAAGCAACAAAAAAATAAGAAGAGACACCCTACTATTGAGAATAACGTTACGATTTATGCCAACGTGACCATTCTTGGAGGTGATACGATCATAGGAGAAAATAGCATCATCGGAGGTAATACATGGTTAACGGATTCCATCTCAAAAAACTCAATAGTAACGCACAGTCCGCAGGTAGAAATATTTACAAAAGGTAACAAAGAAGATGAATCAAACTTTAATTGATCAAATAGGAAACACGCCACTGGTAAAATCCATAGCACTAAACACAAATCCTAATGTGGCTTTATATTTTAAGCTCGAAGGGAATAACCCTGGTGGTAGCGTAAAGGACAGAGCAGCGTATAATATGATTAAAAATGCCTTAGACGCTAATAAAATCAACAAAGAAACAAGACTTATTGAAGCCACAAGCGGCAATACAGGCATAGCACTGGCTATGATTGCTAGTATATTTGGTTTAGATATAGAATTAGTAATGCCAGATACAGCGACCAAAGAACGTGTGCAAACAATGAAAGCTTATGGTGCTAAAGTTACATTACATCCAGAAGGGATCGAAGGAGCACGAGATTACACAACAGCTAAGGTAGAAAATGAAGGGTACTACACGTTTAATCAGTTTGCTAATCCTGATAATTGGAAAGCGCATTATAACACTACAGGTCCCGAAATTTGGAGAGATACTGATGGGAAAGTGACGCACTTTGTATCTTCAATGGGTACAACAGGAACCATCATGGGCACATCGACCTTTCTAAAAGAACAAAACGAGGCTGTTCAAATTATTGGAGTTCAACCAACCGATGGATCTAAAATACCAGGGATTCGTAAATGGCCAAAAGCCTATCTACCAAAAATATTTGATGCTTCAAAAGTAGACCGAACTATAGAAGTAAGTCGCGACGAAGCCATAAAAATGTCTAGAAGACTCGCCAAAGAAGAAGGGATCTTAGCAGGTATGAGTAGTGGAGGAGCGACAACCGCAGCACTGAAATTAGCAAACGAACTCGAAAGCGGCATTATTGTGAGTATTATTTGCGACCGTGGTGATCGCTACTTATCATCTGAACTTTTTGAATGAGCGGATCGCTTGTGCATAGCACCTAAAAAAAACCATTTTTAATAAAAAGACATTGGTCTTCTCATTAAAAATGGTTTTAAACGTTGGTATAGAAAACCTAAATCAGCTTTGATTAAAAAAAGGTATTAATCTTTAAGTATCAATTTTAGACATTTAAAGTAAAACGTTGATTTAAATTCTTAATTAGAGTTTAATCTCCTGAAATTATTAAGGCGTCGTTTATGTCTATTTCTAATTCAATAACATCACAATTAACAAGGCTTAGTGGTAGTTTCTGCCCATAAACAATATCATTTGTAGCGACAATTACGACATTATTATTAGACAATTCAATAAAACTACTCGTTGAAGTTGCTGCTATGTTTTGGGTGTGTAACACACTATAGTCATCGCCGTAAACTATAAAATCAAAACTGTGGGTGCCATTATTAGTTAATCTAACTTTGGGCAAGTCGTCGGTACAATCTAGAGCTTCTGATTGAACGATTACAGCATCTAGTGCTTCATTGTCTTCTATTGAGTCTGTTGTACAATTTACCATAAGTAAAAGTACAAGAAGGAGTCTTACATGTTTCATAAGTAGGTTATTTTATTATTCTATTCGGGAGTATAAAGATAGAAAAAATAAATTATAAATCGGATAAAACGTTTATTTATTCGATGAAATACATACTTAAAGAAACAGGTCTACTTTAATATTGATGCCTTTTTTTAAAGCATTTTTAAGGTATTAACCTCTTGTTCTGTGAGGTGCTTCCAGTGACCACGTGGAATATCTTTTTTGGTTAAATGCCCAATTGAAACGCAATCTAGTTTTACGATATTATAATTAAGATGATCAAATATCGTACGTAAAATAGTATTGCCCGTATTTTTAATTTTGATACCTATTTGGTTTTTAGACTCAGCTTCAATATAGCTGATCTCCTCAACAGCAACTAGTTTACCATCCACTTTAAAACCTTCTCGAATCTTTTTAAGATCTTCAAACTTTAGGTTCTTGTCTAATTCTACCTGAAATAAGCGTGCAACACCATTCTTAGAATTTGTAAATTTCTGAACGATAATATCATCATTAGTAAACAATAATAAACCTAAAGAATTTCTTCCTAAACGGCCTATAGGCTTTATGTTAGCACTCGAAGCATTGACGACTAAATCCATAACAGTTCTGCCTTTACCTTCGGAGGTCGTTGTCGCAAACCCTTTTGGCTTATTTAATAGCACATATACGTTTGGTTCAGGGTTAATACGTCTTCCGTCGAAACGAACTTCGTCAGTGCGTTTTACTTTATAGCCCATTTCGGTAATCACTTTACCGTTAACCGAAACTAAACCAATAGCAATATTCTCATCGGCTTCACGACGCGAACATGTTCCGGAATTAGACACGTATTTATTTAAACGCATCTCATCTGGATTCGATGCTGTTTTCGTTACTGTTTTTTTCTTAACTGGAGCATCACCTCGAGAAAAACTTTTTGTTTTACTCTTAGCATTTCCTCTTCCTGACGGTTTTCCTTTTCCCTTGCTATCTTGATGTTTGCTCATGTTGTAATTTTTTGCAAAGGTATAACAATAGTTTACATTAACTATTTAATTTCCACAGTAGTTTGTCGTTCTGTATTGACGATAAGCTTTGTGACATCTGGTCTCGAATAATGTCCAACAGGATCAAAATTCTGACGTTCCTCTAGCACCCGATTAAAATCTATAGACTGAATAATTAAACCTTCTTTGTGCAAAACCGGTTCTACAATCCATTCTCCATCTGGTCCTGCAATACAGCTGCCTCCATTTGCTAAACTGTCTGGTGCGCTTTTCAGAATATCATCTATATATGGAGTATTTTTCGGGAAATCAGTTTTGGTCATTAAACAAGACACTGATACCACAAAAGAACGTGACTCTCTAGCAATAAAACGTGTAATATCTTTAGTATTGTGATCACTTCCTGGCCAAACCGCAATATGAAGATTCTCACCCTGTCCATATAAAGCAGTCCTTGGCAATGGCATCCAGTTTTCCCAACAATTGAGTCCACCAAGAGTAAACGCTTTTAAAGGATGTACTTGCAAACCATTACCGTCCCCTGGAGCCCAAGTTAAACGTTCGTCATAAGTGGGTTGCAATTTTCGGTGAACAGACTTTACTTCCCCTTTTTCATTAATATAAACTAACGAGGCATAAATACTATGACCGCCTCGATCTGTTGGACGTTCTATAATACCTAAGTAAATGGCTATTTTATGTGTCTTTGCTAATTGACAAACGGAATCTAAATCTCCTTTTTCGATGCAAACAGAATTACGCACATAATGCGCATGTAGTTGCTTATTAACATCTGTATTCCATTCTGAACCACCTGCTAAAGCCAACCAAAACGGATAACCTGGCAACAAGGCTTCTCCAAAGACAATGAGCTCACAGTTTTCTTTTGCAGCGTCTTTAATTGATTTTTCAATCTTCTTTAACGTTGCACTTTTATCTAACCAGACTGGTGCAATTTGAGCCATGGCAATTTTTAAAGTTGTACTCATTTATATGCGGTTTAAAACGATAGAAACATCAATTAATAAAATGGAAAATACTCCCAGCACAATGATAAACTTAAGCATATTGTGCAATAAAAGATAATGTGTTTTACTATTCGATTTCCAGAGTATGAGCAGAAAAACAAGTATTAAAACGATACTGAAATAAAAGAAATAGTTCATGTAACCAATCTCGAAAAACAGAATAATAACGGTTGAAGCAACCATGGTTAAGATAGCAACAACAGTTAACATCGCTTTAGACATGCTTTCACCATGAACTACTGGCACGGTGCGATAGCCTAAAGCTAAATCACCCTTAATATTTTCCAAATCTTTGGTCAGCTCTCGCATGGACACGAGTAAGAATAAAAATAAAGCGTGTGCAAAAACAACCTGTTCAAAATTTTTGTAATAAATAAAAATAACAAAAAATGGAGTTACGGTGAGTATTGCCGACACCATATTGCCAACCATGGGTTGCTTTTTTAAACGATGTGAATAAAACCAAATTGCAAAAATGTAGAGCCCAAAAAAGATAACGGCTTTAAATGAGACATAACTCGCAAAGACTGCAGCTAAAAAATTTAATACAAAGTAAAACGAAAGCTTCGTATTTTGACTTACCAATCGATCAAGCATTGTTTTACTTGGTCTATTAATTAAATCCTTTTCTGAATCGTAAAAATTATTGATAATATAACCCCCTGCGATGGTTGCTGAAGACGCTAAAATTAACATCAAAAGATTAAGGTCTAGAAGAACAGACTTAAGGGGTTTATCATTCGCAAAAATATAGACTGAAGCGAGATATTGAGCGAAAACGATAACAAGGATGTTATACCCTCGAACCACAGAAAACAAACTAAAAAATTTTATCAGAATGTGTTTCTGTCGTCTTGATAACATACACTAAATTTTAAGGGATTCTGAAATACATTCAGAATGACAGAAGGTTAAAAGTTGTATACAACTTCTAATTTATAGGCTTTTAAGGCTTCTTTTGCTTTATCGATATTCTCGGTAAAGCCTAAGATATAACCACCACCACCAGAGCCACAAAGTTTCAAGTAGTAATCGTTAGTTTCGATACCTTTTTTCCAAAGATCATGAAATTGAGCTGGTATCATGGGTTTAAAGTTATTTAAGACCACTTTAGACAATTGCTTGGTGTTCTTAAACAACGATTTCATATCCCCTTTTAAGAAATCATCTACACAAGCATCGGTATGCTTAATAAACTGATTTTTTAGCATACTACGGAACCCTTCGTTTTTCATGCTTTCCATAAAAAGGCTCACCATCGGTGCCGTTTCTCCAACAATACCGCTGTCTAATAAAAATACAGCTCCTTTACCATCTATACTTTGAGAAGGAATGCCTGTAGCCTCGATATTATCTTTAGAATTGATTAAAATAGGAAGACTTAAATAGCTATTTAAAGGGTCTAAACCAGAAGATTTACCATGAAAAAACGATTCCATTTCAGAGAAAATGGTCTTCAATTTTAGAAGCTTCTCACGTGTTAAATTCTCTAACACGGTAATCTTATCTGCAGCGTACTTATCGTAAATTGCAGCAACTAAAGCTCCACTACTCCCTACTCCATAGCCTTGCGGAATGGAAGAATCAAAATACATCCCAGAATCAACATCCTTTTGTAACGTGTCAATATCAAAAGTGACGAGTTCTTGATTTAAATTTTTAAGATAACCAACAAATCGCTTTAGGCTACTGTTAGATTTTAGGGCTTCTTGAGTCGGATTCTCATCTACTTTCAAAGCACCATTGTAAAAATTATAAGGAATGGATAAGCCTTTAGAATCTTTAATGATTCCGTACTCACCGAATAAAAGAATCTTAGAATAAAATAATGGTCCCTTCATATGTTAAAAGCAATTACTTTGGCAAATATACGTATTAAAATTAAATGCGGGTTGCGCCTAAACCTAATTGATCGCAAATATAGTGCTCATTCTGACAATACCTAACCAATTCATTCTTAATAAAGTCGAGAACATTTCCCTTCTCACTAAAGGGGTATAATACATGCACATTAGCACCAGCATCTAATGTAAAACAGACATTAGAATTGGTTTTTGCTCTGTATTCCCAAATTTTATTAATAATTTCTAAGGTATTTGGTTTCATTAAAATGAAATACGGCATACTTGTCATCATCATAGCATGAAGTGTCAGAGCTTCGCTTTCAACAATTTCTACAAATTGTTTTAAATCACCAGAAGCTAAAATAGCCTTGAGCTTCGCTAAATTTTCATGGGCTTGATCGAAACGCTGCTTTGCAAAAGGATGGCCAAACATTAAGTTATGACCAACAGTACTACTCACCTGTTTCTCTCCCTTATCGACAAGTAAAATGGTATCTTGATAGTTACTAAAATTTGAATGTACTTCACCCTCAAACTTCACACCATATAAATCGGAACTCTCAGGAATACTTTCATTGTCTCCCCAAACGACAAGCTCTCCCTCAATACTTCTGCAGGCACTACCTGAACCCAAACGTGCAAGGAAGGATGCTTTTTGGTTAAAGTAGGACTTATCGTGAGACCTTTCGACTGCGCTCAAGGTGACATCACTTTTCAGTTGCTCTTCAACACTCATTAAACACAAAGCAATCGCGCTCATGCCAGAAGCTGACGATGCAATACCAGAACTATGCGGAAAGGTATTAGAGGTTTCGATTTTAAAATGATAATCTCTTAAAAAAGGAAGGTACGTCTCTATGCGTTCAAAAAAAGTTTGAATCTTAGGCTTAAAAGCTTCGTTTTTCTCGCCTTCAAAATAAACATCGAAACTAAAATCTTTAGTCTCTTTCTTAGTATACGTGACTTCAGTAATGGTTTTACAGTCTGAAAGTGTAAAACTAATGGATGGGTTTTCTGGAATTTGATCTTTCTTTTTTCCCCAATATTTCACCAAAGCAATGTTGCTAGGCGACGACCATTTTACAGAGCCGCTTTCAATATCTGAATGGTAGGTGTTAAGGATAAAATCTTGTGCTGTCATAGATGCTAAATATGGCACAAAGATAAGAGTTTTCCTCTTGTGTTAAGGCTTCTCAAAACAGGATTTATTTTTATAAAACTAGCAAGCCATTTTGATTTATAAAATAAATGATGATGACATTTTTTTAGAACTGCGATATATAAGTATTAGAAGCAAAACAACTTTACTATTAACTAAAAATTATATTTATGAATCGTTTAAGCCTATTAAAACATGTCTTATTATCGTTAACGTTATTTACCTCTTGTATCAATTCAGCCCAAAACTCAGAAAATTCGTCTACTAAAAGCATTGCCATAAGTTCTGACCAAATTGAGAAACCAACTGCTCAAGCGAATAAGAAAAGAGCGATCAAGTATTTTCCAATTAAAGACACGCAACAAAACATGTTGATGGCTGTAATGCCAATTCCAACCGATTGGAAACTGAGTGATAAAAAAGCTGAAAATGTTTTTTTAGAAAGTCCAAAAGGTGTAAAGACTTTCTACACACTCGGTAACGAATTTATGTATTCAAATAACAACTA
>RCND010002110.1_pt1 | contig 11125 bp, 17 predicted proteins | sample 2041351 | NCBI WGS metagenome assembly RCND01 (sample SAMN09708230, study PRJNA481090) | Marine sediment metagenome, whole genome shotgun sequencing project. | biome: marine sediment; feature: ocean; material: sediment; isolation source: Sewage treatment plant 12B marine sediment (STP12B) ...
TTTCTTGGGAAAGATGCACGTAACAGTCAATATATTGAAGACACTATTGACGCTGAACTCTGGTTGGGTATTGGTTTCTTTAATGACAAAAATAAACCAAAGAAAGAAAACCTTGATATGTCTCCTTATTTACGTATAGCGCATGGTTGGGCAACGCCATCTAATCTAGATGGGATCATCACTGGAAATACGGAAAAAGACCCTTATGATAATCAACTCACATCATTATTTTATGGTTATCCTCTTGCAGATGAGATCTTTGGTTTTCCATTAGATTTCTATTTAACACCTGGTTTTGTTTTTCATCACAGTTCTGAGGTGCAAAATGCAACGCAAGAGTATGTTCTTGCTATTAAAGCATATTATACTATTCCCTTACCTTGGAAAGTACGTTTCGGTGTGGCAGAGGGTATCTCTTATGTTGATGAAGTAACATACATTGAGCAAACTGAAATGGATGAGAAAGGTTATAGGTCTAGTAATTTATTAAATTATATGGATTTCTCTTTAGACCTTCATTTGGGTGATGTCTTTGGAGAAAAGTTAGATCAAATGTGGCTGGGATACAATATTCATCATCGTTCTGCTATCTTTGAGTCTTCCTCACGTTTTGGACGGATCAAAGGTGGGAGTAACTATAACAGTGTTTATTTGCAATGGCACTATTAAATAGTGTATAATATTGAAATATAAGATCAAAGGTTTAATTTGAAAATGATGGTGTTTAGCTTATTTGTGTTGTTTGTATTGAGTGGGTGTAGTGCCAAAAATGTATTAACTCCTGAGGCAAAAGATGTCCGTATTTATGACACGCTTCCAACAAACATACATTGTGAATACAAAGATGAGATCATTGGCAGTGAAGCCGATATATGGACATTTTTATTTATGTCTAATTATGATATGACAGCAGGAGCTCGTGCAGATCTTCGCAACCAGGCTGTAAAATTAGGTGGAAACAGCGTAGAGATACAAAGTGCTGACTTTATGTACACAAGCTCAACCGTATTTATAGGACATGTCTATAACTGCCGTCCTAAATAATAATTGAAAATACCATTGTAGACAGACAGAGATATAATTATCTTTGAAAACCTTACTACTGTTATTCCAATATCCATCTCTTCGCATCTTCAAGTCCATTAAAAGAGAAATTTTTTACTTCTGCACTTACAAAATGATTTCCAATATTTTCAGCAAATTTCCCTACAGTTGAATCCGTTACAAAAGCGACATGAGATATCTGTTTATGATGTTCTTTTACAAATTTTAAATGCTCCACTAGTCCCATAAATGAATCCCAACCAGGAAATGATTCTGTATAAATTATGATACCGTTTATTTTCCCTGATTTTTCAATAAAAGGATCAATGACTTTTGTTACTTCTTTAAAATCATCTTGAGATAAAGCTCCATTTGGTTTTAATATTGCTATTTTACTTTGATCATCTAAACTTATTTCTAACATATTCTTCCTTTTTTATTTAATTAACTCTTTATTCAAAGTGCAAAGACCTTGTATGTTAATAGTATATCAAATACATTAAAGATATGATAATTGTTAAAAAGAATTATTTTTGACGATCATTAAATTAAAATACTCTCTATCATAATTTCAACTGCACAACTTAATAAGTTTAAGTTATTACTAATATAAGTTTTGCTATACTTTTGGATAATCAAAACAAAAGGGATCCAAAATGAAAAAATTAATTACAACTTCTGTAGCAGTAGCTGCATTACTTACAAGCGTAAATGCTGAAATAGCTCCAAAGACAACTACTACTCCTACTCCTGCAGTAGTACAACAAGCAAAGACAACTGTTCCTGCACCAGTACAACAAGCTGAGAAAAAATCTGACTCTGATTTTGACATGAATTCAATGTTTAAAGATATGAAAGACGCTATGATCAGCATGAGTAAAGATGCAAAAGATTCTTTTGTAAGTATGAAAGACGGTGCAGTTGAAACAACACAAAGTGCTGAAAGAACTGTATCTAACGTAAGTAAAGATTCAAAAGATGTTTCAGTAAAAGTTTCTGATGACCTTAAAGTTGCTGAATTATCTACATCTAAAGACAGTAGAGATACTGTAATTGCTGTATCTACAGATACAAAAGACTCTATCACTAACACATCAAAAGATCTTAAAGATGCTTCAACTGTAACTTCTAAAGAGATGAAAGATTCTACAATGGCTGTTTCTAAAGATTCTTCAGACTCTATAAAAACAATTTCTAATGACAGTAGAGATTCAGTAAAAACTGTTTCTAATGACTCTTCAGCTTCTGTAAAAACAGTTTCTAACGACTCTTCAGCTTCTGTAAAAACTGTTTCTAACGATTCTTCAGCTTCTATAAAAACAATTTCTAACGACTCTGCAGCTTCTGTAAATACACTTGCTACCAAAGCTAACGATTCTGTAAAAACAGCTTCTAATGACACAAGAGCATCTGTTGAATCTACCAATACAAATGCGTCTGCTACTGTAAAAACAGTTTCAAGTGATTCTGCAGCTTCATTAAAAAATGTTTCAGATAACGTAAATGACTCTACAAAGACTATCTCAAAAGATATCTAATCCACCAAAGCAACTCTAAATAGAGTTGCTTTTCCCTCTACTACTTATTCGCCTTTTAATTCTTCCAATAATAAATACTCACACTGCTTTATATTTTTAATTTGACTATTCTCTGTGATCTGATACAGAAAATACATTGCAACTAGTATTGCTATCGTATTTGCCCATCGATGTATTGTTCTTGACATTTTAACTCCTGCTTTAAATCAATATTTTAAAAACACATTATACTCAAATATAAGTTATATATGTAATATTTATGTCATCAAGTATAATAGTAATCCTGTATAATCCAAATCAAAACTTAACACTAGGAAAGTCCATAATGACGAATCTTGAATATTTACCATTAAACAATATTTTTATTCCCGCTAAAGTTCCCTCAAAGAAGCTCATGATCATTTTACATGGTCGAGGTGACTCTTCACAGGGTTTTACTTTTTTACCGGGGTTTTTAGATATTGATGAAATGAATTACCTTTTACTTGATGCTCCCTATGAGTATTTTGGCGGATGTTCATGGTATGAACTGCCACCCAACCAATTTGATGGTATTGTATACTCAAGTGGAGTACTTGCAGATATTTTAGATGCTTTATTTGAAGATGAATTCAATGCAAAGGAGAGCTTTTTATTTGGATTTTCACAAGGCTCCCTGCTCACTTTTGAATTTGGTGCAAGGTATGAAAAGGTACTTGCGGGTTACCTTGCCATAAGCGGATACATTTATGATACTGATAATCTATTCAAAGAGATGAATCCAAATGTAAAATCTTCAAACTGGCTCTGTACGCACGGAACGTATGATGATGTACTACCTTACGACACTTCCAAGTCACAGGTTGAACAACTGCAAAATGCTGGTTTTGATATCACGTTCAAAAGTTATGAAAAAGCACATAACATCGATCAGGAAGAGTTAAATATGATAGCCGCGTGGATCAAAGAAAAGCTTTAAGCTATGTTCTTTTTTTCTTTCCTTTGCCATTTTCAGCATTTTCATTTTTTCTTCACTGCTGGACTTGTTCCATTGAAGCATATCATCAAAAGTACGAAAACATCCTAAACAGACATCTTCTTCATTTAGACAACATTGTCTGATACATGGTTTGTTGATATTCATACTAAGAACTCCATTTATACGCATTGATCTAATGTATTACATAGTACTTTCAGGATACTTTATTTTGGCTAAAGTGAGCAAACAGTAAAGTCTATAGATTTACATTACTTTAGTTTAAGATAGTTCTGTTATTATCGCGCCATTACTTTTTTGGGAAAGAATAAATATTACAAAAGGCTGAAGTCAGCTAAAGGACAAGCATTGCAAATAACAACATTAAACTCACTAGGAAAAACGATCCTATTTTCATTCATCCTCACAACGATGATCAACGCCAATACAGAAAATGATATGGACAAAGAAAATGCTTTAGATTCTACTGTGATACACACAACTTACCAATCTATGACTATAGAAGAACTTCAAAAAGAAGTAGAAAAAGATAGCGAAAATGGAAACTTGTCTTTTGCTCTGGGGCAAGAACTTATCAAAAGATGGACAAAAAGCTAAGGTTGGGGAGACCTACTTTAAGCTTTTTTGCCACTCAGCATATGTTTCTTCATGAAGCAGTGCTTCTTCAAAAACTATCTCATATTCTTCATGTGCCGCACAGAGATCCAAATAACCTTCTGAATCTTTTTTATAGGTTTCATATAACGCTTTAACCTTATTGGAATCGTCTTTTTTAAATGCTTTTTCAAGCGCTTTTGAATCAGGTACCTTTGAACAATCTATTTTTTCAGCAGAGCTATTTTTCAGATCAGCTTCAAAATCAGCAAGTCTGTCCTCATAGGTCAATATCATCACAGAAGTCTCTTCAAATTTATCTTTACTGTTACCACAGCTCTTTAGATAGGTTTTTACATCTACTTTAAACTTTTCTAATAATAATTTGCCTTTAACTAGATCTTTTTTTTCCAGTGTCTTTGCCAATTCCATCCCTATAGGAGAGTTTGCACAGTCTACTTCTGCTGCATTAAGACTGAAAGTCAATCCTAATGCTACTGTTATGTTTGTTATAAATGTTTTTTTCATACTTGTCCTTATGATTTAACGTTCTCTTATTGTTACTAATTTGTTACACATATATATTATTCTATCACAAACATAAGAAAGGATAAAAAATGAAAATAAATAAAAGACTCAAAAGAATTGTTACACTTTCGCTCATCACGGGAAGTATTATGTATGTTACAGGTTTAGTTCCATTCGAGAAGACGCTTATAGAGAAGTCATATCAGGACATGAGTTTAACAGAATTACAAAAAAAAGTAGAAACACTCAGTCAAAATGGAGATCTGCCATTTAATATGGGAATGGAGCTTGTGGGAAGATGGACACAATAATCATAAGATCTTCTATAAATGTTCAATACTATCTAATGTAGCATTCACTGCACCTTCCAAATACCCACCTTCTTGAAAGGCACTCTCCGTACCTGAAAATATTAGTTTTCCATTAAAATGTCTTGCATCAAAACCATAAGCAGGATGATCAGCTAAAGGCTGTGAATCAAGTGCCGTTGAAGTATAGATCTCTTTCCTCCAGTCAATCACATAGATATTTAAAGGTTTGGAAGCTTTTTCTCCATAAAGTCGTGTCAACTGATCTGTTATATTTTCTTTCATATTCTCATACGAAGCTCTGCTGTGGACAAAACCAAAAAGTGCTGCTCTCTCTTTGGTACAAGCATCATGTATCTCGCCAAGTGGTCCCAGATGAGAAATACAAAATCCACTCAACCCCTCTTCCCTCCAAAAGGCTTCTGGGTATTCTATGACACATTTGGCTGCGTAGCCCATCCAGGTGGGTATATTTCTAAATTGTGCCTTCACTTCCGGGTCTAAAGGTGGATCATACTTTATCGTTTCAAGCGCCAGACGTGGAGGGAGTGTTGAGATGACTTTATCTGCTTCATAGCGGTCATGCTCTGTTTTAACCACCACAGACCCCTCTTTTTCAATAAGTGAGATAACTTTTTCATTTATCTTTACAGAAGCATGTACTTTTTCTTTCAAAGTATTGATGATTTGACTCATACCACCCTTTACACGATATGACGGAGCACTTGGAGGTACTGAAAACTGCTGTACACCCTCAGGTGCATCATATAAAGCATCTCCCATGCTATATTGTTCAAAAAGCTCCAAGCCAAGAGAATCTATGAGTTGCAAGATATGTGTTTGATGTTTCCAAACCCATGAAGGCCCCATATCATGTCCAGACATACTTAAGATACGTCCGCCTACACGCTCACGAGCTTCTAAAAGAGTCACATCATACTTATCTTGAAGCAAAAGTGCTGTGTAGAGTCCACTAAGCCCTGCTCCTATGATAACCAGCTTTTTTTTCTTCATTATGCTCTTATGCCTTCTCTTTTTTATAGCTAGAAAAGAAGTGAGGTACGGGTGGTTTTTGCTCATCATCATAGGCTAAAAAACTTTTTTCTACAAGGCCTAAGTCCATAAAACCGTCTATCTCATCTTGATCTAAAGGCAAAGGAATAGCATCTAGCTCCTCTCCTTTATTTCTACTTCTACAGGAAACCAGAATTTCTCCCTCATTGACTATAAGACTTACCATGGCTGCCATAGCTTCTTCTCTGTATCTTCCGGGAAGTACCTGGATAGTATTACATTCATACACAAGATCATAGCTGCCTTCCCAATGATTAGGATAATCAAAAAGATCGGCAACCAGATAGTTTACTTTAGATTCAATATAGCGGTTTTTACAAAGATCTATGGCAGAAGGTGCAATGTCAAAAGCTGTTACTTCATAGCCATATGCTGCCAGTGCTTCAGCATCATCACCTACCCCACAGCCTATAGCAATGGCTTTTTTATGCAAGCCTTTTACAGGATGTTTGTCCAGCCACTCTAACAAATAAGGGTTAGGTGCAAGATCCGCCCAAAAAACAGCGCTGTGATCTCCCTCAGCATCTGTATAAATACTGTCAAACCATCCAAAGGGATCATCACGTTCCTGGTGTTCTCGTACCATTTCTTTATATTTTACAGGATCAAATTCTTTCATCTATGCTTTCTTCATTTCTACTAACAATATATGTACATCAGACAAAGCTTCTACATTCAGATCTTCACCTTCCACTTTAGCCGCATCTCCTTCGTTAAGAACAAAGCCGTTCATATCGGCTTCCCCTTCCATCACTTTTACATAAAGCTGTCTATGCTCCCCAAGTTCAAAAGTAAGCATTTTCCCTTTATCAACTTCACTCACATACATATTTGCATCTTGATAAATGTTGATGATATCAGGAGTACCCATAGGTGCTATGAGATGAAGCCATTTGTTATGGCGGTCTTTAGGGTTAAAAACTTTGGAACCATACTGCGGTTGCAGACCTTTGGCCTGAGGAAGTATCCAGGTTTGTATGACATGTACCTCATCATCACCTTCATTGACTTCTGAATGGGTAATACCAGACCCTGCAGAAAGGTACTGCATACTGCCACGCCCTAAACTCTCTTTATTCCCCATACTATCCTGATGTGTCAATTCTCCAGATATGATATAAGTGATGATCTCCATATCTCTATGTGGGTGTGTATCAAAACCACGGTGTGCGGCTATCATATCATCATTCATGACTCGCAATGCACCATAATGCATATTATTCTGGTCATGATACTCAGCAAATGAAAAATGAAAATGCGTGTTCAACCAACCATGATCGACTGAGTAAAGAGATCTAAAAGGTATAGGTGTCGTCAAAATGCCAGGTCTCTAAACAATCCCAAAATGAAACACCTCCCAGGTCATCTTTTATTTCATAAACAAGCGTTGCTTCAATATCAAGCAGATATTTGTCATACACTGTATCACGCTCATGTTCAAGCGGTGTGGCACAATGACATGTTTCATACCATTCGAGTGTGTCTGGATCTGTCTTCACTGCCTTTTGCATCGCATTAACGATATCTGGACCATCAGGCTCTTGATCAGCAATACTGCCATCCGTCAAGGCAGTATAGAAATCTTTCATTTTTAGTTTGTTGATCTTCGCTTTTACTTTATATAACATTTAAACCCCTTTAAAAGTATAAGTCCTTACGCCTTGTATACTGTGGACTATGTGTGTAGATACTGTATAATACCTTAAAAAATTTTAAAGGTACAATATGAATATCATCTACCAACTCTCACAGAAAGAATACCTTCAAGCCGTAAATTTACATCATAAGCAAAGTCACAGAGTAATGAAACTGACAATATATATAGCTTTAGCAGCAATCATTGTTATCACAGGTACTGATTTTACTAATACCCGTGAGATCATTACAAACACACTTGCAGCATTATTTTCTATCTCTTTTTATATACTTTTTGTCAGGATGCTATCTGCATTTCAAGCTAAAAATATATATACAAAAAGCCTTACTTTACCCTATGAGACAACACTGCGTATATCGGGGAAAGGTATTAGATTAGATAACAAGGGAACGGAAAAGACCATTCCATGGAATGCCTTTAAGAAATGGAAAAGAAATGAAACGTTTTATCTGATCTATAGCAGTCCACGTCAATTTAATGTCATCCCAACCCGTGTAATGAGCAATATACAAATAAATGAACTTGATGAATATCTAAAGAAGTATATCCCTCAGCGTTAACTTATAGATACTTAGGGTTATTAGAAGTACCATTCAACACCATCAAGTTAAAGGTTTTTTCTTTGGGGTGGGAGTAAACTCTCCGCTTCCGAGTGCTGGATAATATTTTTTTAACTTAATGGTATTGTAAGTGCCCTTATATCATAGGGATATACCACTTTTTATAATAGGCAACCACCCGTAATATCACACCCAGGATAAATACAATACTTAAAGAATAGATATCTACCATTTCATAGCTGTCCAATACATACAGGACAAGACCTATGATGAGCGCTACCGTCCCATAAAACCCTGTTTTTAAGACAAAGGGTATCTCATTAATGATCACATCCCTAATGATACCTCCACCCACTGCAGTAACAAAAGAGAGTGCCAGCACACCCGTGATATTCAAGTTATGCTCCAGACCAACGAGTGCACCTGTAATACTAAAAGAGATAAGTCCGATGGAATCACTCAAAATAAAAAGCGGTTTGTTCTCTATACTGGATTTGTTATGAAATTTCAGTAACACAAGAAAAAGTATGACCATGATCATAAGCACGACAGGTACTGTATGGGTGAAAGTATAAGGTGTTTTATGCACAGCGACATCTCTTATGATACCCCCGCCAAATGCCGTTAAAAAAACAGAAATCAGAACCCCGAGGAAATCCAGTTTATTACGTACTGCTACAAAAAATCCACTCATGGAAAAAGCAATGATACCGATATAGTCTGCCACTTCAAACATCATGCACCTACATAACGTAAAAAAGAGGACTTAATGCACACTCTATATCCCTTCTGCGATCATCGCATCTGCCACTCTTTTAAATCCTGCAATATTCGCACCATCAACATAATTTCCTTCAACTCCATACTCTTTTGCAGTTTCAGAAACATTGGTACAGATCTCTTCCATCGTTGCTTTAAGTTTAGTATCAACTTCATCAAAAGTCCATTTCTGCATGGCAGCATTTTGACTCATTTCAAAACCACTGACTACAACACCACCCGCATTTGCCGCTTTTGCCGGAGCAAAATACATATTACTCTTTAATATGATCCGTACAGCCTCTGCTGTTGTCGGCATATTCGCACCCTCTGCAACACACATACAACCATTCTTGATCAGCTTTTTGGCATCAACCGCTGTCAATTCGTTTTGCGTTGCACACGGGAAAGCAGCATAACAAGGGATATTCCACACCGCATGCCCATCTTCAGGGTAATCTGAAACAGGGATAAATTCTGCATCTGTATGCACTTTAATATACCCTTTAAGTGAAACACGTCTATTGAGTTTCAAATCTTTCAATAATTCAAGATCTAGCCCTCTGGAATCATACAGTGTACCTCCAGAATCTGTACAGGCTACAGGGATAGCACCCAGGTGCTGTAGTTTCTCTATGGCATGTAAAGCAACATTACCCGCACCGCTAACGGTACAAATTTGCTCTTTTAAACACTCCTCATCTCTCCTTTCCAACTCCAGCATCTTTCGCGTAAAATAAATGACCCCATACCCTGTAGCTTCAGTTCGCATCAGTGACCCGCCAAAGAAAGGTGGTTTACCAGTTAGAATACCTTCAAATGAAGATGTAATGGATTTATACTGCCCAAACAAATAACCTATCTCACGTGCCCCCACACCAATATCACCCGCAGGAACATCAATACGCGGTCCAATATACTTGTGCAGCTCTTTCATAAAAGCTGAACAGAACTTCATCACTTCAAAGTCACTTTTTCCTTTAGGGTCAAAATCACTCCCCCCTTTAGCTCCGCCAATAGGTAATCCACTTAATGCATTTTTTAAGATCTGCTCAAAGCCTAAAAATTTTAAAATACCTTCATTTACACTAGGATGAAACCTAAGCCCACCTTTATAAGGTCCCAGTGCATTGTTAAACTGTACCCTGTACCCTGTATTGACCTGTATCTCATTTTTGTCATCCAACCAAGCTACTTTAAACTTGATCACCCTGTCTGGCGTGATAAGTCTTCTAATTATGGCATTTTTTGCACTTTTTGCATACACTTCATCTGACTTAAAAAGTGGTAAAAGAGATAACAACACCTCTTCCATGGCTTGAAAAAACACATCATCTTCAGCACACATTTCATTCTTAAGTTTTGCTATCTCTTCTTTGGCATTGACCGTAGTTATTCTCTTCATCATATTTTTCCTTAACTCCAGACGCTAGATCATTTATAATATTATTGGTTTGAAAGTGGGCTTGAACATCCCATAGTACCTTCTTTGGCAGCCTTTTCAATAACTGCTAATCCTTCTTCTTTTGTTCCCTTTCTCATCACTGCGTTAAGACTGTCTGCTACACTATACATTTCCCAGGTGATGTCACCATTTTGACAATCTTTCACTCCCAGTTCCGTATAACGTTTAATGGCTTTCTCTGTAACCGGTGCCTTGGTATAGCTAGACCCTTCAGGTACACTGTACTTTTTTCCATTTTCAAGTGTCACGATCTGCTTTGTTGTATTTACTGTAGGTTCATTTGTAGTACACCCTACTGCCAATAATGCCAACCCCGATAATAATGTTACTTTTAATACTTTCATTCTTCTTCCTCTGTTTTAATTTAATAATTTAATACTATCACGTTTTATATTCTAATTAAGCTATAAAAAGACGAATTACCTATAACTTTAGTGACAAATTATTTTTTGATGGGATTATTCTAAAAAAGTAGAAGCGAGCAACAAGTAATCATAAAAATTCAAGGGAATATGAAAAAGTCGCTTCTAAGAAGGTACGATTGCTAAGAGCAAACAAGGAAGTTTACAATTTTGGACAAGGAGTAAAACAAACTCTTAACATCGCTGTGAAAGATTTCTCT
>RCND010002113.1_pt1 | contig 11122 bp, 12 predicted proteins | sample 2041351 | NCBI WGS metagenome assembly RCND01 (sample SAMN09708230, study PRJNA481090) | Marine sediment metagenome, whole genome shotgun sequencing project. | biome: marine sediment; feature: ocean; material: sediment; isolation source: Sewage treatment plant 12B marine sediment (STP12B) ...
GAATTGGTTGGAGCGGCACCATTCAAGCTGTACTTCGCTCCCCGCGGCGAGCGGTGGGAGAACATCAGGATCAGTGCACTCCGTCGCCGAAGCTCTGTCATCAAACAGTACGAGGACGAAGGGTGGACCCACGCGTTCACGTGGTCGCCGTTCGTCTACCTCACGCGTCAAGGAAACAGCTGAACAACCACCTGCGAAGGCCACGAATCCCACCGACGCTGAACCCGATCAACCCTCTTCGTCGCCGTCCATATCACTGAACACCCGACCGAAACGAAGCGATCGGCGTGGATCCCTGCCCTCATTGAGGCCGTCAAACCGTGTGTCACGCGAGATGGACGCGCGATGGAGGATCACATCGACAGACCCGAGGCGCGAGAGAACCCTCGGGATATGTGGGAGTCCCAAGGATTCTCTTCGTAGCGGGGGCAGGATTTGAACCATCTTCGGCTGCCGAAGATCCATCAGGAACACTCCAGGACCACAGCGGATGTGAGTCGCCCGTCAGGAACGGCGAAGGCGCACGGCACGAGGTCGAGACCGACAAGGGCTCGACTGAAGTGAGAAGCACATCGACTGCACGACCGGCGAACTCGCAGACGACCTTCGGGTTATGAGTTGCTTGCCGGGGTCACTCGCCAGCTCTCGTTGTTGCTCAATAGTGCCCGCTACCTGGGGTTTCGCGGAATCGGCATGACGGCTGGTGCCTGTGGATAACCCCTCATGCCGGCCCATCCGTTAGAAGATCCGTTAGAAGTCCAGGCTCGATCGGGTCGTTCCTAACTATGCTCGGTGGCGACCCTCGGTCGCCACCAAACGGGCGGTTGAGTTGGCTTGGGTCCGCCAGTTGGCGCAGAATCCTTCAAATAAGTTGAAGGTTCGTGCAATACTGGAACACCAACCTTCAATCGGATCCCCATGCCGACCGATCGCCGCGATCTCCAGCACAAGCTCCGCCGTCTGGCCGCCACCCAGAGCGGGTACTTCACCGCTGCCCAGGCTCTTGACCTCGGATACTCCTACCCGGTCCAGAGCTACCACACCCAGAAGGGCAACTGGCAGCGCGTCGCCCGGGGTATCTACCGTCTCCCCGAGTGGCCGGTGGGTGACCACGACGACCTTGTCAGATGGACGCTATGGAGCCGAGGGCTCGGGGTGGTCTCCCACGACACCGCTATCTCGGTCCACGACCTGGGAGATGTCAATCCCAGCCGGGTGCACCTCACCCTCCCGCCCGGTTTCCGCGCCAAGGCAAAGGGGGTTGTGCTCCACCATGCTGAACTTGCCGAAGGCGACGCGTGGGAGCGTGAGGGCTATCGGATCACTACCCCATTTCGAACCGCCGTTGATGCCGCGGCGAGCGATCTCAGCCTGGAGCAACTCGCCGAGGTGGTGAAGAACGTCTCCAAGCTGGCCCCTCACACTGCTCCGCAGCAGCTGAGGCGGGAGGCCGAACGCCGAGGACATCGGGAGGCGCTTCGGATGGAACGAGCTCTCCGCGAGGCCGGTGCGCTGTGAGCTACGAGTCTCTCGGCGCCTTCCGACAGGCTCTTGAGCAGCGGCTTCTCAATCAGGCTCGAGAAGAAGGCACTGACCTCAATCGTCTACGCCGTCGAGTGGTGTTCGAACGAATCCTGATCCGCCTGACCGCGAATCAGCCGGGGATGTGGGTGGTCAAGGGTGGCATGGCGGTCGAGCTTCGCATCGGTGATTCAGCTCGGATGACCAAGGATCTCGACCTCAACCTCCGCACTGATACAGAAACGGCAAGCGAAGCTCACGAACGCCTCGTCGCCGCCCTGTCGACCGATCTGACCGGCGACGGCTTCCTGTTCGAAGTGTCGGAACCCACCGCTCTCGAGCCGGACCAAGCAGGCCGACCCGGATGGCGCTTCAGCATCTCTGCCGGTATGGCGGGAAGGAACTTCGCCACGGTTCGAGTCGACGTTGTCGCAAGAACCGATGAGCTGACAGGCACCGAGACGCTGCCTGTGACCTCCCTGCTGTCTTTCGCCGGCTTCGAGGACTTCGAGATCGAGGCAGCCGACGTTGCCCAGCAGTTCGCCGAGAAACTTCACGCCATGACCCGACCATGGGACGATCGAGACAACACCAGAGTCAAGGACCTGGCCGACATGGTCGCGTTCATCAGCGGTGGGCTCGATCCAACAAGAGCGATTCGCGCGACCCAACATGTGTTCTCGGTTCGCGGTACTCACCCCGTTCCGGAGGAGTTGCCCGATCCGCCGCTCTTCTGGAACGAGGACTTTCCCCCACTTGCTACCGAACTCGCGCTCGCTGAAGCCAGCCTCGACCAGGCGATGATCACCCTCCGAGAATTCTGGGCCAACGCCCGGACCACAGCGAGCTAGTCCGAATCACGCGCGCCGCCGGCATACCCGAGTCGTTAGGTCTCCACGAGAGCAGTCCCAGCGCTCTGGGGCGTCGCCGTTTCAATAGCGGCGGGCCGTGTGATGATCCACCCCACACAACGCCGCAGTCGAACGAAACGACTTCGTCAAATCGTAGACCTCCAACACTTCCATAGTCTTCTCCTCAACCAACATGGATCCGGTTCCTCCTCGCAGCCATCGATACCCGTCACAGGCATCAATGACAGCCGCCGAGGAACCCGAACTCCAACAACCTTCCCGCGGCCCCCAACACACGCGGGGAGAACCGACGGCCATACGCGGGGACTTCCGGTGACCGTTCGCGGGGAGAACTACCGGCCGCCTATAGGGAGTTTCTCATGGCCGCCGTCAATTCCGCATCGGGACGTTCTTGGTAGTGCTGTGATTGCCGGCGACCCATCGGAGGACCTCCGAAGATGGAGGTGTCCACCACACCACTCCGAATGTTGCATACGAGTCAATCAATCTGACTCCGCCAAACCGCGGCAAGACCAGAACCTCCGAGAATCCCAGAACGAACCACGGAGCGTTCGTGGTATTTGCGGTTCTCTACGCCGCGATTGTGAGCGCTGTGGTCGCCGTGTTCACCTGAGGTGTGTCGCCCGGGTTCAAGGGCTCTTCGCGTTGGCGTTTCTGATCTGTCGCGATCGGGGGTCCGGGTTTCCGGGTTGTGTCTGGTCGGTGGCGAGTGCTCGTGCCCGCTGATGTGGCTTGTCGGTTCCCGGGTTGAAGAGAGGGGCGGCTGACGAACGCCCTCACGTATCGGAAGGTCTATCGATGAGATTGGCGAGAGACTGGAGCGTCGGGCAGGGATCGACGGGCGGTTAGAGCGCGGTGGGATCCGTGTTGGTGGCGAGGAACGCCTCGACCACGTCGGCGATGAAGGTACTGTCGACGACTCCCCCGTTGACGAATACGTGGTGGAGAAGTGGTCCGCTTAGGAGTGCGGTCGCGAGGTCGAGATTGAGTGAGTCGGGGAGCGTCCCGGTGGTGAGTCCGTGTGCAAGCGCTTGTCTCACTGGTGTATGCGCCCGCGTCATACGGGCGAGGCGGCGCGTCTCTTTGTCCCACTGCGCTCGTTGCATCATGTCGATCATGCCCATTCGTCGTTCGGCCGATGCGAGGCCGGCGGCCATGGACTCAAGTGCTCGCATCAGATCGGCCCGGAGATCGCCGGTCAGGTCGAGTTTCATTCGCCTCCCGAATTCGGAGACGAGGTCGGACCAGAGCAAGTTCAAGTCGGGCCAGTGGCGATAGAGGGTCGCCCGACCGACCCCTGACCGCGCTGCGAGCTCCGAGTAGGTGACGGCCGTGGGGCCACCCTCTCGCAGGAGATCCCGAGCCGCTGTCAGGACGCGTGCTCTCGTGCGCTCGATGCGGGGATCCGTGTGCTTTTTGCTCTTAGCCACTTCTCATGCTCCAGCTCTTGACAAACAAGACAGAGTGTCTCAGTATCAGTATGAGACAAAACGTATCACAAGATTCGCGATTGCACAAGACCAGATCTGTGAATGACAGGAGACACTATGACCACGAACGGAAACGGAATGGCGATCACCACCAGAGGCCTCACCCGACGCTTCGGTGACCTCGTCGCTGTCGACGACCTCGACCTCGAGCTGCCGGCTGGCGGAGTCATCGGCTTCGTCGGTCCCAACGGCTCAGGGAAGTCGACAACGATCAGGATGCTGCTCGGCCTCATCGAGCCAAGTGAGGGAGAAGCCGAAGTGTTCGGTTCGTCGATCAGTCATCCCAACCGCTACGCAGACCGGGTCGGTGCGCTGGTCGAGAACCCGGCCCTCGTTCTGAACATTTCCGGTCGCGCCAATGTCGAATCCATGGCGCTGCTCCGCGGCGTTCCAATGGATCGAGTCGACGAAGTGCTCGACATCGTCGGCCTCGCCGGGCGGTCCGGTGACAACGTCGCGGACTACTCGCTCGGAATGAAGCAGCGCCTCGGCATAGCGATCGCACTTCTCCCCGACCCCGAGTTGCTGCTCCTCGACGAGCCGACCAACGGTCTGGACCCTGCTGGCATCGTCGAGGTCAGGAGCCTCTTCCGCCGGCTCGCCGACGACGGGCGCACGGTGGTCGTCTCGAGCCATCTCCTGAGCGAGATCGAGGCGACCGCGGACTATCTCGTCATGATCCGTTACGGGAAACTCCTGTTCTCCGGACCACTGAACGAACTCCTCGAACAGGAGCAGCGCTTCGTGGATGTCGAACCCGAGAGCCCGGCAGACATCGAACCCCTGGCCGCGACCTACCGCTCGATGGGCCTCGATGTGGAGCCTGAGAACGGAGGTGTACGCGTGCTCGTGGATCCGACCAGGTCTGCCGACCTGAACCGGGCGGCCATCGATCAAGGGATCGTGCTGCGCCGTCTCGTGCCTCGTTCGGAGACACTCGAAGACGTCTTCCTCCGAATGACAGAGGACAGCACGGACACTCTCGGTGTCAATGAGGTGGCCGCGTGAGCTACAGAACCGCGCTCCACGAACGACCAGCCAAAGAGGAAGGACTCAACATGACAACACTCCTAGATGACACCGAACCCATTGCCCACGAGCGGGTCGCTCCGGCATCACCGCCGAAGCGCACGCTCGTCGGCGCCATTCGATCGGAGGCCAGAAGACTCACCCGCAAATCGTTCACCGGTGTTGGACTTGCCCTCGTGGTGCTCTTCTCACTGATGGGAACCCTGGTGACGTTCCTGGCCGGTGACGCCGGAATGGGTCCGAGCGTAACCGTCGACCTCGAGTCCGCCACCGGGATCGTCGCCGGCCTATCGATGGCCGGCAACCTCATCGGGATTGTCGCCTTGTCGCTGTGGGCTGCTGCAGTCTCGTCCGACTACTCGACGGGCTGGGTGCGCATCATGGTGCAAGCCGAGCCTCGCCGCTGGCGACTGCTGTTTGGGAAACTCGCGAGCCTGAGTCTGTTCACGGTAGTCGCCACAGGGATCGCGACGGCGGTCACCGTCGCTCTGGCGTTCGCCCTTGCCGGACCGGCTGGAGTCTCAACTGCCGCCTGGTCCGCTGGCGCTGCCGGGACCGTTCTGAGTGCGTGGTTGAATTTCACGCTCTCTACTCTCGCATGGGGAGTGATTGGCTTCACCGTTGCGACCGTCAGCCGATCGGCGATCGTTGCGATCGCTGGCGGCATCGGATACATGATGGTATTCGAGGGGCTGCTCGGATTGATCGCCGAAACCGCGACGACGTACCTTCCGGGATCCGTCCTCAACGCAGTCGCTGCAGGTGGGACCACCGCGGTGGCATACGGAACGGCGATGGCTCTCGCCACTGGCTTCGTCCTAGTCCTGCTCGTGGCCGCATTGGTGGCATTCAACAGAAGGGACATCACGTCCTAGCCGGGTACATCTAGAACTTGCCGCTATTGGGCTGGGGACCCTCGGGGATGGGCTCCATGTTGTCCCAGTGCTCGACGATCATGCCGTCCTCGATCCTCAGCAGGTCGAACACGGCGAGCTCTTGGACGAAGAGGACGTGGCTGTAGATCATGACCAAGTCGCCCTGGCCGATGATCTTGAACACGTTGCGGTAGGCCATTTCCTCGCCGGGGCCTGCCATGAACTCCTGGAACGCCTCGATGCCGTCGAGCACCAGCGGGTTGTGCTGGATGTACCGGTCGGCCGAAACGTAGTCGATGATTCGCTCTGCCCTGTGGTTGATGAGCACGTCGTCGACGAACGCCGCAACAAGCGCCTTGTTCTGTTCGGTCTTGTCCTCGTCGACGATCTCCGTCGGGCCATCCACCTGGGTGTGACCGTTCACCGAGGGCTCGTCGCTGAAGGCGGCGATCACGTCCCAGTGCTCGACGATCTTGTCGTTGTCGTCGGTGTCGAACAAGTCGGTCGTGACCCACTTGGCCTCACCGTTGTTGATGTCTTGGTAGACATGAACGAACACGAAGCCGCCGTCAACGATCGACCGCACCACCTGGATATCACGTGCCGGGTTGTGTCCAACGAACGGCTCGAAGAATTCGACGAACCCTTCGACACCGTCTCGGACGCCAGTGCTGTGTTGGGTGTACCGGTCGCCCGTGTAGGCCTCGACGGCGGCCCGCACATTTCCGTCGCGGATGCCTTCGAGATACAGGGCCGTTGCGTTTGCAAGTTTCTGACTCATCAGTCCATCTCCCTCGTTGCTATCGCCTTCGGCTGTCGTTTGGCTACCAAGAAGGTTCGACCCGGCCGTTCCAAGTGCCGGAACGACGGGATCACCGTCGCTCATCAAGATCTTTGACGCCGGAGTAGACGTCGTTTCGCAAGCCTGATGCTTGCCCATAGAGATTGACCCGCGAACCATGCCCGCCGTGCCCGCTTGCGGCGCCCGGAACGGCCACCAGTGGGGCCACAACCATCAACAGCGTCACCACGCTTCTCTTGAGTACGCCACAACCTCTTGCTCTCCTCATGTTCGTGGTTGCGGCCACTTCAGTCAACGGACTGCAACAAGAAGAGGTCAGGAGCAGACACTCCAGTGTCGTGAACCGGACCGACTTCACCGGAGATCGTCTCGCGCGGATTTGGCCATCGCGAGCGAGTTCGGCCATGGTGAAGGATTCGCGTATCGATCCTCGGCACAAACCCTAGAAGAGAATCTCGATCGCATCCCCGACCGGGATCACACCGAACACCATGAACAGGACGGACATCACAGCGGCGTTGTTTCCGATGAGCCAATCCTTGGTGCTGTCGAGCGTCGGTTGAAGACGTTCGCCCGCGATGAGATAGCCGAGCACCGGGATGGCAATCGTTAGTGACGCAACGACGGTGAATACTGCTATCGCCACAGCGCTGTCTCCCATGCTGAGATCGGCAGATCCGATGACGGCTCCGGCCGCAGCGGCTAGCAGCAGGTTCTTCGGATTCAGGGCGGAGAGCAACAGCACCAGCCCGAAAGCGGCTCCCGCACCCTCCACGATCTGGGGGGAAGCACACGCTAACGTTCGTTCGGTTGGTGGTCACAGCACTAGTGATCCACGTCGGAGAACCTATGCACCCGCCAATCATGGCATGCCGACCACACGGCGTGGACGAACTACCTTTCCGGTTCCAATACCTCCGTCACAGGTTCCGAAGAAACGTCCATTGCCGAAGGTGGAGTCGCCGCGAAGTAGCTCGGCCACCGACCAGATGAACCGGGCGTGGTTGTTGATCTGCTCGTTCGTCTCGGCCATGGAGCTCCTGTTTGTCCTGCTGTTCGTCACGATGGAGGCCGTTCCTCTGGCGGTCTCAGCTCGATAACACCACGCGCCGGGAGAACCCGAAGGCGGACTCTCAGCCGATGGTCAGGCCCCGGTCGCGCCCTGTCGTGCGCTCCGTCTCTCTGGCGCGTGCCCGTTCTTCGATACGCCGGCGGACGAGGCGTTCGACTCTGGCGTACTCGTCCCCGTCGCCAGGGTCGGGGAGTTGCCGGTCGTGGTGGGGGTCGAGCTCGGTTCTCCGGGCGACCGCGGGCTGGTCGATCCAATCACGGCCGATGGCCTGGGTGAGTACATCGACGGCGGTCCGGTTGTCATCGGTGACGACGTAGGCGTGGTTGCCTTCTCGTCCTCGGGTCATTGGGGTGTATACGCCGCGGCTGTCGGTGGGTGTGTCCATCAGGAGGAGGGCGGTGTCGACGGTGCGGCCTTGGGTGGCGTGGCTGGTCTGGGCGTAGCCGAGTTCGAGCTCCTCGGCTATGTACTCGGTTGGGAGTTGGATTGTGCCGGTGCGGCCGGTGAGGGTGGCGCTGTGATCGGGGTGGATCGTTTCGATGGTCCAGTGGTCGCGGTTCTTGACCATCAAGCCTCGGTCGGTGCGGAGGGTCCGGGCGTTGCGGCGGGTGACCACGTCGTCCCCGACCAGCATCCACCCATCTCCGGCTCGCAGGCGGGATGCCGTGGCGTCGAGTTCCCCCGTCCTGAGCCGGGTGTGTTGGGCGAGTCGGTTGAGCCGGGTGACGGTGGCGGTGGTGTTGGCCATCAGCGCCACGGATTCGCCTCGGCGCCGTGCCTGTTCCCAGGCGTTGATGGCTTCGGCTTCCATCTGGTCGCGGGTGCCGTCGTGGAGTCTGCCTCTCCGGTCGTATTCGGCGAGGACGCCCGGGTCGCCGGTGCGAAGACGGAGGCTGGCTTTGCGTTCCCAGTGGTGGCGGAAGCGGTGGACCTGGTCGAGTTCGATGCCGCCGTAGCTGTCGACGAGGTGGGCGAACATGCCGCCCCGTCCCACTGCTGAGAACTGGCGGGGGTCCCCTACCAGGACGATCCGCCAATCCTGGCGGTCGGCGAGTCGGGCCAGATCGGCGAGTTTGGGTGTGGCGGCGGTGCCGGCTTCGTCGACGATGACGGTGGTCCCGGCTGCCAGGTCGTAGGCGGTGCCGGGTGGCCGCGTCGGATGGTGATGCTCGGTGAGTAGCTTGTCCATGGTGTCGGCGGCCAGGCCTGTCTCGGTCGCCAACACTTCGGCTGCAGCCGCGGTCGGTGCAACTCCGAATGCCGGGCGTCCTTGGCTTTTCAGGTCGGCGACGGCGGAGCCGAGTGTCGTGGTCTTGCCGGTACCGGCCGGACCGACGATCAGCTCCAAGGCTCCGTGGTCGGCGACTGCGGTCGCCGCCTCTCCCTGTGCAAGGGTGAGCTCCTCGCCGGTGGCCCACACCCGGATGGCAACGGACTCGTGTGACCGGCGACGCTCGGCCCAGGCGATCAGATGTTCCTCTTCGTCGAGGATGGCCTGGGTGGTGAGCGCCCGGTCCACAGCGGCTTCGCTGATCGGCCTTCCGTCGCGTCGAAGGGACACACCAGCGGGGACGGCTCGGGAGATGTCGACGCAGCGCGTGGCGGCTGTGTGGTCGGCGAGTCGCTGCAGGTAGTCGGTCAGCTGCTCGGAGTCGACGGTGACCGTGGTGGGTGTGGCTGCGGCCAGTTCTCGGACCAGCTCGGCTGGCCGCCACGTTGATTGGCGCTCACCCAGCGAGCCAAGGCCCTCTTCGACGAGTAGCGCCGCTGTTGCGGAGTCGATTCCTCCGTGGCCGCGTTGGCGGCCGACCATGTTGTTGACGAGCCGTTCCGGGTCGCGACCCAACGTCCGGATCCGCTCCTGCCATTCTTGGCGCAACTCGGCGGATGTGTGACCGTGAGGCTTGCAGGGTCGGCTATCGACTACTGCCTCCCGCTCCAGCTTCCATCGCTCGTTGGCGGTCGGATCTCGCTCCAGATCCGTACGAAACCGGCTGAGCTTCTCATCGAGGCGGTGAACCACGTCGTTGGTGCGTTGGGAGAACTCGGCGAGAACGTCTGGGTCGATGTCGGCGATCTCTGCAATGCCGTGCTCGGGTGGCTGCCAGCGGACGCCGAGCCGGCGGGTCATCTCTGCTCGGAGGTTGGCGTGATAGAGCGCCGAGAGGGTGCGTTGGTCGAGTTTGATGGTGCGGGCGTCGAGGGCGAGCCAGCGGCCGTCAGGTGCGGCGACCCGGTTGGCGATCACCGCATGGGTGTGCAACTGGGGATCGAGCTTGCGGCTGGCGTGCTGACGGAACACGCCGACCACGATCCCTTCTGCATCGACACACACGATGTGGCCGCGGCGACGCATCCTCGTGTGCGCGTGGGTCTCGACCCAGCCGAGTACCGCCTCCACCGCCCGCTCGTGGGCCTCCACCACCTGTCGGCGCATCTCCGGATCGCCGAGACCGAACATGACGGAGACCGACTTGGGTGCGGAGAAGGTGGCGTCATAGCCGCGGACCGACCCCTCCCCGAACCGGCGCCCCAGATCCCGTCCCGACGCCGGATCTCGTCCGGCCGTCACCGCCAGGAACCCCTCGTCGGCAATGTCGCCTTTGAGGCCGAGACGGTCGGCACCCCGGCCCCACCATCGGCCCGGCGGCTCGTCACCGTCGAGGTAATACGAGGGCAGGTGCTCGGTGTAGTAGCGGCCCGCCCCCGCCCCCTTCAGTGTGGTCACCCGCACCGTCACGACCCGCCTCCCCGCCATCGACCGCAGGTGTGCACTCGTCTGTTCTGAAAGGGCCGGTGTCCTGGCTGGTTGCTCATGGGGTCTCCGTCGTTAGCTGGACCGGGGTGTGGAGTCGAAGAGATCGAGCTGGTTCTTGGCGCGTTGCTGGCGTCGTCGAGTTCGCTGGGACGTCGGTGAGCTTTGGGGAGGTGTTCCCTTGGTTGGTTCACTCGTTCGTCGTATTGGCGGCTCCGACGGCTCTACGGCTTGCTTGGTCTCTTCGACCCGATTGGGGTTGTCGATCTCGGTCAGTTCTGCACCGATGAGTTCCTCGAGTGCCCGCCGTGGCACCCTCAGTACATGACCCAGGTCGATCACCGGGAGACCCGACCGACCATCGGTCTCACGCCACTCTCTCGCCATGGCGTACGCCTTGGTGCGCCCGATCCGCAGCAGTACCCCGGCTTCCTCCACTGTCAGAAGAACCGAAACCACTTCGTCAGACATAAACGACAACCTTTGTTGACACTGCTTGCAAGTAGTATCATATCAGAGTGTCAGCGCATTACCACCACAAGTGGCGAGTTGTGTATCCTTCGGTGATGACCAAGAATCCCAATCCGGTCCCGCCCGAGGACATCGACCTCAACCAGGTCGTCGCCTACAACATCCGAGAAGCCCGCCAACTACGCGGATGGACCCAAGAAGAACTCGCCGACCGGCTCGAGCCCTACCTCGGCCA
>RCND010002115.1_pt1 | contig 11119 bp, 10 predicted proteins | sample 2041351 | NCBI WGS metagenome assembly RCND01 (sample SAMN09708230, study PRJNA481090) | Marine sediment metagenome, whole genome shotgun sequencing project. | biome: marine sediment; feature: ocean; material: sediment; isolation source: Sewage treatment plant 12B marine sediment (STP12B) ...
TATTATTCGTGAGATTCTATTTTTTTAATTGAAGCAGTAGGAATCGCATTCATGTCAGTTCCAACACTACCAGCTCCAACTGTTCCATTAACATTTATTAAAGCAGTATTATGCCTTCTTTTTCCATTTATTAAAACCAGTACCTGGTCTGGACCTAATCCTCGTAAAGATGCTGGATCTATGTGATCCGTGCCATCTGATACTGTTTGAGTTTGAGAAGTGAACGATGGAGCTGCATAATTCAATATCTCGTTAATAGAGGTTTGAGGTGCTTTTTTAGCCAACTCAGTAACATCTATTACATCAATTGCAACTGCTGTATCAATAGCAGTTCTGCTTGGGTTTCTAGACCCTACTAATACGATTTCGCCAAGAGATTCGCCCTCAGACATCGATACATTGATCTGTGATCTACCATTAACCACTTCTTCTGTTGTGCTATAGCCAACATAACTAAATACTAGCGTAGCATTGTCGCCAACATTGATGGAATAATTCCCATCAAAATCCGACGACGCACCATTCGTTGTTCCTTTTTCAACGATGTTTACTCCAGGAATAGCGCTTCCGGATTCGTCAGTAACTGTCCCGGAGACTTGTTGACTAAACGCCAAACTTGTGCTAAAAAGGAAAATTAATAATAAAGTAATTTGTTTCATTTGATTAAGTATTTTGGATTAATTCTTCTAAATGTGGTTATAATATTCAAGCTTTTTAAATAAAACCTGAATAAATATCAACAAAGTTGTTAATAAAATGGTTTTACAGTAACTGTCGGTAAGAAAATATATACGATGTAATTAGAAGCTAGAATGTTATATTTGCAATCGCAAAATTATTGAATATATGAAAGCTGGAATTGTCGGGCTACCCAACGTAGGAAAATCAACATTATTTAACTGTTTGTCGAATGCAAAAGCCCAAAGTGCAAACTTTCCGTTTTGTACTATAGAGCCAAATATAGGGGTGGTTAATGTGCCAGACCCTAGATTATCAAAATTAGAGGAATTAGTAAATCCTGAACGGGTGATGCCTGCGACGGTTGAGATTGTTGATATTGCGGGATTGGTTAAAGGAGCTAGCAAAGGTGAGGGACTAGGTAACCAGTTCTTAGGGAATATTAGAGAAACTGATGCTATTCTGCACGTATTAAGGTGTTTTGATAATGATAATATTGTTCATGTTGACGGTTCTATAGATCCAATAAGGGACAAAGAGACAATTGACATGGAGTTGCAATTGAAGGATTTGGAAACCGTTGAGAAAAAACTTGATAAAGTCAAGCGTGCTGCAAAAACGGGTAATAAAGAGGCTCAGAAAGAAGAGGCTGTGCTACTAAAACTAAAAGCAACATTAGAATCTGGTACTTCTGTACGAGCCATTGAGTTTTCAGAAGATGATTATGATGAGTTCGTTACACCATTGCAATTGATTACTGATAAACCTGTAATGTATGTCTGTAATGTAGATGAAGAATCAGCCGTTTCTGGCAATGCCTATGTTGATTTGGTAAAAGAGATTGTAAAAGATGAACAAGCTGAAGTTTTGGTGTTGGCTGTAGGTACCGAAGCAGATATTAATGAGCTCGATGATTATGAAGAGCGTCAAATGTTCTTACAAGATATAGGACTTGAAGAACCAGGGTCTGCCAAACTCATAAGATCAGCGTACAAATTATTAAACCAACAAACGTATTTTACAGCTGGAGTTAAAGAAGTGAGAGCATGGACAGTTGATATTGGCGCTACAGGGCCTCAAGCGGCAGGCGTAATTCATACAGATTTTGAGAAAGGCTTCATTAGAGCGGAAGTTATTAGCTATGATGATTATGTCTCATACGGAAGTGAAGCTAAGGTAAAAGAAGCAGGAAAAATGCGTGTGGAAGGTAAGAATTACACCGTGCAGGATGGTGATGTTATGCACTTCTTGTTTAATGTGTAATTAATGCTGATGGTTACAGTTACGTCCGATAAGATCAATTGAATCAATAATTAAATTAACAATGCGACTTTCATAGGGTCAATCTTGTTGGGTTTCGGTTTTATGTTTCCACATTGTTCATGAAATTTTTTATTGAATTGATTTTTGATAAAAATCCTTAGTTTGACTTATCATTTGGTTTCTTTTTAAATACGTTTTGTATTCATCTGTTTTTAAAGATCGCCTTTGATATTGCCGTAAAGTTCTTTTTCATACCCTCTCTCATTTAGGGGCTTTTCTTAATGGCGTTTCACTTTTTTAATAAAAAAGAACAACTCCTACTATTAATATCCTCTTAAGACACTTTTGTCAACAAAATCAGTACTTTATTGTTAATTACTTTGTACCTTCTCTATGTCATTTTTTGAAGTGAAATCTTATATTAGCGACTCGTCTTAATTTAATTCGTAAATGGCTCAAGAGACCAAATATACCGAAGATAACATCCGATCGCTCGACTGGAAAGAACATATCCGAATGCGACCAGGAATGTATATTGGAAAGCTTGGTGATGGGTCCTCTCCAGATGATGGAATTTATATACTTGTAAAGGAAGTTTTGGACAATTCCGTTGATGAATATGTTATGGGAGCTGGAAAAACTATAGACATTTCCATTCAAGGCAATAAAGTGATCGTTCGTGATTACGGAAGAGGTATTCCACTAGGTAAAGTGGTAGATGTTGTTTCGAAAATGAATACCGGTGGTAAATATGATTCAAAGGCTTTTAAGAAATCCGTTGGACTGAATGGCGTAGGTACCAAGGCCGTAAATGCATTATCCTCATTTTTTAAAGTAGAATCGACGCGCGATGGTAAATCTGCTTCCGCGGAATTTGAGCAAGGTAATTTAACCAGCCAAGACATATTGGATGATACCTCTAGGAGAAAAGGGACAAAAGTGTCATTTATCCCTGATGAAAATATCTTCAAAAAATATAAATATCGAAATGAGTATGTAGAGAAAATGCTTAAGAACTATGTCTACTTGAACACAGGCCTAACCATAGTTTTTAATGGCGAAAAATATCATAGTGAAAATGGTCTGAAAGATCTATTACAAGAGACGATTAATGACTCGGATATGGTTTATCCAATCATTCATTTAAAAGGAGAGGATATTGAAGTAGCCATTACACATAGTAAAACGCAATATTCGGAGGAATATCATTCATTTGTCAACGGACAACATACAACGCAAGGCGGTACGCATCAAGCGGCTTTTCGTGAAGCTTTGGTAAGAACGATTCGTGAATTTTATGGAAAGAATTATGAAGCCTCTGACGTAAGAAAATCCATTGTCTCTGCAGTATCCATAAAAGTAACGGAGCCTATTTTTGAGAGCCAAACAAAAACGAAACTAGGATCTACTGAAATGGGTGACGGCTTGCCTACGGTTAGGACGTTCATTAATGAATTCTTGAAAACCCAACTAGACAATTTCTTGCATAAGAATCCTGATGTTGCAGAATGTATACAAAGAAAAATAATACAAGCGGAGCGTGAACGCAAAGAATTATCAGGTATCAGGAAACTGGCAAAAGAACGCGCCAAGAAGGCAAGTTTGCACAATAAGAAATTACGAGATTGTAGAGCACACTTTGGGGACTTGAAGCACGATAGAAGACTAGAAACTACCTTGTTCATTACAGAGGGAGATTCTGCATCAGGAAGTATAACAAAGTCTCGTGATGTCAATACCCAGGCGGTATTCAGTTTAAAGGGAAAACCTTTGAACTCTTACGGATTAAGCAAAAAAATCGTTTATGAAAACGAGGAATTTAATCTACTTCAAGCCGCCTTGAACATTGAAGAATCGATTGAAGATTTACGATATAATAATATTGTAATTGCAACGGATGCAGATGTGGATGGTATGCATATAAGGTTGCTACTCATCACGTTCTTTTTACAATTTTTCCCTGAATTGATTAAAGAAGGACATCTATATATATTGCAAACACCATTGTTTCGTGTAAGGAACAAGAAAGAGACCATTTATTGTTATAGTGAAAAAGAACGTGTTGATGCCATAGAGAAGTTAAAACCTAGCCATGAGATTACACGATTTAAAGGACTTGGTGAAATTTCTCCAGATGAGTTCAAGCATTTTATTGGCGATGATATACGGTTGGATCCGGTGATGCTTGATAAAGACATGTCCATTGAAGAATTATTGTCTTTCTATATGGGTAAAAACACGCCTACTCGACAGGAATTCATTATTAATAATTTAAAAGTAGAATTAGATATAGTAAAGGAGACGAATTAGTATGCGATTCAACAATCAAAAATCTAGGAATGCTGTAGTTACTTTATATTTTGTTTTCGCAGTTCTTTTTGTCTTTGCTACAGTGTTTTTTAATGCTATTAAGTCTTTTATTGGTGGTGGAAAAATGACATATATTTTTCTTTTTACTGTTTTAAGTGCTGTTCTTTTATTTACTCATAAGGTTTCTAAATATTTTGAATACGACAGTGAGGGAAATGTGTTAGTTGTCGTAAATAAAGGGATAATGCTCTCCGATTTTTTTAATTATAGGGAAAATAGGGCCGAGTTTCCCAAGAAAAAATTATTGTATTTTAAAATCAATAATTATGGGTTCTATAAATCTTTGAATTTGTATGTCACATCTCACGGAAATCGACAAAAGAGATTGAAATTTAATGTGACATTGGTAAATAATAAGAAACTTAAATATTTAAAACAGTCTTTAGATAAAGTCGTGAAACAAAACAAATTGAATGCCTAATGACTATGGAAAATGACGATATGACTATGAGTGGACCTGAGAAGGATGCCAGTAACTCAGATACCATTACTCGTGTCACAGGCATGTATAAGGATTGGTTTTTGGATTATGCATCCTATGTCATCCTCGAACGTGCAGTTCCTGCAATAGAAGATGGTTTTAAGCCTGTGCAACGGCGCATTATGCATTCTATGAAAGACCTTGATGATGGTCGATATAGTAAAGTAGCGAATATTGTTGGACATACTATGCAGTATCATCCTCATGGTGATGCTAGTATAGCTGATGCGATGGTGCAAATTGGTCAGAAAGACCTGCTTATCGATACCCAAGGTAACTGGGGAAACATTCTTACTGGGGATAGAGCAGCCGCTTCAAGATATATTGAAGCCCGAATTTCCAAATTTGGTTTGGATGTTGTCTATAACCCAAAGATCACGGAGTGGCAAGCCTCTTATGATGGCCGTAGAAAAGAGCCAGTGAATCTTCCTGTTATGTTTCCATTGTTGTTAGCACAAGGCGGAGAAGGAATTGCAGTTGGGTTATCAACAAAGATATTGCCACATAATTTTATTGAACTGATCAATGCCTCGATAAAGCATTTAATGGGAAAACGTTTTACAATACTTCCTGATTTCCCAACAGCTGGAATTGCCGATTTCACTAATTACAATGATGGTAATCGTGGTGGAAAAGTACGCATTAGAGCAAAAATGTCCCAGTACGATAAAAACACTCTTGTGATTACTGAAATTCCCTTTGGCACGACAACTACGAGTCTTATAGACTCTATTTTAAAGGCTAATGAAAAAGGGAAGATCAGAATCAAGAAAATAGAAGACAATACGGCAGCAGAGGTCGAAATACTCGTTCATTTACCTTCCGGTATATCGCCAGATAAGACCATTGATGCATTGTACGCTTTTACTAATTGTGAAAGCTCAATTTCACCTTTAGGGTGTGTGATAGAAGATAATAAGCCCTTGTTTATTGGTGTAACTGAAATGTTAAGGCGGTCTACAGACAATACCGTTCAGTTACTTAAGAGTGAACTTGAAATCAAACTTGGAGAGCTTCAAGAGCAATGGCATTATGCATCTTTAGAACGCATATTTATTGAAAACCGAATCTATCGCGACATTGAGGAAGAAGAAACTTGGGAAGGGGTTATCTCGGCAATTGATACAGGGTTGAAACCGCACATAAAGCATCTTAAACGTGGAGTGACCGAAGAGGATATTACCCGTTTAACAGAAATCCGAATTAAACGTATTTCAAAATTCGATATTGATAAAGCACAGCAGAAGATCGAGTCATTGGAAGACCAAATAGCTGAAGTCAAACATCATCTGGATAACTTAATAGATTATGCAATAGCATATTTCACAAGACTTAAAAAAGAATATGGCGCTGGAAGAGAACGTAAAACGGAAATTAAGATTTTCGATGACATCGTAGCAACAAAAGTGGTCATCAGAAACACTAAGCTTTATGTTAATAGGGAAGAAGGCTTTATAGGTACCTCATTGCGTCGTGATGAATATGTATGCGATTGCAGTGATATTGACGATATCATAGTTTTCACCAAGGAAGGTAAAATGATGATCACAAAAGTAGATTCAAAAACTTTTGTGGGTAAGGATATCATTCACGTAGATGTGTTCAAGAAAAAAGACAAGCGAACTATTTACAACATGATCTATCGAGATGGAAGTCGAGGACCATCATATGTAAAACGTTATGCAGTGACTGGGGTCACAAGAGACAAGGAATATGATTTAACAAATGGTAATAAAGGATCCAAAATATATCATTTCTCAGCTAATCCGAATGGAGAGGCGGAAATAGTAACCATTTTGTTGCGACACGTTGGAAGCATCAAGAAATTGAAATGGGACCTTGATTTTGCCGATTTGGCAATCAAAGGAAGAGGGACAAAAGGAAATTTAGTTACCAAGCTCTCGATTAAAAGGATAGAATTAAAGGAAAAGGGAGTTTCTACACTAAAACCCAGAAAGATATGGTTTGATGATACTGTTGAACGCCTAAACGTGGATGGTCGAGGAGAATTAATTGGAGAGTTTAGGGGAGAGGATAAGCTTTTGATTGTCACACAAAGTGGCATTGTAAAAACCATAACTCCTGAGATTACGGCACGATTTGATAGTGATATGATCGTATTAGAGAAATGGCTTCCTAAGAAGCCGATTTCAGTGATTTATTTTGATGGTGAAAAGGAGCGTTATTATGTAAAGAGATTCTTGGTGGAGAATGAAGGTCGTGAAGAAAGTTTTATTACCTCACATCCTAATTCTCAATTAGAGATCGTTTCAACAGATTGGAAGCCTATGGCCGATATAGAATTGAAAAAAGAAAGAGGCAAAGACAGAAAGGCAAACTTGGAAATCAATCTTGAAGAATTTATTGCCATTAAAGGGATTTCTGCTCATGGGAATCAGTTAACGAAGGAAAAGATCAATCAAATTAGTTTACTGGATCCTTTACCTTTTAAGGCCGCAGAAGAAGTGCCAGCAGAAGAATTAGAAGTTGTAGATGAGGAAACTTTGTCATCAAGTCAAAAGGATGAAGAAAATCCTATTAAACCAAGAGCTGAAAACACAATAACTAAAGAGGACGATTCAGAAGAAGAGCCACCTCTTGATGAAGACGGACAAGCTAAATTATTCTAAATGAGCATATTAAAAGAATTTAAGGAGTTTGCTGTAAAAGGCAATATGATGGATATGGCTGTTGGTATTATTATTGGAGCCTCATTCAATAAGGTGATTGATGTATTGGTTAAGAAAGTCTTGATGCCGCCATTATCCTTGTTATCCAATGGTATTGACTTTGAGGATAAACGTTTTATAATGCGTGAAGCAATAATAGATGCTTCAGGAGTTATAACCCAAACTGAAGCTGCAGTCGGTTATGGCGCATTAATTGAAGCCTTGATGGATTTTTTAATTATTGGATTTACTGTTTTTGTGGTCGTAAAAGCAATGAATCGTTTGCGTAATAAGGCTCAAGACACAACAGATAAAACTGTTGTAACGCCAAAAGATATTCAGTTACTCACTCAACTCAATACGTTAATGGAGGAACAAAACAGGTTATTAAAAAATAATCTAAGAGAAGAATGATTTATAAATAAGACGTTTATAGTTTAATAGGGTCTTTGTCTAAATTAAGATCATCAAGCATGTCTTGAGTGAATTTATAATGACCTCTTCGTGTAATGATCTTGAAGCGATCGTCTTTCATTCTGGTCAAAACATCCAAAAAGCGCCATTTTGATTTTAGCAAGGTTGGTTCTTCGCTTTTAAGACCAATTTCAAAATAATGTTTCCTACCTGCTTTTTCCGCAACTATATCAGGAGTTATGCTTATATCGCTCCCCATTTTAAGGTAAGATTTTGGCTTTACATATCCTTCCATATCTGCTTGGATATTTTCAAAACCTAGGTTTTCTAAATAGTTTAAGGATTCTTTTAGAAATGATTGGTTTACTTCTTTGTCTTGTGCTATCATAATGATAAAGGTACGACATATTAAATGGACGTTCCGTTAAGTGCTCGTTAAACTAGTTAATAGCTCTTTATTTTAAAATCATTCAGCGCTATTTACGTAAATAAGGACTTGATATAAGAGCTAAATAATTTAGTGTTGAAACTTTATTGTTTGAGACAAAGGGTGTTATTTACTTGAATAATTGATTTGTGCCATCAAAGCCTCACCAATTTTTTCGACAACCCCAACCACAAGGGCATTTCCCATGAAAAAAGCTCTTTTAGTATCAGAAATGCTATCTAATTTTGTATGGTTATCAGGGAACATATTAAGTCGTTCTAATTCAATAGGGGTGAGTCTTCTTAATCCTCTATCTGAATTGATGACGTGCTTGAACCTTGATGGGGATTTACCACCTTCACCAGTTATGATGGTTCTCGAAGCTTTATCCAGAGCATCAGGAAATCTCATGCTTCCTTCACTATAGTTATATTGAAATCCTCCTTTCGTTCTACGCACTTCCTTTTTTGCTCCTTTAAGGTAAGACCATTTCACAATGTCTTCTTGTTCAATGAAAAATTCATCTGTAACCTCTCCGTTTTTTAGAACATCCCCCAACAAAACCCTATTGCCATTATAATTTGGAGATGTCTTGGCAGTGATGACTTTTCCATTATACATCAAACCCGTATTTTGGAAAGGAGATAGTTTTTGCGATTTATTGAAGTCATTGCTTATTTCAACCAAACTGCCTTCTAAATTGAATTCTGTTTCATTAGTTATTTCTAGCAATGGAAAAGCATTTGCAATAGTGCCTTTTTCATGAAGCCATTCTATTTTACTCGCCTTAGCTAGTCGTTTATAAACATGTGAGGATTTATGATAGGCTAAAAAGAATACTCTCCTTCTACGTTGTGGCATCCCGTATTCTGCAGCGTTGATAACGCGCCATTCAACCGCATAGCCCAACTTACTTAAACTTTTGAGCATTACGGCAAAGTCCCTTCCTCGTTGATTTGCAGGTGATTTAAGCAATCTGTCCACATTCTCAAGAAAAAGGTATTTAGGTTTATTCTTTTTCTCTACTAAAATTCTATGGATGGACCACCAGAGCACTCCTTTTTTTCCGATAAGCCCTTTAGAATTATGCAAGGAAGTTGCCACTGAATAATCTTGACAAGGAAAGCCTCCAACTAATACGTCGTGATCAGGAATTTCTGTAGTTGGTATCGTTTCAATATCGTGATTGGAATGATTTTCATGCCCAAAACGAGCTTCGTAAATCATAGAGGCATGTTGGATTTTTGTAGAAGGCTCCCACTGATTACTCCATATAATTTTAAAATTGTTTTTTTCTAGCCCAAGGCGAAAACCTCCGACACCAGCAAACAACTCTACTACCTTGATCTTTTGATTCATTCTATCTAGAACTTGTTCTGAAGAAAAACAGAATTTTAAAAGTACTTAAACAGAGGTTTATTCGCTAAGGATATTATCTATTTTATCCACTATCTTTTCAACATCTGTTTTTAGTTCACACTCCCAAATAGTCATGACTTTCCAACCTAAATTTTTAAGTTCAACAGACTTTAATACATCCCTTTTTTTATTCTTATTGAACTTTATTTTCCAAAATTCAGAGTTATGCTTTGGAGTTGAAGGATTACATTTTGGACAACGATGCCAAAAACACCCATTGACGAATATGGCTAATTTTTTGCGAACAAATGCAATATCTGGCTTTCCTGGAACTTTCTTCCAATGCAATCGATATCCTTTTATACCATGATTCCATAGATATTTTCGGAGTAAAAGTTCTGGATTGGTGTTTTTACTTTTAATAGAGCTCATGATTCTAGAGCGAGTCTCATTAAGAGGCGTTGGAGACCTTTTATCTGTGCTATATGGTCTAGGTTTAGTCAATGTTGTGAATTTGAAAAATCAATCAACAAGTTCCCCTTTAACATTTTCCTTCCTGAATTTCAATACCAAGTACATAAATATAAGGGATAATGAAATAGCCAGGTATAAATAATTCTTAGGTAAAAAACCTACATCAGATCCAAAAAGGTGAAAGTGCGATAAATAAGCACCTTCAACAAGCATGGCAAATCCAACAAGTATCAAAAAGCCAAGCCCAAGAATATTGATCGATGGATGCTTTTTGAATACGCGTCTTAAGGAATCCTTGAAAAGTAGAAGTAAAATTAATGAGAAGGTCATAGCGATAGCAATTAATACAAGCACCCTTGCGATGTTACCATCCAATCTATTAGTGAGGCCTATAGCCAATAGTACTGCGTCAAAGGAGAATACGACGTTTATTAATGTTGTTTGCCAGATAGATTTACCAAAAGAACTGCTTTGTCCTGCTTTTAATTTGCGAATATCATAACCACGATCTTCAACTTCTTCATGTATTTCTGTAGTGCCTTTGTATAATAGGAATAGGCCGCCAACAATCAATAGTAATGCTTCGCCAGTTATTTCTGCCCTGAACCATGAAAGGTTTATATCCCAGAAAGGTGCAGTAAGTGAAAGCGCCAAATACACTATGATTAGTGGCAGAAATCTTAATAAAAAAGCCATTAATATACTTAAATTAACGGCCTTGGTATTTGTCTTTTTATCAAGTTTTTCAGTGGCAATATCAATGAATCTAATGTTGTCCATACCAATCATGATACACACTATTGTAAGTACGATCAAAGCTATGACTGCTGGTCCTGAAGTTAAAAAATCTATCATAATTTGTTGGCTTTAATAGCAACACCTTTTTGTTTGTTGGTTTCTCCAACATACGAGTATTCGAATGCATAAGAGGTCTCAGTCGTAGTCAATATTTTTAAATGAATATCTTTTCTATCAACCATACGT
>RCND010002116.1_pt1 | contig 11113 bp, 16 predicted proteins | sample 2041351 | NCBI WGS metagenome assembly RCND01 (sample SAMN09708230, study PRJNA481090) | Marine sediment metagenome, whole genome shotgun sequencing project. | biome: marine sediment; feature: ocean; material: sediment; isolation source: Sewage treatment plant 12B marine sediment (STP12B) ...
TATCCGGTAAATCAGGCTTTATTCCAGTGTAAGCATAATTTTCAAAATGATAGACATTCAGCTCGTAATACCAATAGTGGTTTATATTATTTTTCTCAAGCGCAATGAAGGACTCTCTTATCCCGGGATTCTTCTGGTGAAATTGATCCAGCAGATTATGAAACTCGGAAATCACCCAGGTATTCAGTTTCTTGTAGGATACAGCATCCTGGCTGTAGTAGTCCTTTACATCGCCTACATTCGTAACAATTTCACTGGAGGCAAGGTCGGGTAGGTGGCCTGCCACAATTGTCGGACCAAGAGACTGGTTATTGTTACAGGAGATCATTGAAAGTGCCATCAGCAGTACAATACTAGCCGGAATCGCAGGTGAGGTAATTCGCTGTGCCATAAGGTGTAGTTTCGTTGGTACAATATATAACGAATCTGCTTATGATTAATTACATTGCTCCATTTCCTCGCTAGAAAAGGTTCTTGACGGTCCTGATGACAAAAAGCCCTCCGAACTCTGTTTGGAAGGCTTTCCTTAGTAACGGGGGAAGAAAGAAGGTAATAATCCACATGCATTAACAATACAACAGAGAGAGGTTCTATTTAAACACAAGTTTGATAAGCCATACTTGGAGAAGATACGAAAGATGATGTGTATACAAGCATATAGTGGCTGTATGTATTCAGATATTAAGCTGTTCACCCGAATCTTAAACAGTTGTTTGAGGAAGTAAAGTTTTATACCGGTGAAATTTATGGGACTTCACCTCAGAAATACGGCGAGTATATACCTTTAGTTTTTCAGGAATCCCTGTTATAAAATAACGGGCTACATTATAAATGCAGGATCATTTCACTTTTCAATTGTGTTAAGCCCTGAAATGGGGTCCTGAACAGTTTTCGGTGAGTATCGAGATTTTCATGCAATCTGGAAAACAATTTACTTATAGTAAGTGGAGTCTTTGATAAGTATCTCATCGTGATGTCCCAATTCAGATTCGATAAGCTCATTCTGGACGCTTTTAATGCAATCTATGGAGGGTAGGTAAGGTTTGATGTCCAGCACCGGTGTTCCGTCAAATGCATCAATCCCTGAAACGTATAAGCTCCCGGACTCAATTTTATTTAGTTTAATCACAGAGAATCCAATGGGATTGGGTCTTTTGGGACTTCGGGTGGCAAAAAGACCGAATTCATGTTGATCATCAGAACCAGGTGGGTGAACTGGAGTGGACCAGGTTTTCACCTCGTGAAAATGGTAGATTACGATAATATATTCAAATAGGTTTAGCGTTTGGAGCGCTTCAATATATTCCGGAAATATCTCAATTCTCCCCTGACCCTCGGGCATTAGAATGCCCTGACGGGGAGCACCTGATTGTGGAGTATATTCTGTATGAAAAATACCGATTGGCTGATAAGTAATCTCCGACATATTGCTCTGTGAGTATAAATTCATGGCGATACTTGTAAATATTAAAATTAGCACAAAGAATTTTGTTTTCATGATTTGTCACTTATTGGCCCGGAGCAACCTCATGTATTTTTTCAGGTAGAAGTGTTCAGTGAAATCTTTAAATCCCTGTTCCACTAAAATTGCTTTCCAATCACGCTTTATAAAATCGAAAGCATATTTGCATTCGACGGCTTTGAATATCGTCCGATGGTGAAATGGCATCGATTTCATCTCAAATTCGGAAAAATCGAGGATATAGAATGAGCCTCCCTCTTCAAGATGATTCATTGCATTTTGGATCACAATATGCCTGACTTCATGTGGGAATCCATGGATGACAAAACCAATAAATACCTTATTAAACTTTTTATCAAGTTGAAAAGGAACATCAATACGTTGGTTATGAAATGAGATGCGATCATCATTTTTAAAACGTTTTTCAAACTGACTGGCCATCTGGTCAGAAATGTCAAGTCCCTGTATACTTCCGTTATCGGTCAGATGGGCTGCCATTAACTGCGTATTAGAACCGGTACCACATCCCAGATCAAGGATATGGTCCCCGGGCTGAATACCCAGATCCTTCACGGCCTGTTTAATTGCCCGGGGATAATGACCCAAAGATGCTGTGGTCAAAATTCGATCATAGTGTTTTGATAATAAAGGATTTAGCTCCACCCCGGATTCCGGATAAATTTTTTTCTGTTTCATTAAATCAGGTTATGAATGTAATTATTATGGCAGACACATTGGCTACAAGTGGCGATTTTGGAAAGCTGTTTTAAGAATACCACTATCCATAATAAATATTTTATATTGTTCAGGATGGTTGTTCAGCTCATCCTCCAGCCATCTCATATGCTTCAATAAAATTGTTTTTACCTTTTCCGGAGTTCCTTCTTTGACTTCAACAGGTATAAAGTGGTTGATGATAAATCTAATATTTTCCCCAAAACGCATGGAAACAAGTACATTAACATCTTTTTTCTTAAGGAATTTAATTATTCGGTCAGCTTTATGTTTGGTTCCGTGGGCAGATGTTTTATCGATTGATTTGTATGGGTTCACCTCCTCGTATAGAAGGTTTAATTGACCATTATCAAAAAGATAAATATGATATCTATCTGCATCGCCAAAGTGTTTTTTCTCAAATTCACCTGAATTGTTCAGTGCAAGTGCAATTCTCATTTCTAACGTTATAACATGTTAAATTCCTCTAATTTCTTCCATGCCCCTTTCAAAATCGTTGAAATCTCCAGTTTATCATCAAATTCGACAATAGATTTACCTTCTACCATTGCCTCTACCATACTTTTATCGAAAGGAATTTCGCCCAGCAAGGGTATGGATTTTTCCTTCAGAAATAGTTTGATCTCTTCAGAAATTTCGGGATGAATGTCATATTTATTGATCAGTGCAAAGGTAGGAATTGAAAAAGTATCGATAAGTTCCACCAATCGCCTGGAATCATGCAATCCGGAAACAGATGGCTCAATTACCATCAAAACCATTCCTGTTCCTGAAAGGGATGAGATGGCGGCGCAGCCAATGCCAGGAGGCCCATCATTGATCACATAATTTGCACTATACTTTTTAGCCAGCTCACGGGCTCGTTTACGCACCTCTGAAACCAGTTTCCCGGAGTTTTCTTCACCAGGACCCATTTTAGCGTGAACAAGGGTGCCAAATCGCGTATCTGAGACAAACCATCTGTTATTATTACTTTTGACAGAGGAAATGGCCTGAACCGGACAAATCCGTTCACATAAACGGCAACCCTCACATTTGAATGGGTTGATCTCCAGATTATTAAATATGTTTCTATGAATAGCATCGAACCTGCAATGATCTGTGCAGATACCGCAATCTATACAGGCGGTTTCTTCAATGGATGCTGTCCATCCACCGGAAAAAACATGTTCCTCTATAACAGTTGGACTGAGAATTAAGTGAAGGTCAGCGGCATCCACATCATTATCACAGAATATGGCATCTTTGGCAATGGATGCGAGGGCTGCTGTTACAGATGTTTTTCCCGTGCCACCCTTACCGCTTAAAATGGTTATCTCCCTCATATGATGTGCTCTTGACTAAAAGTTTTTGAATGATGGACTTATATTGTGTTTTTATCTCCCCCGGTATGTTTTCAAAAATGTCGCCTTTGGCATACTGTGATGCATATTCCCTGCTGTAGGGAATTTCAGCCAGAGTTTCAATATCCTCTTCTGCAAGATAATCATGGACTTTTTGATCACCCAACCCTGCTTTGTTGATAATCACTCCGAATGGTATAGCCAGGTCCTTGATTAATTCAACCATAAGTTTAAGGTCATAAAGGCCGAAAGGGGTTGGTTCTGTTACCAGGATGATATAGTCCGCATCAGCAACTGTTTCCACAACCGGACAGCTAGTTCCGGGTGGTGCATCAAAAATGATAACATCCACATCCTCCAGGGCTTGCTGTTTTACCTGTTTGATCAGAAGGGTTTGCATGGCGGACCCAATTTTTAACCTGCCTTCTGAGATGATTCCACGACGACCGAGGTTATAGTGTTTAATAGTGCCTATCTCCTCAGGTTTCTCAGAGATGGCTTCGAACTCACATGCCACGCTGCATGCTCCGCAGGAATGGCAGAGGCTGGTATTAATCTCAGCAAAGCCAACGGGAGGAATGACAACAATGGCGTTGAATTCGCACCATTCCACACATTTCCTGCAATAGGTGCACTTATTATTATCGATGGTAGGAATCGATTGGGTGGCTGGCTGATCAGAATTAATTTTTGCGTCCGGGAAAAATAAAATATCATTGGGTTCCTCCACGTCACAATCAATCAACTGAATTTTGGGAGTGAGTTCCTTTGAAATATATTGGAACAGGTTTATGGCTACAGTAGTTTTACCAGTCCCCCCTTTTCCGCTGGCCACTGCAATTTTAAAAGGCATATCTTCAATCTACTAATGGTCACAGTAGTTGGCCGAAAATTGTAAGGTCTTGTTTAAGAATCCCTCTGTTATTTCGACCGGACTATTTTTTGGTGCACCCACAAACACATTTACCTGATGCTGGTTGAATAATTGAATGGCCCTGTTTCCCATTCCCCCGGCGATGACATCTGTAACCCCTTTTTCGGCCAAGAACTTTGGCAATAACCCGGGTTCGTGCGGGGGTGCATCAATAAGGGATTCTGAAATTATGCGATCGTTTTCCACAGAGAGTAGTGCAAATTGATGGCAATGGCCAAAATGTTCATCCAGCAATCCATTGCTTGATGGTACTGCAATTAATTTCTTCATATTATGTATGTAACAGATTTAAATAAATAGAATGGTGGCAGCTTAATTCTTGCTAACGGTTTCTTCCTCTTCCGAATCCCCTCCCGAAAACCCTTTCGTCCGAGCTATCTTCGGGGACAGGATTACATTTCCCAAGTTCACGTCCGGTGCGTGGTCCTTTACCTTCAGGACCAGTTCTGTCAAATCCTGGCATAATAACCTCCAATTTTAATTGTTAAGTCTCGATATTATCTTTTTGATTGTTTGATCATCATCGTCAATAATGACCATCTGTATATTAAATTTTTCCAAAAGATCTTTTGCTTTGGGACCAAAATCTCCTGAAATCACCTTTTGAACACCGAGTTCAACCATTTTTTCTGCAGCTTTAACACCTGCTCCTCCTGTGGCTTCTGCCTGATCATTCTCAATAAAGGAGATCTCGCCAGATTCGTCCTCAATCAAACAAAACCAGCCTGCCCGACCAAACCTCAGATCAAATAGGGATTTCTGATTATTACCTTTGGATGTAATTACTGTTTTCATCATTTAGTTTTTATAATTTCAATTTCTAATGATCTACAAATCGGACATACATGGTCAGTCATCTGGACTGGGATTGTGAACCTTGCATGGCAATCACCACATAAATACCAGGTTCCATCCAATTGTGCATTTCCGAATACCGACCTGATTTCCCTTGTTTCGACCAGCGCACGAGCAAGTTTCCTTCTGGCACTTTCATAGATCCTGGCAAATGTAGGCCTCGATACGCCCATTAATTTTGAGGCTTCCAGGTGATTCAACAAGTCATAATCGGCCAATTTTATTGCTTCATATTCCTCGTAAAGCAGTTCTACAAATTGCTTTTTATGCTGAGCGCTTCCATATGGTTTGTAACCCTTAAACCCAGGTGGCGCCACGACCTTTCTAAGTCTTTTCCTTCTTGGCATAAGCTAAATTCCTTTACAAATGTAGTGAGAATATTCTCATATAAAAAATATACGTATCAAATAAATGCGCTTGTGTGATACTATCCTGTTTTGCTTATTCCTGATAATCTTTGAGGATCAACAATACTAATTTCCTTTCCGGACAGCTTAAGGATACCCTCTTTTTCAAACTCTTTTAAAAACTTAATCACACTCTCTACTGAAATGGAAGCAAACTCTGCAATATCCTGTCGGGATAGGTAGCTAAATATTTCCTCTCTGAGAAACCCTTCTGAAGAAAGATAAAGCAATGATGAAGCTAACTTTCCACGCATTTGCCTATAAGACAAATTGGAAACTATTTCTAAAAGATGCTTCAGTTCCGTAATTCTTTGAAGTGATCCTGAGAGCAAACTCATGATTGGTAGCGAGTAGTTTCTTAACGCTATCTTTTTCAATCATTAAGATCTCAGAATCTTTGAGGGCCACCGCTGAGTAAGCGTAAATTTTCTCTTCAAAGAGGGTTGAGAATGCCAGGAAATCCCCACTTCTGGCTAGCCAGAGGTTTAACTTTTTCAGGCCTATTTCTTTGTTGTATTGCTACTGTTTCTTTATAAAAGTTTCAGAAAGATCAAATTCTTTATCTCCTGGTGGGCATTTACCTTTCCTCTGGATGCAATTACCTTAGCCTCGGTCTTGGCATACCAGGTTACAGGCCAGGAAATTTATAAGTACCTGGCATTAATAATGTTTGCATTTACCCTGTTCACGGTTGGTTATGTAACATGGATGACCATTGGTAAGATTAGGCAGGGTGAAATATGTGTGAAAGAGGATTAATAATAAAACCAGAAACCTATGAAAACAAAAGCACGTACCACAGTTCATATTATTTTCGGATTTATTGCCGGGATCATCTTCTCGGGAGTGGTTATTAGCATCTCATCGGGCGAGATGATGGTCAAAGAGATGAAGAGTCCATACGATTTTAACAAAACCGTTAACGTTATTTCTGACCGCATCAATGCAAAAGAGGGATGGCATGTTACGGAGGTTATCGATCAGGATCGGGAAGTAACTGAAAATGGAGGGTATCCTATAGGGAATTATAAAATCATAAAGTATTGTTCCGGGAGCTATTCAGCCGAAATGTTGAGCGAGGATGATCGGAAAAAGATTGGAAATATGATGCCTAAAACATTTGCTGTGTATGAGAAATTGGATGGACAGGTGTTCGTATCTACCATGAATGGAGCTGTAATGGGTAAGATATTTGGGGGAGAAATTGAGCGAATCATCGAAGAGGTCTCGCTTGAAGTGGAAGATATGATGCGCTTTATGAATTTAAAGTTTACCTTGTTTTAAATTGTTTCTACGAGATGAAAACCAGAGAAGAAGTCAATACCAGGTGGATCAATAATATGGCCTTTGAAACAGAGATCAACGGACATAAAATCATCATTGATGCAGAACCTGAAGTGGGTGGAGAGGATCTTGGACCCAGACCCAAACCGTTTATGCTAGCCTCACTGGGCGGTTGCACAGGCATGGATGTTATTTCCATTTTGAAGAAGATGAGGGTAGAGGTAAAAAGCCTGAATGTGAAAGTGGAGGGAGAACTGACTACGGAGTATCCAAAAAAGTTCTATAAAATTCATGTTACTTACGAAATTGAAGGTGTTGATCTACCTATGGACAAAGTCAAAAAAGCGGTGTCTCTTTCAGAAGAGAGGTATTGTGGCGTAAGCGCCGTTTATAAAGAGGTTATGGAAATTACATCGGAAATAATTATAATTGGATAACTGCAAAAAGAGGACCCGAACATGAAGAATGTTTCATCCACACTATTGTTTATTATCATCTTTTTCTGGCTTTCGACGGGTTGCAAGCAGGTAGATAAACTCACGCAGTTTAACATTGACTATGTTGAATCCTTCACCCTGCCATCAACCCTTGGTCTTAATCTTCCATTTAACCTGAAAACGCCCTCCATTAAAACTAATTCTGAAGAATTTTTTGAGGTAAATGATACCCGAAAGAATTTGATTGAGATCAATATTGGTACAGAAAACCTCGATGAAGTTCTTGTAGCCTGGAACCATGATATCGAAGTGAATGCGGAATTTTTTGTGGATGCTAAGATCCTGGGGATTTAGGCTTTAAATATTAAGAAACTAAATTGACCTTACCACCTGCCATATCCAGAAGAAATTTTTATTCCCTTCTGTGGCATGCAGGTTTTCTGGCATTTGCCCAAAATTTCATTGATGTTGATACCATTATCCCGGCGATGATGGTGGACGCAGGTGGTACAGCTGTTCATATAGGAATGTTAACTGCCATTATGCTGGGAGGTTCCAGTGTTACACAATTGTTTTTCGCCCCATTTATTAGCAATTTTTCTTTTAAAAAGAGATTCCTTTTGGTGGGTGTCAATTCCAGGATCATTGCCCTGCTTTTTCTTGCAATCATACTTTACTACTCTGCTCAAATCATTGGGGATTATGAAATTTTAATGATCTTTTTGCTGATCACGATCTTTTCTCTGGGTGGAGCTTTTGCAAATGTCAGCTATACTGATATTCTGGGTAAATCCCTTGATGAGCGTTCCCGAAAGCCTTTTTTTTCAATCCGTCTGGTTGTGAAAGGTCTGATACTTTTCGGTTCCGCTTTTCTGGCAAGGAATGTACTTGGCCGGGCTGATTATCCGGTGAATTATTCTTACATGTTTTTTGTAGGATTCCTAGCCCTCTCAATTGCTTCCCTGGGAATTTGGAATTTGAAAGAAGTGATTCCTTCAAAAATGGTGGTAAGGGGTCCGAACCATTTTTTTCAGATCGTGAAGGGCGAAATAAAACAAAATAGACAGTTGTTTTTCTATCTGGGATTTATAAATACCATGGGAATCAGTATAACACTGCTGCCTTTTATCATTTTGTATGCAAAAACCAACTTCGGATTAGAGAGTACCGGAACAGGTAATTTCCTCTTATTTAAAGTGATGGGAGGGGTGATCACGGGATTTCTCCTCTCTGTTTTGTCAGGAAGGTACAGCTACAGACTTCTCCTATATATCAATGGAAGCCTTGCTTTGATCATTCCATCGATAATCATTTTTTTTCCTGGAATCACCTCCTTCCACCTGGTCTTTTTTCTGGGAGGGATCATATTTGCTTTATACACTATTAGTCTGAACGGTGTGCTTCTTGAAGTTTCTGGGACGAGCAACAGGGCGTTGTACACTGGGATAGCTGGAGCAGGGAATATTGTGCCGGCAATATTCCCACTCCTGGGAGGCTGGATGATCAAACAGTTTGGATTTTTACCTTATTTCCTGCTATTTATGGTGGTGATTTCATTCTCATTTTATTTTATCTATCAATTAAAATGCAGAAAGTAGATACTCTGTTTAGGTGTTTCTCTTCTTTAATATTTTTTGCATGATAGTGTCTTTAGCCAGCTTTTTTGTGCAGAAAAACCCTTCTTTGCACTCCACATCTAAATCTTTGCCCTCCATGCGGTGTTTGGCAGTGCCACATGAGCCTAAAATATACCCCAGAATAGAGAAAACTGGAAATTTGTTTCAGTAGGTGGTTAAAGAAATAGGCGCTATTCAATTAAACCGTCCGCCTGTATGCATTGGATCACCTTTGTATCCCAGTTGTTCCCAGTTGAATCTTTTTGACTCTTCCCCGAAATGGCAATCAGCACATTTAAGCGATCTATTGGCTGGTGCGATCATATGATTGATGGGCCAGTACATTTCTGTTTCCACAAAATCAAACTCCCCCGAATAGGCCATATTACTCTCTGCCATTCCCAATGCTGAGGCACTGTTCCAGTCAAATGTTTTCCAATAGCCATCTTCACCGAACAATTTTGGTGTTATTAAGTAGTTGTTTTTTGAATCGTAGATTTGTTTGCCGCGCATTACCTTGAATGGCGTAATTTTGGCCTTTTCATCTTCAATATTTCCTTGAAGTCTGTTGAGCTCTAGAACTTGTTCAGGATCTATTTTATCTTCCAACTGATAGTAATCAGCAAGTCCATTGTGCCACCGGTATTCCGGAACCACATTTTGCTCCCAGACAAAATCACCCTTCTTTTTATCGTATGTTGACATCCCAAGTTCATCAGGCTGAGCGATTTTGTCTTGTCCGGCTGTGGACCAATCCCACCAGGTTTTTGTTGGTTCTTCGCGAGCAAAGTAAGGGATATGACAAGTTTCGCAAGCCAGGGAGCTGATGTGATCATTCACTATTTTTTTACTATGGGGCTTTTCATCGTGGCAATCCAGACAGGTAATATGATTAGTCCCTGCGGCAAGTGATCCATGGCTTGCTCCATGAATCTGGTGACTTTCCCCAGCGTGACAATCGGAACAGGTAAACCCATATTCCCCCATATGAATGTCCAGGGCAGGCGATGGATTGATCATGCTCTCGTCCATGTCTCCATGTTTCACCCCTGTTCCTCCACCACCATTAAAATGACATATGCTGCAGTTCTTATTGGTGGTTCTCCCCACACTTTGTGCCACTTTAACCAGATCTACCGAAGGATCAGGCATTCCTGCTCCTGTGGGAACTTTTTTATAGGTACCGGTCTGGTCGTGACAAATTAAACAATCAATATTGTTTCCGTCAGTGAAGTCAAAAGTTTCGTCTTTCCATCCATAACCAATATGACAGCTGGTGCAACGGGCCCAATTCGAAGTTAAGGAGATACAATAGTTATTGACGAGGTTTTGCTTTCCCATTCTCATTCTTACTCCATCTCTATTTACAAATTCATCGCCCGTCCAGTTCCAGTGTCTGGTTTTCATTATATCCTGATCAATGCCATCATGGCAAAGCAAACATGTTTCTGTAACTTCCTGAGGTGTGGTAAAAGGGCCTTCAATAAATTCCGCATGATCTTCCTGTGCAAAAATGGGGATTCCAAATAAAAAAAAGAAGAATATCGTAGCAAGGGTTTTCATATTATAGATTTAAGAAGTATATAAATATATATATTTTTACACTATATAAAGCCATCTCAATGTTCGCCAGTCAACACCTTTACGCTGTAGAGTGCTTATATTCAAATAAAAATGGACTCCTCATCAAATCTGATGAGGAGTCCATCGTAGTAGCGGGGACAGGTGAAATATCTAACTTCGACTTAATAAAAGATAATGTAAAAATGAAGGATTATATTGAGGGTGACTACTAAGTTGTAAAACAAGCCCCGCATTATTATAATAGCAGCGGACACATAATAATGTCCGCAGTAATTTTATATAAAATCAAACAATAAAACTTCCCATTCACAGGTTTTCTTGAATAGAGGATTAAATCCAGCATTATGAAGATTCCAATAATATTTCTACTATTTGTTTTAATCAGTTCCTGTGAAAAGACAAATGATATACCAAAATACTCACCTCCTTCAGACCATAGGATAAGTAAAGATGGAG
>RCND010007504.1_pt1 | contig 11106 bp, 8 predicted proteins | sample 2041351 | NCBI WGS metagenome assembly RCND01 (sample SAMN09708230, study PRJNA481090) | Marine sediment metagenome, whole genome shotgun sequencing project. | biome: marine sediment; feature: ocean; material: sediment; isolation source: Sewage treatment plant 12B marine sediment (STP12B) ...
GGTGGCGGTTTGAGTTCACGAAGCGACCAGCCATGCCTCCCATGGGTCGCGTGTACTGGGGGTAGCAATCGCCCCTCCGACACGAACGCAGGCGAGTATTCGGATCTCCTCGCGGAAATTCACAGCTACATAGACAGCCTGGCTTTCTACGCAGCGCTACGTGCGACCTCCCCTACTACGCAATCCCCGACACCCAAAACGGGCACCGGTCAACTCTCATCACCCTCCGGCAATGCGTGGGGGGTTTGTACTGGGGCGGTCCTTCTTCTTTTTGGCTAGCGGTGGGTGGCGAACTGCTCGCAATGGCCTAGGTTCTCGTCGCACGCCTTTCCCGATCCGACCCCGCAAAGATCGGGGATCGAGAAGCTGATATGTCGCAGATGAACCGAACATCCACTGTCGAGTATCGACCGAACCAACACAAGTACTCGCGGAAGAGTCCGCGAGGAGTCCGCGAGAGAATGAAAAACGGTGCAAAACGATGAAAGGTGGTGAACGTCAAAAGTCCAGGTCGACCCTGTCCACCCGAGAAACGACACCATCGCGTGCGATCACCAAGAGCGAGGTCAAACCACCGGAGAACTCGTAGAGAGTCATTGTTCCCCGTTGGGTTGGGCCGAAGTCCAAGCTCATCGGGAGTGTCGCGTCGTCCCTGGTGAGGGCTGTCGCTTGATCAATCGGCAGCCCAACAAGTTCCTCTCTTGTCATCGGATCATCTCCGACTTTGTTGTTGGTGACGAAACACTCTTGTTGTGCGGGAAACTCGATCTAAAATTCGAGGTTCTGTTCCCAGATATATGCCAGCTCCTCAAGCAGATCGGGAGACGGGCACTGACCCGACCGTATTCAGGATCCTGCACCGATCCTCGTCACATGCCTAAGTGGTTGCTGCGGTGGGGGTTATTGAGTTGAGGATGCCGTCGACTATCTGAACCTGGCGGTCGCCGTAGTGGAGCACACGTTCGTCGTGGGTCACGATGATGGCTGCGATGCCTCGGCCTTTGATCTCGCGGCGGAGTAGGTCCATGACTTGTTGGCCGAGTTCAGAATCGAGTGCTGATGTCGGCTCGTCGACGAGTACTAGCGAGGGGTCGTTCATGAGCGCCCGGCCTATGGCTACTCGTTGTTTCTGGCCTCCGGATAGTTGCGATGGGAGGCTGTCCCCGCGGCCGGCGAGTCCGAGGTTGTCCAACAGTTGGTCGGCGCGTTTCTTGGCGCTGTTGTCGATCTTGGCGTTGCCGAATTGGCGAACTACCAAGAGGTTCTCTTTCGCGGTGAGGAACGGCACGAGGTTGACTGATTGGAAGACGAAGCCGACCCGGTCTCGTCTGAAACGGGCCCGTTGTCTGGCGTCGAGAGCGGTGATTTCGGTGCCACCCACTTTCACGCTTCCCGACGTTGGTCGCAGCAGCGCCCCGGCAACTGTCAGCAGTGTGGTTTTGCCCGATCCTGACGGACCGACCAGGATCAACATTTCGTCGTCGTCGACGGTGAAGTCGACGTCGTTGAGGGCGACGACCTGCTGGTCATCAGATCCGTAGACCTTGCGGACGTTGTTCATTTCAAGTGCTGGCATGGCTTATCCAATCGCTGCGGCAGGGTCGATTCGCAGCACCCGTCGCAGGCTAAAGAGGCTTCCAATGATGGCGGTCAAGACAACACCGAGGGCGATCTGGCCAAGTCGTGACGGCACGAGTCGCACCGGCAAGTCGGCGGGAAGGACGTTGATGAAGATGACGCTCAGACCAAACCCCAGAACCAAGGCAACCACGCTGACGCAGACCGCCTGAGCCGAGATCCCGGCCATCAGATCCTTCGTACCGGCGCCGAGTGCTTTGAGTACTGCGTAGAGCCGTACTCGTTCCAGTGTGATCAACGCGAAGAAAAGTGCCACAACGAGCAACGTGACCACATAGGTGATGCCGATGATTCCCTCAAAGGTCGTCGACTGCTGTTGAACGACGGGCAAGGCTTCGACGGCTTCGCTTGCCGTGACTGCGGTGACGCCGTCAATCGAGCTGATCTCAGAGGCAAGGTCTTCAAGGGCGGTCCCCGCAGCGGGCGCTATCACAAGCGCTTGGTTGATGCCCTCGGGCGGCAGCGCCGCTGGGTGGCTGGCTCCGACGATTTCGCGCCACCGCTCGGTTGAGACCCACACGGTCGGTGAGCCCTGGCTGAGATCGTCCACGACGGCGGCCACTATCACTGCCTCTGAGCTCGTGCCGATCAGCAACGTGTCGCCAACGACGACCTTTTCGCTCTCGGCCAGCGCTCTGTCGACAATGGCACCATCGCGGGGAGGAGCAGGAATCACCTCGGTCGCGACGTCGTACCCGAAGAGCACAATGTCAAGGACGTCGCCATTGCTTGTGCTTGCAGTGGAGCCGATCTGATTGAGCGAACCAACGGCGGCCACCCCATCAGTGTTGGCGACAGCGGCGGTGCGTTCTTCGTCGATTTCCGACCGTTGGATGAGGTTCTCACTCAGCTCTGAGAACACCAACAGGCGATCTTGGTGAGCGCGGTAGGGCCCGGTCTGGTTGAGTTCGAGACCATCGAGAAAGCCGCCAAGCACGGTCAACAGAAGAACGAGCACCGTCAGAGCAACGCCAACCGACGCGAAACGCCCCGGCTGACGCAGCAACTCCTTGAACCCGATGCTCATCTCAGATCCTTCCCGACGCTGTGGCCTGCATGGGATCGATCGCCAGCACCCTGCGCACCGCTCCCACCGAGGCAACCAGTCCGAGCACAACGATGGCGGCCACAGTGGCTGCTGTGGTCGTCGGGTCCAACGACGCACCAAAGACATCACGCGTGAATTCCAGCAACCCCGCGGTTACCGCAGTGCCAATGACAGTTCCTGCCCCGACGACGACGAGAACCTGGAGAAGCACTGACGTGACAATGTCGCGGCTGCTGGCACCCACTGCGCGAAGCAAGATGAGCGCTTCCTGCTTCTGCACCGTAAGGATCAAGAAGAACACCCCTGTCACAATCGCGACCACGAGGTAGAGCAGCACATACAAAATGTTGAACGATTGCGTGATCTGTCCAACACCGGGCAACGCATCAACCGCTGCAGAACGATCAAGGGCCTCGATTCCGTCGATCGATTTGGTCAGCGACTCGGCAACCGCTGTGGGGTCAGCACCGTCGGCCACCGCGACGCCAAGCAACGATGGAGCCACCTCGATAGGAACTCCGGCCCGAGTCTGCGACGCCAATATGAAGTCGCCGAAGGTCACATAGAACGTGGGGAGCAAATTGAACGCGGCATCATCGGCGGTGCCAACGATCTCGAACTCGATGCCGTCGACCCTGATGGTCGCGCCAATCTCGATCGGATCGTCGAACCCAGGACCGCTGAACAGAGCCTCACCCGATGCTTGAGGGACCCGGCCGCTGGAGATATCGGCGGGAAACGAAGGCCCAGTCGACTCGCCTCCAACGAGTTGCAAGTCGATTTCGGCACCACCGCGCGTGCCGGTAAACACGCTGAGCCCAATGGGTGAAACCGCAACGACATCAGCGGCCTCACCCACCTCTGTAAGGACAGAGGCTGGTATCAGGCTGTTCGCAGGGTTTCGTCTAGCCCGCAGGTCATAGACCAAAACGTCGGCCGAGGATGACTCAAGCCCGCCGGTCAGGCCGCTAGTCAACGTCCCCGCAACGGCTTGGAAGAACAACAGAAGTATCACCAAGAGCCCAACAGCCAGGCTCAATAAAGTGAACCGACCCAACGATTGATGGATCTCCTTGAACGCTACGAACACAGACAACCAACCGCCCCGAGATAGATGAAGCCAGCACCAACGGATGCTCCCCCATCAAACGCCACTGCTCGAATCCGTGCCCGCCGATCTGACCATCGCGCCCCGATCACGGTCCCGCCGTGCTGAGGCGTATCTGACTCTTTGATAGAGATTGTTGTTTTCCTAACCCTATTCATGTGCTGCTGGTCTCGGGCGGGTGGTTTCTGCTGTGGTTGATTCGTTGGCGGTGTGCGTTTTTCATTCCTGTGGCGCGGGCTCGGCGGATGGTAGGGCCCAGGCCGTGGTGCTCGTCGTCGGGGGTGACATACCCGATGGCTTCGAGCAGCCTGACCGTGTTGTATTCGCCTCGGACCCGGTCGAGTTCGGCGTCGAGGCCGGCGGGGTCCTTGATGTGTTCGAGGTGGGGCCATTCCCGTTGAGACGATCAAAGAAGCTCTCGATGTTGGCCTGCTCGGTGGGGGTGTGGGGTCGTCCGTGGTGCTGCACGATGGTCATCAGCGCCATAAAGGTGCGTGTATCGCCAGCGGTCTTCTCTGGACCGTTATCGGACCACGCAACCAGCACCGGCCCCTGGTCACTGTCGCTGCGGCGGATGGGTCGGCCGTCGGGACCGAGGAGCCCTTGGAACTCGAGAGCTTCACCAAAGGCGTGACCATGAAGGTGCTGCTGGTCATTCACACCGTATCCAACAAGACCTTCCCCCCGGAAGTCCGTCGTCTCATAGGATGCTCGATGGTACAGAGTGATGTCGTCCAATCCTGGGAAGAGCCTGCGGTCAGGCCGCGACGTCCTCGCCCTCGGCCGCCAAGTGATGCATGGCCACCATCCGGTCAATCTCGACCGCAGTGACGATTCCGACTGGGCTCGAGTCTCTTGTCACGAGGATCGGGCGTCCGGGGTGACGGAGAATCGCCGAGGCAGGCTCGTTCTCCTCGAGGCGGGTCGGCTCGGGGAACGGCAGGTCGCGGAGACGCTCCGGAGCAGAGTTCCGTTGGGCCGCAACCGCTGCCGCCCTGAATACCGCAGAGCGAGAGGTCAGAGCAGTCACGGATCCGGCAAAGTCAAGGGCCATGATGCGGTCGTCGCCGGTGTCCGCTGTCACCACATCTCGGAGCAGGCTCCAATTGGCGATGGAGGGGGGAAGTGGCGACATGATCTCTGCGAGGCTTCGTCCCCGCAACACTGCTGACAGGCGCCCTGTCTTGGCCTCTTGCCCAGCTGCTGTGTAGAGGAACCAACCTATGAACGCAGTCCACAGTCCGCCGGGATTACCAGCAAGGAACTCGGCTGCGCCGATTGCTGCGACCAGGATGCCGAGAACTCGCCCTGCCTTGGAAGCGCCGGCGGTAGCCCGAGCCCGGTCACCACGCCGCTTCCACAGCCAAGCATGCAGCAACCGACCGCCATCGAGAGGGGCACCGGGGAGCAAGTTGAAGATTGCGAGGACGGCATTGAGGCCGCCGATCCAGATGAGAGTTGCGCTGAGAAGTGGTGCGATGACTGCGCTCGCCACCACCCAGCCCAGCCCCAGGAACACAACTGCGATTGCCAGGCTGGCAGCAGGTCCCGCACCGGCGATCTGGGCCTCGGCGCGCGGGCTGGGTGCCTCGTCCTCCAAATGGGCGACGCCGCCAAGGAACCAGAGAGTGATCGAGGAAACCTTGACACCATACCGCTGGGCAACCAGCGCATGCGAGGCTTCGTGCACGAGGATTGAGCCGAGCAGGGCTGCCCCGGCAATCGCACCACCAATCAGGTAGGCGGTGCTCGACATCCCCGGAGCCAGCTGCGGGAACACACTGTTGGCCACGATTAGTCCGAGGACGGCGGCGACTGCCACTGCACCCCAATGCAACTTGATGGGGATGCCTCGGAAGGTACCAATTTGTCGTGCGTTCACAGCGTGCCTCCTATCGGAAACTGCATTCACTCTTGTCAACAGTTTTCGGTGAGAAGACCATTCCCGGATTGATGTCTCCGGTTGGAGTGGAGGGGGAAAGAGACCTTTGCCCCTCAGATCGGGACCTCGAGGCGTCAAACTACCCCTAGACGCTCGATAGATTGAGTTGGCGAACCCTCGGGTCGATCAATCGGAGGCAAACGAAATGCTCATCGGGATTGTTGGTCTTCTGGCCGATGCCAACCTCGCCGCGGCTCGATATCAGATGGCCATCAGCCTCGGTTTCCACATCGTCTTTGCGGCGCTTGGTATCGGATTCCCGGCGATCACGCTCATTGCCCACCGGCGCGGCCTAAAGCATGGTGACGCCGCAGCCCTGCAACTGGCCAAGCGTTGGTCCAAGGTTATGGCCGTCCTCTTCGCGGTCGGTGCCGTCTCCGGCACCATTCTCAGCTTCGAAATGGGGATGCTGTGGCCAGGATTGATGGGCCCCTACGGGGATGTGATCGGCCTTCCCTTCGCTCTCGAAGGCGTTTCGTTTTTCTTGGAAGCGATCTTCATCGGCATCTATCTATACGGATGGCAACGGCTGTCCGCTCGGATTCACTATCTGACGTTGTTCCCAATCGTCGCCGCCGGTATCGCCGGGTCGTTCTTCATCCTTGCCGCAAACGCGTGGATGAACTCCCCGGCGGGTTTCACAATCGCGGCGGACGGTTCGATCACCGACGTCAATCCTCTTGCGGCCATGTTCAACCCGGCGGTTGGAATCCAGTATGTTCACATGCTTCTTGCGGCCTACATGGTGTCCGGATTCATGGTTGCCAGCGTTTATGCCGTTGGCTGGCTCAAAGGACGGCGAGACCGTATTCACCGTCTTGGTTTCATCATTCCATTCGTTCTGGCGAGTATCGCGGCTCCCTTGCAGGTCCTGGTCGGCGACGTGGCGACGCGGCGCCTGATCGACGCCCAACCAGCCAAGTTTGCCGCTATGGAGTTGCTTCCGGAGACACGGGACGGCGCCCCATTGACGCTGGGTGGTTTCCTCGTCGACGGTGAAGTCGTCGGTGCCATCGAGATTCCGAAGCTTGCATCCTTCCTGGGAACCCGCGATTTCAATGGCGAAGTCCCCGGTTTGGACGCAGTCCCCGCGGACGAGCGGCCAAACGCGAACATCGTGCATTTGGCGTTTCAGATAATGGTCGGACTGGGTACTGCTCTGCTGGCCTTGTCTGTCTGGTTCGGCCTCGTGTGGTGGCGGAAGAGACGGCTCCCCGGTTCGATTTGGTTCTGGCGCGCGGCGGCGGGTGCCGGATTAGCCGCGATCGTGTCGATGGAGACTGGCTGGATCGTCACCGAAGTGGGCCGCCAGCCGTGGATAGTCTACGGAATCGTGCGCACCACCGACGCGGTCTCGGCGGCAGACGGCATCGTGGTTACGGCCGTAGTCATCAGCACAATCTATGTCGGTCTCGGGATCATCACTGTTGCGGTGCTACGCCGCATCGCCAAGCGTTTTGCCGCCGGAGAAGAAGCCCCAACCCCGTACGGACCGAGCCCGGCGGTGTCGCTATGACCCTTGCAGACGTATTGCTGGTAGTGATCTGGGTAGGGGTGACCGCTTACGGTATTTTCGGTGGCGCCGACTTCGGAGCGGGCTTCTGGGACCTTCTCGCCGGTGACGCTACGAAGGGCTCTCGGGTGCGGGGTTTCCTGGAACGCACGATCGGTCCGGTGTGGGAGGCCAACCACGTCTGGCTGATATTTGTTTTTGTCTACCTGTGGACGGCGTTCCCTGAGCCGTTTGTCGCGATAGCGACCACGATGTACATCCCGCTGACCGTAGCGGCGATCGGCATCATCTTTCGAGGGTCTGCTTTTGCGTTCCGCAAATGGGCAGCAACCCTGTCCAGACAACGAGCCCTTGGGGCCATCTTTGCGGCTTCCTCGATTCTGACTCCGTTTTTTCTGGGGACTGTCGCCGGGGGAGTGGCGTCGGGCCGGGTGCCCCTCGGCAACGCCGCCGGCCACCCCATCACGTCTTGGCTCAATCCCACCTCGCTGCTTGGGGGCGTTCTCGCGGTGGGAGCTTCTGCGTTCCTCGCCGCGGTCCTGGCCATTCGTGATGCCGTCGCTGAAGGATCGGACGATCTGGCGGACTATTTCCGCATCCGCGGTATCTACACCGGGGCTGTAATGGGCGTGGTCGCAGCCGCGGGCATTGCAGTTCTCGCTCTCGATGCGCCTGAGCTATATGACGGCTTGGTCTCCTGGCGTGGGATACCGCTCATGATCGGCTCGGCACTGGGCGGGATCGCCGCGTTGGTGGCTCTGGTGGGGCGTCACTACGTGAAGGCGCGGATCGCGGCCGTGGCCGCAACGGCTGCGGTGCTTTGGGGATGGGGAGCTGGGCAATACCCGTACATCCTGGAGCCGGCGGCAAGGGTGGACGACTATGCGGCTTCAACACCGGTTCTGGTTGGCCTACTGGTGGCTTTCATTGTGGCGGCGTTACTGGTCCTTCCTGCTCTGGGTTTCCTGTACACGCTCACCCAGAAGGGACTGCTCGGTGAGGCTGGCGAGCAGAACCCCGAATCGACCGAAGCACTCTTGCGGAGACTCATGGCCAACCAGAGCGCCGACTAGGCGTCCGCAAGCGCCAGGTCGCCGGCCGGGTTGGCTGCTGGGTCCGGAATGTCCTGGCCGAGTCCGACCAGAACGGCTATCGAAAGAGGCCTTGTCATGGCTTGTCGATGGACATACGGTAGGTAGATGGGGAACCGGGGAGGTCTCAGGCCCACCGTTACGGCGGCTATCGCGGTCGTCCTCTTCGTCACGTCCTGCACGAGCTCCGACGAGACCCAGGACAACACCACATCTACCGGACCGCAGCCCCCCGCTACCACAGCCACAACCGTGGTTGTCGATGGGCCTGTCGAACCTGATGTGGTTGTAGCGGATCTGAAATGGGAATCGCTCAACGGGCCACCCGGAGGGAGTGCCGGGATGGTGGCGCAGGATCCCTTCACAGGCACTGTGTATACCGTCTCTGCGGCTGGCCTATATCAGACCACCAACCAAGCTGAGTCGTGGACCAAGGTCAGTCGAGGCGCAGTCAGCGGCGTCACGTCGCTGGCGTTCGGTCGCCACGGTGCCTATGCATGCAGCTCACTCGGCCTCGTCCTCCTCCAACGCGACGGGTCAGAAGTTCCCGTCGGCGCCGCATGCATCACCGTTGCAGTCGACGACGAGTGGCTATATGCCGCCAAGTCATCCGAAGGGCGTGACGAGCTGCGTGTTGAGATGTTGCGCACACCGATCGGCGATGGTCCGCTAACACCGGACAACGCGGTATGGACCGACGTGACGCCCGATCATGCGGCTATTGCCAGCCGGGCCCGGTCCGAAGCAGCGATCCTCAGCGTCGATGACCTCGTCATCGCTGGCGAGTCGGTCTTGGCGACCGTGGCCATAGGCGACGCTTCGATGATGCGAAGCAGCGACGCCTCGCAGGTGTTCCTTTCGCTCGATCAGGGCGATTCGTGGCAGCCAGTAGATCCGGGTTTCGACGAACCTCTGGTGGTCCAGAAGCTGAAATACGACGAGAACTCCGGCTTGCTGTTTGCTCTTGCCCATGTCGATCAGACGGATGGGCCCTTCTTCCCGCTGGCGGACCTGGTACGGGTCAGCCGCGATCATGGGCAGACCTGGGAAGTGTTCACTGAAATACGGGACGTCATGTCTCCAACGGTCGGCGATGTTGATGTCCGAGATGATCGGTACGTGCTCTCCAACGTCGACTTCGCGCTCGCCGAGCTAGATCGAACCGACCCCAACCGCCTTCTGGGGAGGGGGCAGCCGCCAGTGTCGGGCTTCACCGCTGGCTACGTATTCGAAGAACTCGTGTTCGACGTCGCCGTGCCGGGGGTCGTCTACGTAAGGCCATACCTGCAACATGAGGGAGTTGCCCGTTCCACCGACGGCGGCGAGACCTGGGAGGCCTCCATGGTCGGGATCGTTTCTGCCCCCGTTGGCAACATCAACGTGCACCCGACTGATGCGGACACCATGGTGGCCTCCGGCAACTTGGGTTACCCCGCCCATCTTTCCACGGACGGTGGGGCAACCTGGACGATGATGGCGGCAACGGGTTCGATGGCCGACGAGGTGGCCTTCGATCCGCACGACCCGGAACATCTGCTCTTTATGTCGGAGCTGACCTACCTCTTTGAATCGAGCGACGGAGGTTCCAACTGGAGCAGTATCGCCGAGGAGTTCAGGGGCAACCGGATCCACAGTCTCTCGCTCTCGACCGACCAGGACACTCTGTTCAGCGCCAACCTCGGGACCAACATCTCGAGCATCGTGGGTCTCCTCCCCGGCGACGAGCACCCCATCGGACTGGGGGAGAACGCCTGGTTCAACATGCTGAACTCGCCCGACTATGCGTACGCTATCGAGACAGCGCCTGATGGGGCAGTCTTCGCCTCCTACTCTCCAAAGAAGTTTGAAGACTTCGGTGCCGTGTGGCGCTACCGAGGTGGCCCGGAGGGGGATCCCGAAGGTTGGGAAGAAGTGCTCCGCATCCCTGGTGCCTCAGGAGTCACCGATCTCACCGTCGGACCGGGTGACCCGTATACCGTCTACGCAGGCGTCACCGGTCAGGACCCTGGCGTGTGGGCAAGCTCAGACTCCGGCGATACCTGGAACTCGGTGCACACCGACGGTTTCGATTTCGTAACGGTGCATGCGGTGGCAATCGATCTGTTCGACCCCGAGGTGGTCTATGCCGCGCCGTGGGGCGACGGTTTGTACCGATCAGCCGACGGCGGTGAATCGTGGGTACAGCTTGATACTCCAACCGTTTCGATTGCCGCAATCGTGGTCGATCCGATAGAGAGCAGCCACCTCATCATTGGAGACCGCACCCGCCCGATCGTGTGGGAGAGCTGGGATTCAGGTCTGACCTGGGACCAGGTGGCCGAATTCGACGACACCATGCACTATCGAGTCATGTCTCTGGCCAAGACCGACGAGGGCGTATACGTATCCCTGCTCGACAGAGTCCCGGAAGGTCTAGCGATATTTGCGAGCGTCCCCGAATCCGGCTCTACCTTCCGTATCGGTAGCGACGGCACGCACCCCATCGAGGGGCTGACCAGGTCCGTGCTCTCGTTCTCCGACCAGGGGGATGCGGTCTTTGCGGTCACCCACCTATCAGGGGTCTACGAGATCGTCAACGACGTGGCGATCGACATCTCCGCCGGATTACCCGACATGGGCTTCAACAACATTCTCGTTCGTGAAGGCGGAGTCTTGGTGGCCGGCGGCTCCGACATCGACACCGACTTCCAATTTCGGATTGGTGACCCGACAGTGGTCCACAACATCTATCGCTGGGCCGGTGCAGGCACCTGGGAACCGCTTCTC
>RCND010007025.1_pt1 | contig 11105 bp, 7 predicted proteins | sample 2041351 | NCBI WGS metagenome assembly RCND01 (sample SAMN09708230, study PRJNA481090) | Marine sediment metagenome, whole genome shotgun sequencing project. | biome: marine sediment; feature: ocean; material: sediment; isolation source: Sewage treatment plant 12B marine sediment (STP12B) ...
GCTTTTTCCATCTCCTGAACAGACTCAGTATTCATTCCGGCATAGCGGTATATATAACCAAGAGAGAAATGGGCTTCAGCATTTCCTGGATTAATAGCCAGTATTTGTTTCGTAAGTTCTACAGCCTCCTCTATTCTAGCTGTTTCAGTATAAATCATTGCCAAATTGGCCAGCGCAAAAATATTGTCCTTGTTGAGAGATAGGGCTTTCAAAAAATAGTTCTCAGACCTTAAGGTTTCTTCGGGATCTTGTAATCCAAACTGGGCCAGCCGATGCCAGCGGTCTCCAAGTTGTGCATAGGCGGGAGCGTATGTGGAATCTAATTCAATGGATTTTTTAAGCATTTCTATGGCGATCTGGTCCCCTTCATTGCTGAATGGATAAGAGATACTACGTAAGAAATACTCATATGCCAGTGGATTTCTGGGAATGTCTTTCCCAATTTGATCCAGTACTTTTTGAGAAAACTGAATATTCAGACCTTCAATTACTTTTTGCGAAACAATATCCTGAAGCTCAAAAGCACTGCTAAAATCAACTTGAATATGTTCACGCCATATCATTTCATCCGTGTCGACTTTTACAAGTTCAATATTCAGGCGCACTATGTTAGCTTCTTTTAAGTAGTTACCGATTAAGACATAATCTACTTTAAGACTGTCGCCAGCTACTGAGGGATCAATAATTTGTTTATCATATTTACGAACCGATCCGGACGATCGTACAGTGATGTTATTCAGATAAGCCAGGTTCCCAATGATCTGATCGACCATAGCAAAACCCAGGTAATCAGTTTCAGGATCTGGTTTTGAATTTGAGAAGGGAAGTACAGCTATCAGACTATTCGTCGGGCTACTTTCCAGAACAAGGTCATTTGTAACAGGCTGACTGAATATTTTAGGGTAAAGAAGGATGCATACCGCGACAAACAAGATGACAATGGCGATGTTGTTTGCGCTAAGGATGTGTCTGCCAGGCCTGGCTGCTTGACTTTTCTCTTTCTCGAGTTTAACTGGTTGTGTTTTTAGAATTCCCTCAGGGGTGATATCATAAATCCAGGAAACGACTGCAGCGACTGGAAAACCGACTAGCAAAATGATGATAAGCAATGTTACAATCCAATCGGGTAATCCCAGTCGGGGCAACACGATATCAACGGCTTCCATCATAATAAAGGCCGTAGCTGCATACATGGCAATGACTCTGAAGACTTTTCGCCGTTTCAGTTCCTGCCAGAATCGGAATATAAGGTTTGGATGCTTGGGCATTCGGATTTAGTAGTATCTGCATTGAAAAACAAGCTCATGTCTTAATTGTTCAGCAATGTCTAGACTGAGAACTAAATGTAGGCCAACTTCCAATGCTATTCAAACCTCACCCACTTCTCCATATAGTGGTGACTTGCGACAGGAACTCCCTGCTCATCCACAGGCCAGATCTGGGTAAGGGTATCGTTCTTGATCTCAAGATATAGTTTAACAGTCTGCCCAAGGTATTGCTTGGCACTATGATATCCAACAATTTCCTGATAGTTGGTGCCTTCCAGCGTAAACTTTCCTCCTCCAAAATTATCAGTGATCATCGAATCCTCAAAAAATACACCCACAAGCGCCCATCTGTCTCCCGACCACATCTTAATTTCACTGCCCTGGGAAACACCAGGAAATAGGAGTGTTGAAGATTCTCCTTTTACTTCATATTCATAAGCTAATTTCCATGCACCTTCCATGGGAGATGTTTTTTCCTGGGTACAACTACCAATTAGCATGGGTATAATCAGACAAAGCAGGAGGATTTTTTTCATTGTTGTAGGGTTTAGTCAGTCTTCGGTTTTAGTTCGTCTTAGCTTCCTTAAAACTACATAAAAATTAAAGCAAAAGTTTTACCTTGTTTGAATTAGATTGGAGGACCTGATCATGAAATTACTTTCCTTACATACTACGTGGAGAGATCTCGCATTGGCAACTTTGTTTTTAACTATCTATTCCTGCAATTTTGCCCAGTCAGTGGAAAAGGACCTGCAAAGCGGTTTGATCACCAGGGGGGATGGACTCAGCTGTGATAATGTTTATCTGTCGGATGGAGAGAGTATTATAAAGCGGAATAAATTTATTTACGGCGAAACATTCTATGTGAACTTCGATGGAATTGAAGGTTTTGAAAGAGTAGGTGAGAGTGTTTATCCAGACATGCAACTGACGATTGTCAGCGAGCATGGAGACACGGCGCTGCATCTCAATGATCTATATGCAGCGTATAAGGAGGGAATTGATCTCTCGCCTCTGCAGTTGTATGCAGAAGTCACCGTAGCAAATCCGGTTAGTCTTGTAGTTCGAATCTGGGACAAAGGGAGCTCGGCATGGATTAGTGCTTCCACGGAAATGCATGTTGAGTAAGCCCATGATATGAAAAGAGTCCTGCTGCTACTTCTGATCCTGAATCCTGGTACGATTATTTGGGGACAAGTCATTACCGGCACTGTGCTGGACCAGGAAAGCAGAGAACCCATCGATTTTGCATCGGTTTTTTTCAATGGGACCTTTGTGGGGACCTCCACCGATGAGCAAGGTCATTTCGAATTGGATGTTTCAAAGTATGCTACCAGGTCACTGACCATTAGTGCGGTAGGCTATGCCTCAGCTTCAATCAGCGAATTTGTTCCTGGTGAGCAGCCCCGGGTAGAGCTGGTCAGGAAACTCTTCGATATTGATGAGGTGACCGTCAGCACCAAATCTCTGGTCAGGAAAAGAAGAGCCAATATGAGAATATTCAGAAATGAGTTTATCGGACTTTCGGTCAATGCCCGCAAATGTCATATACTGAACCCTGAGGACATAAGTTTTAATTATGCCTCGGACAAGGATACACTGATAGCTTTTGCTTCAGCACCCATTGTTATCCAGAACCTTTCCCTGGGGTACATCATAAGCTATCACCTCGAACGTTTCGAATATGAGCGAAAAACCAAAACGATGCTTTTTACAGGGAGCATTATTTTTAATCGCGACCTGGTGGACGATGAGGAGAGTAGGCTGCATTATGAACGAAGAAGAGCCAATGCCTATACTGGATCCTGTCAGCATTTCTTCAGAGCGCTCTGGGCTAATACATTAGTAGAATCAGAGTTTGCCCTTAGCTCTACCAGGTCCAGATCGATACTATCTTATGATGATATTGTATTTCAGGATATTCAGGGTAGGAAGTACCTCCGCTACTATGAGGGCCTGACCATCGATTATTACGCCAATCTCAGCTATATCTCCTTTCTTGATGGAAGGGTTCTTTTTCAGCAGGATGGGTATTTCGATCCCACACCCATTATTTGGACAGGAGAGATGTCCAAACAGCGGATCGCCGACTTTCTGCCCTATGAATACTTACTCAGTGAGTAGGGCTAAATATCATAACATTCACAAAATCAATATGTTAAATCAGTATTAATTATTTGGAGCCTATGTGTGCCCACAAAAAACCACTGCACTTTGCAGGTTTACTTATGCTATAAAATAATTAACTTGCGTTGAACAATTAATCAATGCATCATGAAATTTATGAATCGTTTTGGGATAATCATAGGCATCCTTGCCCTTACCTTTTCACAGGCAGCTGCTGAGGAGACCAAAAACTGGCCAAAAAAGATTGAGAAAAATGGGGCTACCATTATCATCTATACACCACAGGTGGAATCACTTACTGCCAATACACTGGAATCGAGAGCCGCAGTATCCGTGACCAACGAGGAATATACATCACCGGTTTTTGGTGCCATGTGGTTTAATTGCCAGATACAGACAGACCGGGATGACCGTACCGTTGTGCTACTTAATATGAAGGTAAGTGCAGCAAAATTTCCCGATATAGATGAAGCGGATGTGCTGAAGCTGAGCGAGTTCCTGGAATCTGAAGTTCCTAATTGGGAGATGGAACTTTCCCTGGATCAGTTGCTGGCCGAGCTGGAAATGGAAGAGGTCAATGTTGAGCTGGCGGAGAATCTGAACAATACACCCCCGGAAATAATTTTTGCTACTGCCCCCACCATGCTGATAATGGTGGATGGAGATCCTCATTTTGAGCAGATCGAAAAAACCAACTACGAGCGGGTTATTAATACACCTTACTTCGTAGTGAAGGATACGAAACATGATAAATACTATATCAATGGTGCCGGCAAATGGTACGTTTCTGACAATTTTGACACCTGGGAGGCTACCACCAAAGTACCGAACAAACTGGAAAGTCTTGCCAAGGAGGCCCTAAAGGATGAGGAAGCAGAGAAAGCAGAGGAGGCATCGGGAGAAGAGGAGGGAGTGGTCAAAGATGAGGATGTGATTCCTGCAATCGTACTCAGAACCTCAGCAGCAGAACTATTGCAGTCGGATGGTGAGCCGGAATATGAGTCCATTGAAGGTACCTCCATTCTCTATATGTCCAATACAGCAGATGATATCCTGATGAACATTGAGACCCAGGAATATTATATCCTGGTGGCAGGACGCTGGTATAGCTCAAAGTCCATTACAGATGGTCCATGGGCGTTTGTAAATCCAGAGAATATTCCCGCGGGATTTTCAAGCATTCCGGCCGATTCAGATATGGGATCGGTCCGTTCGAGCCTTGCGGGTACCCAGGAGGCTAAAGAAGCACTTCTGGAGAACCAGATCCCCCAAACTGCCGAGGTAGACCGTACGGAGGCAAAACTGGAGGTAAGTTACGATGGGCAGCCCAAGTTTGAGAAGGTAGGCGAAACGAATATGAAATACGCTGTTAATACAGATAAGTCTGTTCTCCAGATTGAAAATCTCTATTACTGTTGTGACAATGCCATCTGGTTTGAATCGGATTCTCCAAAAGGACCCTGGGCGGTAAGCACCGAGGTTCCTGAAAGTGTGCAGGAGATACCGCCTGAGTCGCCTGTATACAATGTAAAGTATGTATATATCTACGACTCCACGCCCGAGGTGGTATATGTGGGATATACACCCGGCTATGTACATTCCTACTCCTATATGGGCTGTGTCTATTATGGAACGGGATATTATTACCAACCCTGGTATGGTGCCTATTATTATCCTCGTCCGGTCACCTACGGATACAGTGTACACTGGAATCCGTATACCGGTTGGGGATTCTCATTTGGTGTGTCCTATGGTTGGATGACCTTTGGATGGGGCTCACCCTACCGAGGTTGGTGGGGACCCACCGGTTACAGACATGGCTACCATTATGGTTATCGCCATGGCTATCACAACGGATATCGCGCCGGTTATCGTGCAGGATATCATGCAGGTCGACGTGCCGGATACAACAGGCCATCACCTTATTCTAACAGGCCAATGCACACCAATAATGCTTATAAGAATCGTTCCCAGGGGGTTAGGAAAACCGGGAATCAACAATATAATGCAAGGACGGGCGACAGAGTTGCTTCGACGGATCGATCCAGACCCGCTGCACAACCTGCTAACGGGCCCAACAATATGTATACGGATCGTAATGGGAACGTATTTCAGAAATCTGGAAATGATTGGAACAGGGTGGATAATGGTGGCGGCAGCTCCAGGGAGGCAAGGCCTTCAACAGGGCAACAACCCTCTACAAGGGAAGCAAGGCCTTCAACCGGGCAACAACCCTCTACGGGAAATACTCGGCCTTCAACCGGCCAGCAACCTTCTACAGGGAATACAAGGCCATCCACAGGACAACAACCTTCTACAGGGAATGCCCGACCCTCCACTGGTCAGCAGCCCTCTACCAGGGAGGCCAGGCCCTCTACAGGTCAGCAGCCCTCGCAATCGAATCGTCCCTCAAATACTTATACCAGGCCGGGATCATCGGGAACAAGCAACGCGAACAGGGATTACAATTCCAGGAGCCAGGGGCAAGCAAGATCACAGCAGTATCAGCAAAGCAAACCCAACTATCAGCAGAGCAGGCCTTCGCAACCTTCCCGTTCGGCATCGCCATCCAGGTCAGGGGGTGCCCGGAGAAGATAGATATGTAATTAAATAGTAAGAGAGCCTCAGGAACTTAGTCCTGCAGGCTCTTAATTCTATCTTTTAATTTGGCCGCCTTAAGCTCAGTCTGGATAATCTCCTCTTTGATCCCCTTGATAAACTTGTTTTCATCAGGGACTCCCCTGACGGCCTCGAAATCCAGGTCGCGTACCTCTTCATCCCCGTCCAGTCCAAATCCTATCTTACTGCTGGTATCAAACTCTTTAGCTGCATCACCCAGGATCATTTTGTCCAGTTTGATGGTTTCACTTTCCCAGCGTGTGATCAGCTCGAGCAGTTGATCGCCAGTGATCTGTTTCACATCCAAATCGAAGCGCTCAGCAAGAATCCGGGTAGTCCAGTTCCATACCTCATCTTCATAGGAAGCGTGCATCTGTTCCATTCGTGATGTGATCTTCTCAAGGGTGTTGACTTTGCCTGAGTTTATATCAGCAAGCAAGAGCTGAACAGCCTGCTCGGGAGCAATCATTCCTGAGAGGTCGAGCCATTTTTCCGGGATAGCCTGATTACCAGGAGCAAACTTCGATTTGATGGATTCTATGGTAGGTGTTCCCTCGATAAGCTCAAGCTGTCTGATCACCTGATCACCGACGAAGATATTTACAGCCATATCATAAAACTTCCGGGTGGATTTCAGCATCAGTCTCTTGATCCTGATCCCCTTATAAAATACGGTTTCCTGCTTCTTAGACGCTTTATCATATAGTTCCTGCAGTACATCCAGGGCCGTGAAAACCTTCTGAATGATGTAGGGGCTTAGAAACTCGAAATTGATCAGATCAAGTTTAACAGGATCTTTCCGTTTATCCCTGAGGGGCCATTTTTCACTATCCCTTCGGGTCCCCACGGTAAACAAATTCATTCCTGGTGTGAGGATGCTTCTTTCGTGATCCACATTGATATAAGAGAAGGGAAAATCACTTGTATCAAAACTGGCCAGGTTCTTTCCCATCACCACAGAATAGGCTCCAATACGACAGGGCCACAAGAGATAGGCGAAGGATCCTGTTTTGGATCCTCTTTCCAGGATTCCCTGGTGTACAGGTCCCAGCTTGTACATATGATTGCTCTGATTGGTGCCGCTCCCCGCATTATAGAAGGAGTACATCCCGGCAATCAGCAAAGAGGATTTGTGGTGGGTGACCGTGTAGGGTCCTGCAAATATACTTACAGCCTCTCCATGAAATGCTTCGGAATTTGCAAAGAATACAGAGTTTTCGGCTGAAAATTGTTTTCCGATTTCAACCCCCTGTCCCACAAAACTCTTGTCCACAAGCGCTCCGCCATCAATTTTGGAACCGGACAGCATGATGAAGTTCCTGGCGATCACATTAGTGCCCACATAGGCAGGGGCCTCTTGTTTGGAAACGATGGTACCATTTTTTAACAGGGCGGCACCACAGATGGAAGCATATTCTCCAATGTTGACCTCGCTGATGGTACCGGTGTTGCTGATCTCAGCACCGGCACCGATAGTTCCGGTCCCTGAACTGAGTTTTGCAGTGTAATCGTCAATCATCCCGTTAATGGCATCAATAAGACCGGGATCGTGCCGGTAGCTAACCAGAATATAGGCCAACTGGGCTGTGAGGTTGTTAAATATCTTGAGTTCCCTTCCCCCGCCTTCATTTAGCACTTCGATCTCAAAGCCATTTCCGAATGATGATGAGGCATTTACCGAGATGGAATGTACCTGCTCGATGATCACGCCATCCTTGATACTGTAGTTTTTTATCAGCTGCACGTTGTCCAGTAAGACATTGTTGCCAATCTCGCAAGTATCGATCTTACAATTGTAGAGGCCTGTTGTTCTTGTCTCTCCCTTACTGGTCATTACTGTTCCTCCCAAACTCCCAATTTTGACGGTTCCCATAAACCGGACCTGAAATATGGATTCGGTGGAGAAGGAGTCACTTACCTCAATTTTTGACCAATCGGAAGAAAAACAGCCCTGGTTCTGAAGGGCTGCTATTTCTGAATTACTTAATGGACGATAGCTCATTCCTCGTCGTTATGGATGGGTATTTTATCACCGGCAATCTCTTCAATATCCTTGAAGTATTTAACAGACTCGACCTGCAGCTCCATAGTGGCAGGTTCGTCCAGAGATATAACTGCATGCTCGTGCAGCTGTAACATGGAGACGGTCCACATATGACTTACCCCACCTTCAATGACTTCACGAACAGCCCGGGCCTTATTGAAACCGGTGATAATAATCACCACTTCCCTTGCATCCATAACCGTACCTACTCCCACAGTCAGCGCCTGCGTGGGAACCTTTGACATATCGTTGTCAAAGAACCTGGAGTTGGCCAGGATGGTATCGTAGCTAAGGGTCTTTACCCTGGTACGGCTTACCAGTGAAGAACCGGGCTCATTGAAAGCGATGTGACCATCCGGGCCTATTCCCCCGAGAAACAGCTCAATGCCGCCATATGATAATATTTTGGCCTCATAGTCCCTGCAAACCTTTTCCAGATCAGGTGCATTGCCATTTAATATATTGATATTCTCCTTTGGGATATCAATATGATTAAAGAGGTTTTCGTACATGAAGGAGTGGTAGCTTTCGGAGTGGTCTTCAGGGATGTTTACATATTCATCCATATTGAAAGTCACCACATTTTTAAAGGAGATTTCGCCTGCCTGATGCATCTTGATCCACTCTTTGTAAACAGGCATGGGGGAGGAGCCGGTTGGTAGTCCCATAACAAAAGGTTTCTCAGCTGTGGGACCAAATGCCTCGATTTTTTTCCATATATAATCGGCGGTCCATTTTCCTGTCTCTTTCTTTGTGTCTTTAATTACAATTCTCATCGTGTAGTCGTTTTAGTTAGGTCGTTTTAGTTATTTAGTTGTAGTCAATATCATTCTTGCATCTCCAATAACGCTTCCCTGTCCTTCGTCCAGTACAAACAGCGGATTAATATCCAGCTCCTCGATCTCTGGAAAATCCACTGCCAGCTGGCCCAGTCTCAGCAGGGCATCAACAATGGAGTCTATATCCCTTGGATTGCGGCCCCTTGTTCCTTTTAGAATTTTAAAGGCCCTGGTCTGCTCCAGCATATGCATGGCCTCATCCCGGCTGAGGGGTGCTACGCCAAAACTAACATCCTTAAATATTTCAACAAAGATTCCTCCAAGTCCAAACATCAGTACCGGTCCAAAGGAGGGATCTCGTTTAATTCCCAGGATAATCTCTTCACTCCCTTTGATCATTCGGATCACGTATAAACCAGTGATGGAGGCGTCGGGCATAGCCTTCTTCACATTGCTGTGAATCCGCTCCCATGCATCTCTAAGCTCTGTTGCACTTCCCAGGTTCAGCTCCACACCTTTCACATCGGATTTATGAATAATGTCGTCCGAGACCACTTTCAGAACTACCGGGTAGCCGATTTCTTCTGCAATCTTCACAGCTTCGTCGGCGCTTGAGGCAAGTTTGCCTTGTGGGACTGGTAAGCCATAGGTTTCCAGCACTTCAATGGTTTCCACCTCCGGGATATAGCTTCGGCCATTGGCGTGAACTTTATCCATCAGTTTCCTGGCCAGCTCCACTTGAATATTATCCAGAGCGGACAGATGGCGCACTTTGCTTAAGACATTCTGATTGAAATGGTAAACAACCTGAAAGGCAGTACACATGGATTCGGGAAGAATGTAGTGTGGAATCTTAGCCTGCTGAAGTATATCAATACCAGAGGCCACATCCTTTTCGCCCATAAATGAGGTATATATGGGTTTGGATTTTCCCTCAGCTATGCTGGCAATATCTGCGGCAATGGCGTCGATATCAGTCATGGACTGCGGGGTCAGGATCACAAAAACTCCTGCCACATCCGCGTCGTCGAAGGCTGCTTTAATGGCAGCCAGGTAGCGATCCGACCTTGCATCGCCAATCACATCCACCGGGTTGTTGATGTTTGCAGTGGCCGGTAGTGCTTTCTTTAGTATGGCTGTGGTCTCTTCCGAGAATTTGGCCAGTTTCAAGCCTGTGGCAATTGCAGCATCGGTGGTCAGTACACCTGGTCCCCCGGCATTGGTAATAATGGCTATTTTTTCCGAAACAGGAGGAGGCTGATAAGCAAAGGCAATGGCTTTGTTAAACATCTCCTCAATGTTATCGCAACGAATAATTCCAGCCTGTTCAAAGGCAGCATCGCAGATTTCATCTTTCCCGGTCAATGAACCTGTGTGAGAGGCCGCTGCAGAAGCTCCTTCATCGGTCCGACCCGATTTGATGATCAGAATAGGTTTCCCGCTTTGAGCAATCACATCGCGGGCTGCTTTCATCAAGCCGGCACCATCGCTTACCTCCTCCAGGTACATTAGAATTACTTTGGTCTCATCGTCATTCATCAGATAGTACAAGAGGTCGATCTCGCTGATATCCGCCTTGTTCCCAAAACTGATAAACTTGGAGAAACCTATATGCTTAGCACTGGCATAGTCCAGAACGGCAGTGCAGAGGGCTCCGCTCTGAGAGAGGAATCCAATGTTCCCCTGTTCAGGCATTTCCCTGGCAAAGGAGGCATTCAGGTTGGTCTCAGGAGCTGTATTGATTACTCCCAGGCAGTTGGGACCGATTAATGACATATCATATTTTCTGGCTATCTCCACCAGTTGTTGTTCTCTTTTTAGTCCGGCTTCACCAACCTCCTTGTATCCTGCGGAGATGATGATCACAGATTTTATGCCTTTCTGTCCGCATTGTTCAAGTGCCATGTGGCACACCGAACTGGGAAATACCAGAATGGCCAGGTCTATATCGTCGGGGACATCAACCACATATTTGTAGGCTTTGATCCCTTTAATGCTTTTTTCTCTTGGGCTTACAGGATAAACAATACCGTTGAAGTCTGCTTTCAGGATACTGTCGAGGATGTCGTGGGGCACGGTACCTTTTACTTTATTGGTACCAACAATTGCAACCGATTTTGGATGAAAAATCGTTTCCAGGTTTTCCTGGCGAAGTTTTTTAAGATCGTCCATAAGGCTTGAGGTGGGTTCTGAATCCTGAATTAAACGTATTCAGCAATAAAATTCACCGCATCTTCAATACTCTGAATTTCAAGTGCCTTGTCCTGG
>RCND010002120.1_pt1 | contig 11098 bp, 7 predicted proteins | sample 2041351 | NCBI WGS metagenome assembly RCND01 (sample SAMN09708230, study PRJNA481090) | Marine sediment metagenome, whole genome shotgun sequencing project. | biome: marine sediment; feature: ocean; material: sediment; isolation source: Sewage treatment plant 12B marine sediment (STP12B) ...
AAGATCAAGCAGCGCCTGGTTGAGATCCTCCCTGTATTCCGGAATGGAAATTCCCTGGATCATGTCCATATCAACATAAGGTTCGGACAGCCCATAGATCTTTTCGGCTTCTTTGGAACCCTTGACCTTCTTAGTATCCGTGTTAAAGCTCCAGCTGCCAAGTTTTGCAATGGATTGTGCTTTCCTGAGACTGGCTTCACTTTCAAGAATCATAGCCTCGGCTTTCTTTTTTTCTGTAATATCTAAAAGGGAAGCAATACTTTGATCCGTACCTGGAATGATATCCACCACAAGACTTATGTACTTGATGTTGTTATCACAGTCCACCAACCTGAATTCATATTCTGTGGGGGCTTTATCAGGATTGTCTCTGCGCACTTCATGCCAGCCAATCATTATTTCGATATCCTCATGGAATACAAAATCAGTCCAAAGCATTTTGTGCTGGATCTCCTTAACGGAGTATCCAACGAGCCTGGCAAATTTTGAATTAGCCAGTGAAATTATTCTGTCTTTTTCAACGATAATCGTTGCAGTACCAGTTTTTTCAAATACAGTTCTGTATCTCTCTTCACTTTCTCTAACTTGTTCTTGCAAGGTTATCTGCTTGGTGACATCCCTTACGGCTGAGGTGCGTACTTTCTTTCCCTGATAGCTTACTTCCTTCGTTTCAATTTCAACAATGAATCTGTTGCCATCTTTTTTCTTGGCAGTGATATGGTAGGGTTTTGATCTTTTATTCAGCATTTTGGCCATAAGGATGGCTCTGTCGCTGGCCTTGGGGACATAATCCAGCAAGTTTTTCCCAATGGCTTCAGAATGGGAGTAACCTGTCATTTCGAGAAAAGAATTATTGGCGTCCAGGACGATGCCCCTGTTGTGTACCACAATGCCTTCAAAAGTGGATTCTGCAAAGAACTTGAATTTTTCTTCGCTCTCCTGCAGTGCTTTTTGTCCATGTTTCACCTTGGAGATATCTCTGAAAAAAATAATATATGATTTGGATTCCTTTCTGATGTTGGTAGAAAGGGCCAGCACTTTTCCCTTATATTCAATTTCAAAGGGACTTACCGCTTGTCCGGAAGCCATCTTCTTCAGTGCCTCCGTAACAGTATTTAAGTTTGAAGGCGAAACATATTTGTTGACCAGTGCAAATCCATTATTTCCGATTACCTCTTCGCGTGTAAATTCAGTGATTTCACAAAAAGCTGGATTCACATCCAGTATATTTAGTTTTTTATCTGTGATCATAATGCCCTCTAAAGAGCCTTCCATCAGGTCTTGAAACTGACACAGCCTTTTTTTGAAGGTGATAATATAGCAGGACAGCTCCCCTTCTTCGAATGAGTTTACTGCCATATCGACAAGAGATTGGTGCTCTCCTGAAGCATAAAGGTGAACCCCTTCAAATTCTCCTGGTTCAAGAATTGTCCCAGGGAAAAAACTGGCTCCGTTTTTGCCCCTTAGCTCTTCCAGCTGGATTCCTATTGTTTCAGCTGCAAGAATGTTCCCTTCAATAATTTCAAGATTTTCCTTTTGTACCAGAAGTGCCGGAACAGGGATAAATTTGACAGGAGATGTAATCATATATTGACAATTAATTCTGTTCCAAATGTAGCAATCTGCTTCTAAACTTTACTGTTATCGAGTCTTGAGCTGCTGTGTGGAAATATTAGCATTCTGAGAAACAGGGAGATTTGGGACTATTCAGAACCCTTCTATTCTTCAGCGAAGGGTGTGGTTATTACCCAAAAGAGCATTATATTGCCTGCACACTCCTCTATAATTCTGAATCGGCCATGAATAGACTATTTCTAAGAGTGCTTCTATTGTTCGGATTTCTTTTGCCGGCTTTTTTTTCCTCTTGTTCCAGGGAGGAGCCGATTCCATCGGGTCCCGAATTAAGCTTGTGGTATGATGAGCCTGCTGAAGAGTGGGAAGAAGCACTTCCCATTGGCAATGGGAGGCTTGGAGCCATGGTTTTCGGGAGAACGGATGTGGAACGTATCCAGCTGAACGAAGAATCGCTTTGGTGTAGGAAGGGAGCCTATGAGAATAGTGATGGAAGCGAAGCAATCCCTGCAGTAAGAGCGCTTTTGTTTGAAGGAAAGTATAAGGAAGCCGAGCAACTGGCTGTGAAGGATCTGTTACAGGAGAGACTTCCAACGGGGACCAATGCTTACCAGACCATGGGGGATATTACCATCACATACAAAGATTCCTCGGAAGTTACGGATTACAAAAGAACCCTTTTGCTGGATAGTGCCCTGGTTCGGGTTGACTATACCAGGAGTGGAACCGATTACAAGCGTACCATATTCTCTACTGCGGCAGATAAAATGATCGTCTTCCGGGAAAAGGCAAGCAAAGGTGGAAAGATCGATTGTACCATTCAACTTTCCAGACCGGGAGAAGGCGAGGCGGTCTTTTACAAGGACGACATGATTATCATGAAACAGCATGTGGAAAATGGTCAGGGTGTTCTGTTTGAAGCACGTCTAAAGATTATTCTCAAGGATGGACGCATCCATCCCACCGGATTCGGACTGGAAGTGCATGGGGCCAGTGATTTGGAAATCAGGCTGTTTGCAGCAACGGATTATCAGGGTGAAGCCAGTTGGGTGGAGTGTGAAAAGTGTATGAATCACTCCATGAAGTGCAATTACAACCGGGTAATGACTGAACATATCAAGGAGTATCAGGGTTTGTTCAACAGAGTTTCCATGAACCTGGGATCATCTCCTTATTACGATCGGCCAACCAACGAGCGATTGGAACTGGTTGCCAGGGGGAAGAATGATCCGGGATTGGCAGCACTCTATTTTAATTATGGCCGTTACCTGCTGATTAGTAGTTCACGACAGGGAAATCTGCCTGCCAACCTGCAGGGGATCTGGAACGAGCATCTTCAGCCGCCCTGGAATTCAGATTATCATATCAATATCAACCTCCAAATGAATTATTGGCCGGCAGAGGTTACGAACCTGTCGGAGTGTCATCTACCCTACCTGAAGTTCCTGGGGGAGCTTAGAGAGAATGGACGGGAAACAGCCCGGGTGACTTATAACAGCAGAGGATTTGTGGCACACCATACCACCGATGTCTGGCACCAGACCCAGCTTTTTGGCTCGCCCAGCTGGGGCATGTGGCCCATGGGGGCCGCCTGGTCTGCCACCCATATCTGGGAGCATTTCCTTTTCACCGGCGATACTACTTTTCTGAAGAATTATGGTTACGATGTAATGAGCGAAGCGGCCCTCTTTATGTCCGATTTCCTGGTGGAACATCCCAAAACGGGCAGGCTGGTGACCGGGCCCTCGCTTTCACCTGAAAACCGCTTTCTTACCCCGGCGGGAGATACAGCTGCCATCAACATGGGTCCGGCCATGGACCTACAGATTGTCTGGCATCTTTTTACCTCGGTGATCGAAGCCAGCAGAGTGTTGGACAAGGATATTGAATTCAGAACCTTATTAGAAGCACAGTTGGAGCAACTGGCACCTGTGGAGATTGGAAGCGATGGCAGGATTCTGGAGTGGTCTGAAGAAGGCCTGGTAGAACTTGAACCCGGACACCGGCACATCTCTCATCTCTATGGTCTCTATCCTTCACCCCAGTATAACTGGGCCGATAGCCCCGAGTATATGGAGGCTGCAGAGAAGGTGCTGGACTACCGACTGAAGCATGGGGGTGGACATACAGGTTGGAGCAGGGCCTGGATGATTAATTTCTATGCCCGCCTGAAGGATGCCGAAGAGGCTTACCACCATGTTCAGAAGCTTTTTGAAAAATCCACACATCCCAACCTCTTTGATAATCATCCTCCCTTCCAGATTGATGGGAATTTCGGTGGGACAGCAGGGATTGCAGAGATGCTCATTCAGTCACATGCGGGCTATGTGGAGCTGCTTCCTGCTCTTCCAGACGAATGGGAGAACGGTAAGGTAAGCGGACTCATGGCAAGGGGAGGATTCCAGGTTGATATGGAATGGAAGGATGGTGAACTCACCCAGTTAAAAATTCTTTCAAAACTGGGCCAGCCCCTGGAACTGAAGTTTGGCTCCAGCGAGGCCACACTTGCCACCACCCCCGGGCAGACAATTACCCTGAAAGATGTTCTCCGGGTAATTTAGTTTCCTTCAGGCTTCGGCTGGTAGGAAGGGTGCCTTGGGCCATGTCCCAGGTAGGGAACCTCATCAAAATCATCCCCACCTCCGATAGCCCGGGGATCTTCTGTGGCCAGTAATTGTGCCATCAGCTGTGCCGATAGCTTCTCCTTGATCTCAGCGTATGCGGGATCCTCCGCCACATTCACAAGCTGCTCCGGATCCTTTTTACAGTCGTATAACTCTTCTGCCGGACGCTTCCCGAAGGCCAGTTGATAGAGAAGCTGATGTTGCTCATCCTTATTTTGCGTATCAACAATATAGCTTTTCGTTGGGCCATTGTCGCAATCTCCCAGCCAGCAATATGGGATGGCAGCTTCTTTGTAATTGGGGGTTCCCGAGGGCCAGCGCTTCTCCTTAAAATTGCGGATGTACAAGTAGTCATGGGTACGTATGGCGCGAACCGGGTAGCCCCCCATATCTTCTTCCTGTCCGGGTACATGCCGTTCTTTTCCATGTAGCACAAAGTTGCGTTTTTCCATGTCTACCTTTCCCTCTTCTGAACTTCGTAGCAGGTTCACAAAGCTCTGTCCGCTCATCACCTCTGGTATTTCAACTCCCGCCAGCTCCAAAAAGGTAGGGGCCAGGTCGGTGGTACTGATAAAATCATCAAGCACACGTCCGGGATTTTTAATGTCGGAACCCCATCGTACGGCGAAAGGTATCCTGGCTCCTGAATCATAGTTGTTGGATTTACAGCGGGGGAAGGGCATTCCATGATCACCTGTCATCACAATAATGGTATTCTCCAATTCCCCATACTCCTCCAGAATTTTTATGGCACTGGCCACCAGGGTGTCGAAGCGCTGTACCTCATAATAGTAATCAGCCACATCGCTTCGCACAATCTCATTATCGGGAAAACACTCAAAGAGACGGATTTTATCCAGGTCCATGCCACTCTCAACTCCCCTGCCCCTGTCATAGGGTCTGTGTGGGTCCGAGCTGCCCAGGAAAAAACAAAATGGCTGATCATCAGTTCGTTCGGCCATAAATGCAGAAAAGCCTTTCTTGGTGAAGTCATGCCCAGCCGGGTGCCTTTCCCAGTCACTGATATCGCCGGGCCCCCAGCTTTTCCGAAAGCGCCCGATCTTATATCCCGCATCCTCCAGCAGCAGGGGATAGACCGGGGTGGATGGATCCAGGGTGCTCCAGAGATTGGCACCGGGTCCCAGCCGCCAATGGTACTGACCTGTTAGAATTGCGTTCCGCGATGGCGTACAGGAGGGTGATGAGATATAGGCGTGGTTAAACAGAACTCCCTCTCTGGCCAGTCGGTCAAAGGCAGGAGTCTGCACCACCGGGTCACCATAAATACTTGCATGGGGCCATCCCCAGTCATCGGCAATGGCAAAAAGGATATTGGGTCTTTGAACTTCTTCTTTTTTGCATCCTGTAATTATCAGGGCTGTTGCCCCCAGGCAGAGAAGAATTCCTCTTTTGAATCGTAAAGCTATTTTCATACCCTGAAAATAGTCAATCTTTCTATTCATTCAAGCGATCCAGTTCGGCCTGATTCAAATCTTCTCCCCAAACGGGCCAGAAAGGATTTTCATTCGGAAAGGTCTTAAACTTTTCCGATGCTTCCACGAAGATCAGTTTGGCAGCTTCCGGTCCGCCACCTATAAACTCAGGAAGGTTAGAGGTCATCATACCATCTAAGAAATATGCCCTTGGATTCTCTGGATTTAGAGCTATGGCTTTTTGAATCCCCGCCTGTACATCCTCGTAGTAGAGTTGTCCCCGGGTCATGGGGTCAACACTCATCATTCCAATGTAATAGAGTGACTCCAGCGCATATACCTCCGACTCATCAGGCATTAACTTCATGCATCTGTTGAGTAACTCCTTTGCATGGACCAGCAGAGCATCACTCTTGTCAGCATCCTGTTCTTCAAAACTGCTGGTGACCAGGATCCTGGATGCATGGTAGGAGGGTAGCCACTGATCAGGATATTTTTCCGCAATCTCTTCGAAGCCTGCGAGCAACTCTTTTTCACCGGCCACATCTTCTGCCTGGTGCAACTCTTCAATTGCAGAGCTCATGGCCTTTTGATACTTTTTTCCCTGCGACATGGCAGGCAGAGTCAACAGGGCCAGGAGAGCAAGAAACAGCGTTTTTTTCATAGTTTAATATTTTATGAGTTATTATTTGTGAAAGAGAATGCTAGTTGTCGAGCCACTCCTTAAAGGTGGCGATCCGCTCTCTGCTGATATATACTTCGTCATCGTCAGAATGGGCCAGGATAACTTTTAACTTGCTGGAAGAAAGGGTAATCACATCGCTAATAGCCCTGTGTGTAATCAGATATCTCCGGTTGATCCGGTGGAACTGGAGTGGGTCCAGCAGCTCTTCCAGTTGCCCCAGGGTATAATCAACTACGTAAGTATGCTTATCAGAGGTGTGAAGGTAGGTTCCTTTCTGAAGGCTGAAGAAGTAGAGGATATTCGCCACATCCACAGTTTTGATATGATCGCCAACCCTGACCATAAAACGGGATTTATAAGGTTTGCTGATCATCTCCCTGATATTCTGCAGCAGATCTCCTCCAATGGTGGGGATGCTTAATTCTCGATTGTGGTAGCGCCTGTATTTGTCCAGGGCAGCTCGCAGGTCATCCTCCGCTACCGGTTTGAGAAGGTAATCCACACTGTTTACCTTGAAGGCCTTGATGGCGTATTCCTGGAAGGCTGTGATAAAGATGACCGGAGCCTCAATCGTAATTCTATCGAAAATATCAAAGGAGAGTCCGTCTGCAAGCTGGATATCCATAAAAACCAGATCTGCTTTCTGACCTTCCTTAAACCATTCCACCGATCTTTTCACCGAATCGATGATGGAGATGACTTCAATTCCGGGATCGATCTGCCCGAGCAGAGTGGCGATCCGTTCAGCGGTCAGATGTTCATCTTCGATAATCACAACTTTCATCATACTCCTGTTTTCCTGCTAAGGGTAGGCATTCGAACTATGAAAAAATCGCTTTCCTCCAGAATAAGCATCGGATCATCTGAAAACCAGGCAATCTGTTTTCTAAGGTTCTCAAGTCCGGTTCCCAGTGAAGGCTCGGAGACCTCCCTTCGCTGCAGGTTATTCTTGACAATCACATGCCCCTTTCCCGTGGAGCTGATTGTAATAAGCAGTGGATGTTCTGAGGAAATCTCATTATGCTTGATGGCATTTTCCACCAGCATTTGCATGGAGAGGGGGATCACCATCCTGTTGAGGTCCAGCTCCAGCCTGTTTTCGATCTGCAGGTTGTTGCCGAATCTGATCTTCTGAAGGAAAATATAATCCTCCATGAATTTCAGGTCATCTGTCAGAGGAACCATCTCATTTTCTCGCTGCTCCAGTACATAGCGATACACATCTGATAGCTTATGAACAAACTGGGTAGCTTTCTCGCTATCGGTATTGATCAGGGTGGCCAGTGAGCTGAGACTGTTAAAGAGGAAGTGAGGTCTTACCTGGTCCTTCAGACTCTGGTATTGCAGTGCCAGATGGGCCCTTTTCAGCTCTTCCTGCTGGATGGCAGCTTCTTTCCAGTTCTTAAAAAACAGGACTGTATTTCCCGCCAGTAGTGAAAGGAACATAAAGATGAAGGCTATTTTCAGACTTGGAAGCGCCTCGTCCATGATCAATCTGAAGCTAAGTCCCTGTGCCATTATTGCCCAGAGGTAGAATCCGATAAAGATGAGCAATCCGAAGAATAGCGATAAGGACACAACCTGGTAGGCCATCCGCTTGATGGGCGATTTCAACCAGGGGATACGCCTCTCCAGGACCAGGGTTATCCAGACCATCCCCTTCCAGGCGGGATAACCTATAGCTATGGAGAACATACAGTTGCGGAGTACCGTCTCCACCGACCACATGTCTCGTGGGGTAGTGAATACATTGAGTATGTTCCCTATGAGTACCAGTATCAGCAGGTCTCTAAGCAGGATCAACAAGAATTTATATACCTTTTTTCGCTTCACCAGGAAGGATTATTGAGTTATACAAGATACTTATTTTTTGAACTGAATTTATTGGAGTTTTTCCAGTTCGGCACGGGTAGCGTCTTCTCCCCAGGCGGGCCAGAGAGGATCATCGTTTGTGAAAGCTTCAAATTTACTAAGAGCCTCCTCCAGGATCGGTTTGGCCATGTCGGCACCTCCACCCATGGAAGGAGGGAAATTCAGTTTGTTGACTCCTTCCAGGAAATAGGTCCGGGGATTTTCCGGATTCAGACTTTTGGCGGTTTCCAGCGATGTTAACATCTTCTCGATGTAGGTCATACCTCTTCCCATGGGATCGACCATGATTCTGGAAGGGTAGAGGAAGGCCTGCAAAACATGTAGTTCTGATTCTTCAGCTTGCAGTTCCAGCCCACGGTCGAGCAGCTCCTGGGCACGGTCAAGAACCTGGTCCTTCTTGCCACCATCATTTTCATCGAAACTCATCACAACAAGGGAGTAAGAAGCATAGTAATAGGGCATCCAACGATTTTTTTCTGCAGTGGCGATGCGTTCAAACTGGTTGGCACTCTCAACGAATTCACCAGGTTCAGAGGCCTGGTCCATCATCTCGATGGCGCTCTTCATGGCAGCGGTGTAACGGTCTTCCTGTCCATAAGCACTGAAGGAAATCAGGGTAATATTCACAATGATTGTCAGGATAATTAATTTGGTTTTCATGATATCTGTTTTTAAAGTGAAAGCATAAACATAAGAATGGCCTGTGTGCCGGCGGTGGGCACAACGGGCTGAGAGGAATAGTCTCCGTTTTCGTCGGGAGTCATGGCATAGCGGTAGCCAAATACATTGTCGAATCCCAGCAGATTGGTGATGTTCATATGGATTATGAAATCTCTGTTGAACAGTGAGCTCACATAAGTGAGACTCAGGCTGATGTCGTTGTAACTTCTGGTTCTCCCGCCCATAAAGTCAGGCGAGTTCATATCGTTATAAGGTCTGCCGCTGGCAAATGAATAGGTGATCCCGGCAAAGGTTCTCAAGCGTTCGAAGAAGCGTTTGTATACCACTGAAAGGTTATGGGCTGATGCAAAGGAAGGGACGGCGCTTTCAGGAAAATTCTGGTAGTCCCTTGAGGTGTTCAGGAAACTGTAGGAGATCCAGTAATCTGAGTCACGAAGGCTCTCACTGTCACGCCAGAAGATGTCTATTCCCTGTGCTGTACCGTAGCCATCATTGTTATAATCTTCGGCCAAAAGGCTGTATGGTGAGGTAAATTTGACCAGTTGATCGTAATGTTTGAGATAGCCCTCCACCCTGAAAATCCTTCGCTGCTTCCGGTACTGAAAATTGAGTATGTAGTGGTCGGCTCGCTCATGGGAAAGTGCCGGTGCAAACTGAAGGTAGTCGTTTTCGGGTTTCTGCCGGTACTTGCCCCATGCAAGAGAAACCTGGCTGTTGGTTCCTGTTTTATATGCTGCTGATACCCTGGGTAACAAGCCGGGTTCCTGGAGCAGTGAGGAGTATTCGGCCCTGATCCCTGTTCGGAGGGCCAGCTTCTTTGATACTTTCCACTCGGTCTCCAGAAAAAGGGAAGGTTGTATATCGTTCATCTCCATACGAATGCTGCTGTCCATGGTGACGGTCTGACTATACCATCCCCGGTTGAAATCTCCACCAAAACGGGTCTTAAACTTCTTAGAAGTAAGGTGAGTGAATGTCAGTTTTACGGAAGCACCTTTGTTCACGGTGCTTACCGGTAGTCCGGCATAGTCAATATTTTCACTGTCGCGGCTGTAGGCAATGCCTGTCCGGATCAACCATTTCTCTGCCAGTTGATCTGTGTAAGAAGAGTTGGCGTAAAGATTCAGATTATTCATCTCCATATCATCCATGGTGCCAGCCTCGAAGTTTTCATAGTTCATTCCCATATTCATGGAGTTGAAAGAACAGAAGGATTTTAGCAGTCCGTTCTCCCCAATCTGCTGCCTGAACATCATCATCCCATCTCCCAGCACGGGATCTTTGGTCCAATCCACATTTTGTTTAAACAGCTTATGGTGCAAAGCATTATTTGCGTACAAGCCGGTCACAGCCAGCGAGCTCTTCTCCCAGCGTTTTGCCCAGGAGGCATTAGCCCCGACGCTCATCACAGCTACACTGGCCTTGTTCTCTGTTTCCAGTCCGTTCGATGTCAGATCTACAATGGAAGAGAGGGCATGACCATATTCGGCCGAGTAGCCCCCGGTGCTGAAAAGGGTTTCGGAGAAGAGCAGGGGCGAGAAACGCCCCCTGGTGGGAACATTGGGGAGACTGGAGAAGTAGGGCGACTGAAGCACCATGCCATCCATGTAGGTCTTGGTTTCATAGCTCTCTCCGCCACGAACAAAAAGCATTCCTTCTTCGCCCACCTTCTGGGAACCCGGCATGGTGGCATAGGCCCCGTAGATATCTCCCACCGCGCTGGCTGTGCTGGCTATATCAAAGGAGCTGAGAGTGGCTGATTTTTTCTCATCACTGGCACTAAAAACACCTGCTGTGATGACCACTTCGTTCAATTCGCTAACTGCCTCTTCTAGAATGAGCATTAGGGGAGAGCGAAGGGTATCCAGATCCACCTCCAGCATCTGTTTTTCAAAACCTATAAAACTGGCAAGTAATACCTGTCTGCCAGAGAGGCTTGTGGAGAGTGTAAATGATCCGGTGGTATCCGTAGTGGTCCCATCATAAGATCCCTCTAAATAAACATTGGCGTATAATACCGGTCTGCCTTTACGGTCCATGACACTTCCAGTGAGCTGCTGCTGTGCCATACATGTTATTCCTATCCAAAGGCATGCAAGAGTAGCGATGATCTTCATTGCAGTTTATTTTATTTCAAAATTAGAGTCTGGTTCAGTCATCAGGAAATGAAAGGGAATGAAGGGCCAGATTAGAGAGATGAGCTGTACTATTTGGCGGATGAATGTATCTCA
>RCND010002121.1_pt1 | contig 11097 bp, 6 predicted proteins | sample 2041351 | NCBI WGS metagenome assembly RCND01 (sample SAMN09708230, study PRJNA481090) | Marine sediment metagenome, whole genome shotgun sequencing project. | biome: marine sediment; feature: ocean; material: sediment; isolation source: Sewage treatment plant 12B marine sediment (STP12B) ...
GTAAATACACCCACAAATATCGGATCGGTTTCGAAACAATTCACCGCCATGGCCATCCTGTTGCTGGAGCAGCAGGGGAAGTTGTCGCTGGAGGACGATGTGCGCAAGCATATTCCTGAGCTGCCCGACCTGGGCCAGGTGGTCACCATTCATAACATGCTTAACCACACCAATGGCTTCAGGGAGGTGTACAACCTGATGCCCATGACCGGCTGGAAGGGTGAAGATATGCTACGGCGTGAAGAGATCATCGAAATGCTGAAGCGCCAGGAAGAGTTGCAGAATGCTCCTGGAGAGGAGCACAACTACAACAACTCGGCCTTTATCCTGCTGGCCGAAATTGTGGAACGGATCAGTGGAATGAGCTTTCCGGAGTTTATGGAAAGGAATGTGTTTGCTCCCCTGGGGATGAACTCCAGCCTGGTAAGGGCAAATCCTTCGGTAATCATCCCGGGTGCCTCTCAGGGGTATGTGTCCGATTCCCTCGGGTATCATGAAGCAGGCGATCTCTATGCGGCCTATGGAGCCGGAGGCATCTATACCACCGTGGAGGATTTTAGCAAGTGGATGGGGAATTTCTCTAAGCCCTTGTTGGGTGGAATAGAGCTTGTGAACCGGCTGGTGACCGTCGACACTTTGAATAACGGAGATACCATGAGCTATGCCCTGGGTATTGGGGTGGATGAGTTCAGGGGATTGAAAAACTATAGCCACGGAGGGGCCGATATAGCCCACAGGGCCTTCCTGGTCTACTTCCCCGAAATCGACGCCGGGGTGGTGGCTATGAGCAACAATGGAAGCTTTGATCCGGGAGGCATCGCTTTCAAAATGGCCGAGTTATACTTTGGAGATGAGATGGATCCCGAAGAAGGGGAAAAAGAGGTCGGAGAGGAAACAGAAGATGAGACTGGAGAGGATGCAGAGGAGCCAGACTCCAAGGAGGTAACAGTGCCGGAAGAATTGCTTCAGGCCTATGCAGGAAGATACCTGTTGACAGGGATGGGTGCCATGCTGGAGTATGAAGTGGTGGACGGGAGGTTGAAAATGAGCATGGAGGGACAACCCGAAGTCTATCTGGACCCGCTCTCTGAATCCGAATTCGAGTATGAGGGTGTAGAAGCCACCGTCGAGTTTCTCAGGAACGACGAGGGAGAGGTAAGTGGTGCGGTACACACGCAGGGGGGACAGAAATTTGAACTGGAACGTGTACCTCCCTATGAACCTACTGTGGAGGAACTGCAGGCACTCACCGGGAAGTTTTTCAGCAAGGAGCTTGAAACCTTCTACACCCTGGAGATGCGCGATACCACCCTGACCCTACTGATCCGGAACACCGAGGATATTGAGCTTTCAGCCTTAAAAGAAGACAACTTTAAGGGAGATATATACTTTATCGGCGAACTGGCATTCATCCGGGATCCGGGCGGACAGGTCACCGGTTTCACCGTGGCCAATGGCCGCACCAGGGGGATCTGGTTCGAGAAGCAATAGCCAGAGCAGAAACTCCCGTTCTATTTTTTAGGCCTGGGAGTGGTCGGTTTTGCCTTTGTGGTAGTCGGCTTCGCCTTTGTTGTGGCTGCTTTCGCTTTGGTGTGGTCCGACATGATATGCAGATCGTGCTGCGGGAAGGGTATCACGATACCTGCTTCGGCCAGCTTTTTGTTAATCAACACATTGAGTTCGCTCTCTATCGTCAGGCGGTTGTCCAAGTGAACCCACGCCAGCAATCTGAAGTTCAAGGAACTATCGCCAAACTCCATAAAGTAAGCTTTAGGCAACGGTTTCTGCCGAATCTGGTCATGTTCCACGGCAATACCCTCCATCAAAGTCAATACGCGCTCCGGATCGGTCCCATAGGCTACCCCAACCCGTATATCCATCCGGCGATAGGAGTCGGCAAGGGTCCAGTTGATCATCTCGTTGGAGATCAGGTTGCCGTTGGGGACAATTACCTCTGCCCCATCGAAGCTCTTTATCTTACTGGAGCGCAGGCCAATGCTTTTCACGGTGCCCATCAGGGTTCCAACTTGTATCACATCACCCACATTGATGGGTCGTTCAAAGGCCAGGATCAGTCCTGATACCATGTTATTGAAGATATTCTGAAGGCCAAATCCGATCCCCACTGAGAAGGCTCCCAGTACAATTGAAAGGTTGGTCAGTTTCATCCCCGATGCCGCAGCAGCTAAAAAGAAACCGGCCGAGATCAGGGCAATCCGTAACAACAGAATCACGGTTCCGGGAATGCCTTTGGCGGTCTTCACCCTGGTAAAAACATCCTTCTCCAGGACATACCTAAGAATCCTGGATATCATTATGGAGAGCCAGATCACAAAGACAAATATCATGACGCTGCCCAGCGAAATATAAACGGCACCAATTTTTATTCCATCGGAAAGGAATTCCCTGGTCCACCCAAATACCACATCCTTCACCCGAAATATCGTGAGTGATATGGAAACGAGAAGGAACAAAAGAAGAAAGTCTACCAGCCACACGCTCTTTTTGTGAATCACCTGGAACTCATCCCTGACCACATTGAGCTTCTGGAGATTTTTGCTGGAGAGGATCAGGTAAATAATGGTGTTGGCAAGTTTGGTGGAAAGCAGGATCACTATGGCCAGCACATATATCTGCATTGGAAGCAGAGCAAGGAACTCGGCCAGCCGGAAGGCACCCACCAGGTTGGCGATGATGGCAAGAAATTGCAAGACCAGGAACACTATTATCACAATTCTGATCGACGTATGTAAAGCCGGGCTTTTAATCAGGTCTTCATATGGTTTTCTTCTGAAGAGCCAGAAGGAGAGCCAGACTCCAACAAAACTCAAGACCATTAAACCGATTCTGATCAGCGCACTTGGATGGTATGAGAGTTCGTACAGATAGTTCGAACAGGTTGCAAGCACCAGCACTATGATCCAGGTACGGTACTTTGCTCCATAGATCCTGATCATCAAGATGATCATGGCGATCAATAGGATGACCAGGTTAAGGCCAAAGAATGTCATGGGCAGAGCAGGGATCAGGAGGCGAATCATTAATGCGACCACAAAAAGAGTGGAGACCACCGGGGAGTTAACAATGGATAGCCGCCATCCCGACAATTCGGAATACTCTTCAGAGATAACCTGAGTCCAGTTCCTTTTAAACCAGATTGTGTAGCCAAGGAGCGCCAGCAGCATCAGCGTTGCAATGATCATGGCCCGCGTGTAACCAGCTTTTAACAGCGTCAGATCGGTCTCGACTGATGCTTTAAATGCATTTTTGTGAAACTGAAAAAGGTTTGCATCGCGCATTCCGGTGAGAGACTTGAAAAAGCCGGGCATATCTCGGCTCAGGATGGTTTCGCCAAGCAACACTTTCTGAGCCATCACCTTGACTACCAAAACTTCCAGTGCTATTCTCTTATCTGTAAGTTTGTCCTGCTCATCCAGGATAATCACCATGTCCTCCTGGAAAAGGCTCCCGACCGAGTCGATACGCTCAATGGTTCTTTGGATGCGATCGATCCTCGATGCCGCGATTTCCTCTTCTGCTTCCTGCTCCAGGGTTAGCTGCCACCTTTGCTTTTTTACCTGAAACGTCGACAACTCACTTTCCAGGTCTTCAGCTTGCTTTGTGAGGCGCTCCTGTAATAACGCTATCTGATTTATAAAAAACTGAGCACGCAGACCGATCTCATCCAGCTCGCGGTTACTCGCACTATCCAGTTTGAGTGTGGTTGAATCGCCCAGGAACAGATTGATCTGGTAGAATAGTGTATCCGTATTGCTGGCGAACCTTGCCACCTGCTCTTCAGTCAAATACATCCTGTCGGAACTAATGATCAGGTCGTTGGTCGTACCAAATTCTTTTGCGATTCCGGTGGCAGGGAAGGGTCGCAGGACGACACTGTCGGGATTCACCTGGGCGGTCTCGTCCTGGGTGGTCTGGGGAATTATTCCCTGGCCGGACAGCTTTTGGGGTAAAATGAAGCTTGCAAAAAGTATGATATTCAGTAGTAGTGTTCTCATTTTCATAGCTCAGGACATTGGAAGTCCAAATCTACAAAATAGTATCTTTAGGGATGCGATTCACCAGAAGAAAATTCATCAGGCTCACCTCCAATGGAATAATCCTGCCACTTATGATGCCCATCAACCTTTACGCCCGGCCGGCCAGCCATGGCGAGATCACCCTTAGCGAAGAGGCCCTCCAGATCCACAGGGAAGCACTTGTCATCGACGGACACAATGATATGCCGGGAAATATCCTGGATAAAAAACTGAACGCCTTACCCGGTTTTAACCTGAACGAGCCACAGGCTGAGCTCCAGACTGATATTCCCAGGCTCCGTAAAGGGGGCGTGGATGCCCAGGTATTTGTGGCTTATATATCGCCCGACCATATGCGCACCGGGGGAGGGAACCAGGCCTGTATCGAACAGATTAAGTTGATTCATCAGCTGGCAAAATCACATTCCGATGCGCTGGAGCTTGCTGTTTCTGCAAATGATATTTCGAGGATTGCCGGCCAGGGGAAGATTGCCGCCCTGGTGGGTGTGGAGGGCGGACATGCCATCGAGAACGATCTGAAGAACCTGGAATACTACTATGAACTGGGGGCCCGTTACATGACCCTGACCCACAATGAAACTACCGACTGGGCCGATGCCTCTTATGATGCACCCCGGCACGGCGGACTCTCTTCCTTTGGGAAAAAAGTGGTGAAGTCCATGAACCGAATGGGCATGCTGGTGGATGTATCGCACACCTCAGACGATACCGTACGGGATGTCCTCCGGGTAAGCAAAGCACCAGTGATTGCCTCCCATTCCTCTGCAAAAGCGATCTGTCCTTCGCGTCGCAATCTCACCGATGAATTGATCAAGGGGATTGCGGGTAGCGGCGGGATCGTGATGATCAACTTCTTTCCTCTCTTTATCGTCCCCGAGGGAGGCGAAGTGGAACAGCGCTACATAGATTTTTCCATTGCCCTTCGAGGAAAAAATCTCTCGCCCGAACAATACAGGGAAGAGATGAATGCCTGGGAGAAGAACCAGCCCTCAATGCCCAAATGTTATGTGGGTCACCTGGTAGACCATATCGACCACATTGTAAAGGTGGCAGGGATCGATCATGTGGGACTGGGTTCAGATTATGACGGGATCACTTACGGACCGGAGCAAATGCCCGATGTAAGCGGATTTCCCTATGTCACCCAGGAGCTCTTGAACCGTGGATACAGTACCGAAGGGATCGGGAAAATCCTGGGCGGAAACTTCCTCAGGGTACTGAAAGAAGTGCAGAAATCTTAACTTGCGGGCCTGGGTGCAGCAAGTAGGAATACATTTTGTAATTTGGTTTGAAATGATTCGCCCCCAACATATTGCCATTCGAATCATCCTTTGCAGTCTTTTGTTTATCGGCGGATGTTCGAAGGATTTCCTGGAGATCCCACCCTACGGTGAGCTTGGCCAATCGGCACTGGCCACATATGATGGTGTGGATGCACTGCTCATCGGTGCCTACTCCATGCTGGATGGAGTATCAGAGAGTTTTGGCTGGGAATCGGCTACTTCCGGATGGGTCTTTGCCAGTATTCGGGCCATGGAGTCCAATAAGGGAACTGATTCAGGGGATGCTCCAACGGGCATCAATTCGATTCAAACTTTTTCCGATGTTCCCACAAATCCATACCTGAATGTCAAATGGCGGGCCATCTATGAGTCCATTTCACGCTGCAACTCAACCCTGACTACAGCTAGTATGGCTTTTGAGTCGGGAAGCATCACTGAGGATCAGTATTACTGGTTTAACCGGCAGGCCAGGGCACTAAGGGGGTTCTACCATTTCGAGGCCTGGAGGCTATGGGCCGACCGGACTTGGAATCTGTATGTTCCCTATGTGGATGAACATACCGATTTTACCATTCTTACCAATATGGAGGACATTCGGGACCGAATTATTGATGATCTGATGCAGGGGACCAATCTTCCCCTGAACATGAAACAGGTGGGTCGCTTTAATCGTTCCGTTTCACAGGTATTCCTGGCCAAGGCTTTGATGCAGATGTATGGCGATTACGATACCGCTCTTGAACTGCTTTCAGAGGTAACGGAAAACGGTACCAATCCGGTCGGACAGATTGCCAGTCTGGAAGCCAGGTATGGGGATGTTTTCGATATTGAGTTCCGCAATGGGGTAGAATCTGTCTACACGGTTCAGTACTCTGTAAATGATGGTTCCGGTGGACGCAACGGTGGTTATGGCGAAGTACTGAACTTTCCCTATAAGTCCGGTACTTCTCCAGGCGGATGTTGTGGATTCTTTCAACCCACCCAGGATTTTGTGAACTCCTTCCGGACCGACCCAGATGGCTTGCCCTACCTGGACAGCTACAACGATGAAAATGTTAGCAGCGACCAGGGCATATTGCCGGAAACCCCCTTTACAGAGTATACGGGGAGAGTGGATCCACGGCTGGACTGGGCCGTGGGACGAAGGGGTATCCCCTACTGGGATTGGGGGGATCACACCGGATCAGACTGGATACGGGATCAGAGCTATGCAGGCCCCTACAGTCCTAAAAAACAGGTTTACAAAAAATCCCAGGAGGGTATCTACACAGAGGTAGGGAACTGGACCTCAGGCTACACGGCCAATGGCTACCGGATGATCCGATTTGCAGATGTGCTGCTTTTGAAGGCCGAATGTGAGGCAAGGACCGGGTCGGACGACCTGGGACTGGGCGAGGTGAACCGGGTGCGGACCAGGGCCGCCAATCCCGATGGCTTTGTTAAGGAGGAGGATGGGATCACATCCGCGGCCAATTATGTTATTGATCTCTATCCCGCATTTCCCGATATACTATTTGCATTAAAGGCCATCAAGTTTGAGCGAAAACTTGAGTTGGGCCAGGAAGGACATCGCTATTACGATCTGCAACGGTGGAACGACGTGGTATCAGAGCTGAGCAGGATCCTGGAATTTGAAAAAACCATGCCCTGGGGAAACTTGATGTACTGGAGCGGAGCAACAGTGGGACCCGAAGATGTAAACTATCCCATTCCCCAGCGCCAGATTGATATTTCCGGAGGTAATTTGTACCAGAACAGGTAAAACAATAGACCTGGTGACCAGAAATAAGAAACCATCTCACCCTAAGGAGCGAAACGGTCTCTTCTCAATTTTCGATATATAGTCCGGGCTTATTCTGTAACGATCACTTCTCCTTCATCCGCTCCTTCCGAATCTTTCTCTTCCACTTTGCCATTCATTTTGGCATCGTACTTCTGCCTCCACCTGCTTTTTGGAAAATCGTCTTCGCAGCGTTGCTTTCTCATATGACTTGATTTGTCACCCTTTCCTCCACCAATGCCTGAAAAGATGATCTTGGAGAGGATCAGCAGACCCAGGGTCTGCCAGTAGGTCAGCACGGGACCGTTAAACACTTCTGGCACCAGCCAGTTCCAGAGCCACATCACCACGAAGGTGAATCCGATCATGGCAGCTACTCCCAGCACACCAAATCCTGCATATTTTAAACCTTTTTTTGCTTTCATGATTATCTGTTTTTATGTTTATTTTTCTTTAATCTGATTATACAATTCTCGTAGCTGTTCCCTCAGGTAAGTCACCGCATACCTCTTTCTCGACAGCAGGGTATTAATCCCTTCACCGGTGAGTTCAGAGATCTCTTTAAAACTCAAGTCTTCAAATTCGTTCATCACAAACACCTCCCGTTGCGCTTCCGGCAGACGAGCCAGACAAGCCTCGATGGTCTCCCATACAACAGTCCGCATATACTCATCCTCCGGGGAGCGGGTCAGGGCTGGCAGGATATCCTCCATCATCAGGGGCCCCTCCTCCCCGTCTGTACCAGGTACTACTTTGTCTGAAAGCAGCTCAGGTTTACTCTTCCTAAAATAGTCAGCGATCTTATTGCGCGCCACCGTAAAGAGCCAGGAGGTAAGGGAGGCGACCGACCGAATGTCGTCGAAACCAACCGTAAGCTGGTAGTATACATCCTGTGCGATATCCCGGGCATCCTCTTCGTGGTCTACCCGCTTGCGGATAAAGCCCAGCAGCCTTCCCTGCTCCTCTTCAACCAGCTTCTCAATTTGTATTTTGTCCTCGGCGGTCATTTTGTTTTACTTGCTCTTTACTTCTGTAGACGAATGAGAGGCAACAATATTTTAAATGCTTGGAGAATTTAGCTAATTTATACAGACCATTTGTAATACATACTTTACATTTGGTATAAATAATTGTAAATCAAATTTTCATGAAAATGAATCAGCCCAGACAATATCTACACATTATGCTTTCCTTGGCTCTTCTGATTTCCTTAAAGGGCATATGCCAGGAAACCGACATTACAGTGAACACCTCCTGGGACCAGGAACGACACTCCTGGAAGGCTGACTGGATTACCCACCCCACCGCCTCTGTCCTTGATTACGGGGTATTCCTTTTTCGGAACGAATTCCGTCTGGAGAGTCCACCCGAATCACTGGTGGTACACCTTTCGGCCGACAACCGTTACAAGCTCTGGGTGAACGGACAGATGGTTACCACCGGTCCGGCCAAGGGAAGCTTCAATTACTGGCGCTACGAAACCATTGACCTGGGGCCCTGGTTGGTGGAAGGCGACAATGTGCTGGCCGTGGAGGTCTTCAATCTGGGTGAAGAGCGCCCGGCTGCTATGTTTTCCAGGATGACCGCCTTTATCTTCCAATCGGATAAAAGCGTGGGAGGAGATGCGGAACTAAATACCCCCGGTACCTGGAGGGTGACGCAAAACGGCGCCTACTCCCCCATCCCGGTTTCGGGAGCTGATGTGGGGGGCTATTATGTGGCAGGACCCACCGACCAGTTCCAGGCCGACCTCTATCCCTGGGGTTGGAAAGAGGCCGGTTATGATGCTAGCCTGTGGACTGATTCACGAAGAGTTGGGAAAGGTGTAGGAAGAGGCTATATGCATGGAGTTAACTGGATGCTGGTGCCCCGTACTATTCCGCTGATGGAATCGGGAGAGATTCGCTTCGACCATGTGGCCCGAAGTGCTGGTATGGAAATACCTGAAGGCTTTCTTGGAGGCAACAAAGCCTTTGTCGTTGATGCCGGCGATACGGTAAGTCTGCTGCTTGACCAGGGCGAGCTTACTGTGGGATACCCGGTGCTAAAATTTAGCGGGGGACCTGGCAGCAAGATGAAACTTACCTATGCTGAGTCGCTGCGCAAACCTGATGGTTCCAAAGGGAACCGCGATCTGATAGAGGGCAAAGAGATCCTGGGCTACCACGATCTGATCCTGCCCGACGGTGGAGCCAATCGCACCTTTCAACCCCTCTGGCTGCGCACCTGGCGCTATGTGCAACTCGATATTGTTTGCGGGGAAGAGCCCCTGGTCATCCATGATATCTATGGCGATTTCAACGCCTATCCTTTCCAGGAAAAGGGATCCTTCTCCAGCGACAATCCCACACATGAGCAAATCTGGGATGTGGGCTGGCGCACTGCCCGGCTTTGTGCCGGGGAGACCTATATGGACTGTCCCTATTACGAACAGCTGCAGTACCTGGGCGATGCCCGTATCCAGGCACTGGTTTCACTCTCGGTTGCAGGCGATGACCGCCTTATGCGAAATGCCCTGGAGCTGGCCGACCAAAGCCGCATGCCCGAAGGTCTCACCCTAAGCCGTGGACCTTCCAACATCCCCCAGGTAATCCCTGCCTTCTCCCTCTACTGGGTCGATATGGTGCACGACTACTATATGTACAGGCAGGACGATGAATTCCTGCGGCAGTTTCTTCCCGGGATGGAGGCCGTGCTGGGCTGGTTCGAACGGCGCATCGATTTTACAGGAATGCTTGGGCCGCTGGAGTGGTTCAATTTTGCCGACTGGACCGATGGATTTATGATAGGATCACCTCCCGGATCGGATCTCGGGCACTCTGCTCTGATCAGCCTCAACTATGTATATGCGCTTGACCGGGCTGCAGAGCTATTTAACTGGTTTGCAGAACTGGACGATTCCCCGGAACTGGCACACAGGGCACAGGAGTTTCTCCTCCAGGCAGAACGAACCAGGAAGGCGGTCTACAACTTATGTTTTGACTATTCGAGTGGATTGCTGGCAGATTTGCCTATGGATGATCCCACGCGGAATGAGCTCTACAAAGACGGGGTCTTTTCCCAGCACACCAATATCTGGGGCCTCCTCACCGGTGCCTTCCCGGAGGATGACCAGGTAGAGGTCATGGAAAAGATCTTGAACGATACTACTCTGATCCCCACCACCATCTATTTCCGCTTCTACCTGTTCCAGGCTATGAAGCAGAGTGGTATGGCCGATGGCTATACAGATATGCTGGGGTCCTGGGAGCGAATGCTGGCGAACGGGCTCACCACCTTCCAGGAGGGTGACTACAAGGATCGCTCTGACTGCCATGCCTGGTCGGCCAGTCCCCTCTACCATTTCCTCTCGCTGGTAGCCGGTATCACCCCGGCCGAACCAGGATTCAAGTCGGTGAATATTGTACCGGCCCTGGGCAATCTTCAACAAATTGAGGCTACCATGCCCCATCCCGCGGGAACGATCAGTGTTCAATTAGAAAGGAAGGGGAAAACAGGAATCAAAGGAACCATTGTTCTGCCTGAAGGCCTTCAAGGCACCTTTATCTGGGAAAATAATAAGGTACTTCTGATACCTGGCACCCAGCAGATCAAACTATAAGGTGCTGGTTGAATTATTTGCATGGAATAGTATGCAAATCAGAAGAATTATATGGGCAAAATATTAACACCTGGTTTATATTACTACGTTCAGGCACATTCAGCTAGTGCTGAATGTGCCTGAATGCAGCGCTAAACAAATCATTGAAAATCTGTCTTCCGTGTTTTTTTCTTTGTGATAAATAATTATTGTATATAAATATATATTTATTGTTATTCAATATATATTAATTATATTTGCGACATAATTTTAAACTTCAAACATTATGTCAAAAAAAACAGATTACATCTTTAAAGCTCTTAACGTAGTTTCATGGATAATATTCGTAGGTGTCTGTATCGAAGCAGGAGCCTTTATATTAAATGCTTTTGTTAC
>RCND010002122.1_pt1 | contig 11085 bp, 10 predicted proteins | sample 2041351 | NCBI WGS metagenome assembly RCND01 (sample SAMN09708230, study PRJNA481090) | Marine sediment metagenome, whole genome shotgun sequencing project. | biome: marine sediment; feature: ocean; material: sediment; isolation source: Sewage treatment plant 12B marine sediment (STP12B) ...
GGAAAAATGTGATCAAATGCAATCGGTTAGAGCGTCTCACCACCACCAAACCTGTATGATTTTGCCGCTCTGGTGCTTTGCGCCATAGATGGAAATGTACCATAGAGGCAATCACTTGAGGGGCCGCGTAGTATAGTGGGCTTTGCGTATATGGTCTTGCATCTGGAGAGACAAAGTCGCGGGTTCGACCTAGAAGCATACCGTTGCATACATTGGCAACGGAAGAGCATCTCGAAGGGGGGAAGTGTAGAATCATCGCAGTTTGCGGCAGCTCAACGCACCATTGAACGGTGCGTCGCAACAATTACAACTGCGCTAAGCAAAAGGATGCCCGATCCCAACCGAAACGGAGGGCGAAGTCGATCATGAAACGTCACAGCCAGCTTCATGACTAACGGCTGTTGTTTTTGTAGCGTACTGTCCTATTCGCGCACTTCTATCCAGTGCACTTCCATGCAGTTTTCAATGTCCCGGGTTTTTATGTTGATGATTCTACTCGGGGGCAGGCTCTCGTGATATTTCGAGCAGCAAGGCAACTTCATTCAGCAGACGGTTATGGAATGACCGATCTGTTTCCCCATCTTCGGGTCTTTTGCCCAAGGCGTGTGCCAGTTCAAAAAACCCCTTACCCGGAAGTTTTTCCTCACCACGACTGACAGCCCGCGCTGCGATAAAGGGCAACCCTGCGGCTGCATCTTCGTGCATCGTGACCTCCAAGGCATTTGTGATTTTAGCAATAGAGCCCGGCGCCCAATGCCCCAGCGCGCGGGCCAGCTTTCCATAGGAAATTGGCAGTTGATCGTCGGGTATAGAGATAAGATAGCGGCGCACTTGGTCGTGTAGCGGGTCCTGTGTGTCCCGCGACGGCGGCACTTCGCGCGCAGAGCCATCATCAAGGACTTCAGCCGCCCACGCCCTTTGCGGTGTGCGCACGGTTACCCGTGTTTTGCCGACATCAGCGTGCATGCCCGCCTCAGAGCTGCTGACAATGTCTCCTTTCTGGAGACCCGCGCGCAGGTTGTCTGGCGTCAGCCCAAGGCGTGGCGCGAGATAGTCGGGATCAATGACTATTTGTCCATCCTCCCACCCGATAGCGCCGATCGGAAGCGGCCTGCTAAACGTTGGCGAAGTATTCGAGCCAGCACCCGCGGTGCCCGCATAAAACGGGTTTGTTCCGGCATTGTGGTCTGTCAGGTCGATGATATTCCCGATTTCAGGATGTGCGGCACGCAGCATCGTCTCGATCCCGTTGCGCAAAGTCATGGCAGAGGCGGCACATCCCTGACATCCGCCTGACATCCGCAGGTAGACATCACCATCCTCGACACGCTCTATAGTGACTTTGCCACCATGACTGGCAATCGCGGGATTTGCCTCACGGTCGAGCAGATCGCTCACAGCGGCCATAAGCTCGGTATCTTTGTCTAGAAAGTCGGGTGTTTGGATCATAGCGAATTGATAGCGAAGCAAGATTAACTATACAATACAGACATCTTTCAGGACGCAAGTCAGATGGATAACACCCCCAACCCGCGTCTGTTTTGGGATATCACGCGGGAGGTCATATTGCCGCAAGAAGATTTCGGTTGAGACATAGGGTGGCATGTGATTATGGCCTGTCGTGATTTGGACAAGGGTGCAAAAGCAGCTATCGCGCTGGAACTGCCAAACGGCGCATTCGAGATCATGCATCTCGACCTTTGCTCATTTACGAGCGTCCGTACTTTTCATGCGGCCTTTCGTGCACAGGGCCTTTCATCAAAAGCGAGTGATGCTGTGCGATCAGAAGAGTTAGTGTGACCTGAGTGCGGGACTGGTGGACGTACCATTGCTCGGCGGTCGCCACGCAAGGGGAAACTCTAGATGTCCTGCTTTCCAAGAAGAGCCGTGAAGTGGCGGTGACAGCATTTTTCACGCGGGCAAACATTATGGCCGCAGGTTGCATATATAGGGCAGGTCAAACCAGAAGATTACCTGCCCTATTTGCTTGAATTAAGACCGCCAGTTTAATTGGCTACTTTGGTAATCGCCGGCGGGTTCCAATCACCTTTCAGCGCGGCTTCTTTCGGCCAATACAGGCGCATAACCATATAGATTGGTCCATCCGGTGCAGGCAGCCAGTTCGCCTTTTTATCGGCGTCTGCGGGTTCCTGATTTTGCACATAAATTGTCAAAGAACCGTCTTCGTTCTTTTTGAAGTCAGGTAACATGGGCGAATTTATCAAGTAGCGGTCGATCGGGTTTTTGATCAAAAGCTGTGTTTTGCCGTCATACATGGTGATCGACCAGAACGCATCGACGGGAGGCAACGCGCCATCTGCGAAGGTCAAGGTATAGCTGTATTTGCTGCCATCTAAAGGATCGCCATCCATATCTACCTTAGCCAATGGATACAGCGCTTCTGCAGAATCGTTGCCGAAGATGCCCAACACGGCCGCGGACGCACGTAGTACGTAGTTGTCCCCCATCATTTCTTTGGTGCCAAATAAACCGTCAGCAACTTGCCACCCATTTACGAGCTTACCAAGTCCCGCCATTTTTTTCTGCACGTCAGCGACGGCCGTTTTGATACCTGCGTTGCCCGCATCGTCGACCTCGACAGATGGGAACGGCTTACCGGGCTCAATACCGATGCTTGCGAACTGCGTGCGCAGATCCTTCTCTGCCGCAAACGGTCCGATTGCAGGAGCAAATTGAAGCAGGAATGCAAGATAGCTAAGCGGATCAGCCTTTGCCTTTTCTTTGGTTATGTCGGGCCAATCGATGGCAGGGGCCGCAGCAGGCGCATCCGTGCCCAGAAAGCCAGACAGCGGTTGCATGCTATACTTTGCCTGAATCGTGCGCACGTTACCGATGTCTTTACCGTCGAAAAGCTGGGTGCGAACCAGCGCCAGGCTGAACTGTGTGCCCGATTGAAAGACTTGTTTGATACCATCAGGCGTGTCGCCTTGCCAGTCGGGCCCTGCGAGGACAAAACAGCCCTTGTCATTTCCGGTCGTGCGGCTGCCGATATAGCCGTAGTTGTAAGTAAACTGTGAAATCAGCTGTACAGAATAGTAGCGTGATTTTTCAATTTCCGGGACACATAGGACCATCGGTTCGGCCCGCAAATCCATCCACGCGAATGAATAGGGCGTGTCACTGTTGGGCGTTACAACGGTGGTGTCTTTATAGGTGAAGACGTCTGCTTCGCTTTTGATCTGGTTGAAGGGGGCTTTGTAATTGGGGTTCCCTTCATCAATGGCATATTGGTGCATGACCCCATAGGCCATAACCATTGGAAGCGCGTAAGTCGCTGCTTTGTCTGCGATTGCTGAAATCTCATCTGGTGTGGGCTTATTTTGGGCAAACGTGGCGCTGCCGGCCATTGTGACGGCAGAGACAATCAATGGGAGTAGTCTGAGGCTGGACGTCATTTACGAATCTCCTTGGATAAAAAAATCTGGCGCTGGATCAGCATATTTCTTAGGTGGAAATTGGTACAGAGCAAGAAAACTACAGTAAAGTCCCCATTTCAGCAATAAATGCCTTAAACAGGCCAAATACCTTAAATTTTCAAAATATTTTGCCGACTTCCGAGGCCCTCCAAACCACGCATATTTTATGGCAACTAGAGTTCATATGAAGCATAAGGGGATACTCATTATGAGGAACCAATTGCTCAGCAAATATGTAAGTTAACATCAATCTGGCACGGATGTCGCAACCAAGACACACCATAACCTCAAGTCAAAAACTTCCCCATATACTTTGCGGCGCTAGCGCCCTATTTTAAATAAAGAATCTGGTAACCCACGATAGGTGACGGTTGCCCCTACCTGGAGCGTTTTAAATGCGTGCTGTTTACTTTGGCGTTATCTCTGCTTTGGCTCTCGCCTCCCCTGCTGACGCTCAAGAACGGTCATTCAAATTTGCGTTAGGGGGTGCTGTTGGCGTTGGACCTGAATACATGGGTTCCGACGATTATACCACTAGTGCACTGCCGACGTTCACATTCGGATCGCTCAGGTGGGGCCCTCTCAGCACGGTAGACGTGCGCGACATCCCTGAAAACGGGGTAGGATTCAATGGTGCGTTTCGCATCTTGGGCGAACGGAAGGCGGAAGACAGTCCTGAGCTTGCAGGGTTGGAAGATATTGATTTCGGTGTCGAGCTTGGCGTCGGCATGAAGTATCAACAAACCAACTGGCTGGCATTTGGTGAGGTACGTAAAGGCGTGACTGGCCACAGTGGTCTCACGGGCACAATCGGTGCCGATTGGATCATGCGGCCGAATGACAGGATGCGTATTACTGCAGGACCGCGTATTAACTTCGGCGATGATGATTATGCGAACACTTATTTTGGCGTAACCTCGGCGGAGGCGTCTGCATCTAACTTCGATGCTTACGACGCTGATGGCGGCGCGCTGAGCGCTAGCCTTACAGTGTCGGGCATTTACTTCATTGACGATAATTGGTCACTTGAGGGTGCGGTTAGCTATGAGAAACTGATGGGTGGCGCTGCTGATAGCCCGATTACGCTCAACGGATCAGAGGATCAGTGGCGGATCGGTTTGGGCTTGAGCCGTATTTTCAAACTCGACTTTTAAAGCAGGATAACTTTCATGAAACTTGACGATGCAATGCAGGGCCGCCGGAGTATCCGTGGCTTTAAAGATAAACCTGTTTCGCGGGAGTTGATTGAGGAAGTGATCGCACTGGCCAATCGCGCGCCATCGTCAATGAACACCCAACCTTGGCATTTACATGTCCTGACAGGCGCGCCGTTGGAAAAAGTGCGCGAAGGCAATTCGACGCGCATGCTGGGCGGTGTGCCGCCGGTACGTGAAATCGTGGACCATGGTGCTTACGAGGGGCCGCACCGCGACCGCCAGGTCGGCATCGCCAAACAGCTTTTTGCAGCCATGGGCATCGCGCGCGAAGACAAAGAGATGCGTCAGGATTGGGTAATGCGTGGCTTTCGCCAGTTTGACGCACCTGTATCCATCGTTGTGACATTCGACAAATCGCTTGAGGGCGGCACGATTGCCCATTTTGATCTGGGTGCCGTGACCTATGGTTTGACATTGGCCGCTTGGTCTCGCGGCTTGGGCTGTGTGATAAACGGGCAGGGGATCATGCAGTCCCCGGTTGTGCGCGAGCATGCACAAATTCCCGAAGATCAGGTGATCATGACATGCGTTGCAATGGGCTGGCCAGATGAGGATTTTTCGGCGAATGCAGTAGTATCAGAGCGTCGTGAGGTGTCCGACGTGGCCAGCTTTGTCGGCTTCGAAGACTAATCAGATCTTATAATAGTCGCGATACCACGCGACGAATTGTGCAACGCCGTCCCTAACATTTGTTTTGGGCACGTATCCGGTGAGCGATTTCAGCAAACTCGCATCTGCCCACGTGGCAGGCACATCGCCCGGCTGCATCGGCATCAGGTTTTTCTCTGCCTCAATGCCTGTTGCGTCTTCAATTGCCTTGATAAAATCAAGCAAGGGCACGGTGTCCGAGTTCCCTATATTCACAACACGGTAGGGCGCCACGGGAGACAAGCTATCGCCCTCAAACATACCTTGTTGGGTCAGATGATCCGGCACCGCATCAACCAGCAGTAAGATCGCCTCCACCAGATCTGTCACATAGGTAAAGTCGCGGCGCATGTCGCCATGGTTATAGACGTCAATCGCGCGCCCTTCGAGGATGCGTGACGTGAATTTATGCGGTGCCATATCAGGACGACCCCATGGCCCGTAGACCGTGAAAAACCGGAACATCGTGATTGGCAGGGCAAATAGATGTGCATAGCTGTGCGCAATATTCTCCGATGACTTCTTTGTCGCGGCATAGAGCGACATCTGGTGATCGGCCTGCATGTTCTCGTTGTAGGGCATCTGCGTATTGGCCCCGTAAGCGGAAGAACTGGACGCCATCAGCATGTGCTGGGGCGGGTGCGCGCGCGCGGCTTCCAACAGTTGCAGGGTGCCACCTAGGTTTGTCTGAAAATACGACATTGGATTTTCGAGTGAATAGCGCACTCCCGCTTGGGCCGCGAGGTGGATCACGATTTGGGGCTCATGCTCTGCAAAAAGCGCCGTGAGCATCCCTTCCTCCTGCACTTCGGCACAGACATTGGTGAACCCGTCATGTGTCTCCAAAAGATCAAGGCGCGACTGTTTGAGTTTGACGTCGTAATAGTCGCTCATTGAATCAACGCCGATCACGCGCCAGCCTTGGGCCAACAGCGCCTCGGCCACAAAATATCCTATAAAGCCGGAAGAGCCTGTCACAATTGCGGTTTTCATCGGGTCATCCTTTGCAGCGGGGTAGGGGCCTTGCGGCGGCCTTACACCCGCAGCGGGCAGTCCCTCAACCGTAAAGACGGGAATTCGCCCTTCACGCTGTTCACATTGGCAGTATGGTGGTGGGATCAATTTGAGGAATCCGCACCATGAAACTTGCCCGCATCAGAACTGCTGACCGTATTTACCCCGCGTTAATTGACGCCCAAGGTTCGGCGCATGATATCTCGGGGGTAGTGGACGATATCACGGCCACCACGATAACGCCTGAAGGGCTGGCCAGGCTTGCCTCCCTTGATTCCGCCGATTATCCGGTGATCACGGGAGAACATGCGCCGATCCTCGATGATGTACGCCGGATTTTTTGCATTGGCCTGAACTATTCCGATCACGCGGCAGAGGCGGGAATGCCTATCCCAGAAGAACCTATCCTGTTTATGAAATCCTGTCCTGCCACGGGCGCGGATGATCCAATTATCCTTCCAAAAGGTTCGGAGAAAACCGATTGGGAGGTGGAATTGGGCGTTGTCATCGGCACCCGCGCGCACCATGTGGAGGAGGCGGACGCGTTGTCTCATGTGGCGGGCTACTGCGTCTTTAACGATGTATCGGAGCGTGCCTATCAGATCGAGCGGGGAGGGCAGTGGACCAAAGGTAAATCCTGCGACAGTTTTGCGCCTGTTGGTCCGTGGTTGGTGAGTGCGGATGAAATTCCCGATCCACAAAACCTCGCGATGTATCTGGATGTGAACGGGGAGCGTAAGCAAACCGGCACGACCGCCACGATGATCTTTAGCGTGGCACATATCGTCTCGTACCTTAGCCGCTTTGTGACGCTGGTGCCGGGTGATGTGATCACGACAGGCACACCGCCGGGTGTCGGCATGGGGATGAAGCCGCAGCAGTTTTTGCGGAAAGGGGACGTAGTCGAGCTCGGCGTTGAAGGTTTAGGTATACAGCGCCAGCCTGTTGTAGCCTACCGCGCCTAAGAACTGAGAAACCCCGCCGCTTGCCTTGCGGCAGCGAACGACGCAGCGTACATCTTGGCCAAGCCTAACGAAGTGGAAGTGAGCCGCAATGTCAGACCAAACCAAGATACTGGCCACCGCGGCGCAGGTGCTGGAGCATGAGGGTCAGGCCCTTGTGCGGATGGCCGGAAACTTGCCCGATGATTTTGTTGGCGCGGTTGAACGTATCCTGACGATCAAGGGCCGTATTATCCTGTCTGGTATCGGAAAGTCTGGTCATATCGCGCGCAAGATTGCCTCGACCCTCGCCTCTACCGGCACGCCCGCGTATTTCGTACATCCGGCCGAGGCCAGCCACGGGGATCTGGGTATGATAACGCAGGAGGATCTTTGTATCCTTCTGTCCAATTCTGGCGAGACCTCTGAGTTGGGGGATCTGATCAATCACACGCGCCGTTTTTCGATCCCGATGATCGGGATGAGCAGCAAACCCGAAAGCACGCTGATGCGGGCCGCTGATTTCCGCTTGACGCTGCCGCAAGAACCCGAGGCCGGCAGTGGTATTGCGCCAACAACGTCAACCACGATGGCGCTCGCGCTCGGCGATGCCCTTGCGATGGCGTTGATGGAACAGCGCGGTTTTCTTTCCGAGCATTTCCGCACCTATCATCCCGGTGGCAAGCTGGGTGCGCAACTGGCACTGGTACATCAACTCATGCACGGGCCGGAGGCGATGGCCGTGGTGACGGCCGACACCGGGATGCAAGAAACCCTGTTGAAGATGAGCGAGAAGGGGTTTGGCATTGCTTGCGTGGTTGAGGATGACAAGCTGGTCGGAGTGATCTCCGATGGGGATTTACGCCGTAACAGCGAACATCTAGGGAGCAAAACCGCACGAGAGGTCGCAACGAAATCAGCTAAAACAGTACCGCCCGATATGATGGCCGCACAGGCATTGGCCGTGATGAATGATAACAAAATTACCGTGCTTGTGGTTGTGGACGGGGCAGGGGCACCAGTTGGCCTGTTGCGCATCCACGATTGTTTGCGCGCTGGAGTAGCTTGATGAAAACTGTAATTGTAATTCCCGCACGCTATGCTTCGACCCGCTATCCGGGCAAGCCATTGGTCACTCTGCGAGACCGTGACGGCAATGAGAAATCCCTGATCCAGCGCAGCTGGGAAGCGGCGATGGAAGTGAAGGGTGTCGATGCCGTCTATGTCGCCACCGATGATAACCGGATTAAGGACGCGGCGGAGGCTTTTGGTGCGCAAGTGATCATGACCTCCGAGAGCTGTGAGAACGGCACGGCGCGCTGTGCCGAGGCCGCGACAAGCGGGGTGTTCGAGGCTGATCTGGTGGTTAACCTGCAAGGGGATGCGCCCCTGACGCCTGCATGGTTCGTCGAAGATTTGATCGCGGCAATGGCCGCACGACCTGACGCGCCTGTGGCGACTCCTGTCGTCTTGTGTGACGCGCAGACCTATGCGCATTTTCGCGCGGACCGTGCCGAAGGGCTGGTGGGGGGCACCACAGCAGTGTTTGACCGCAACCACCGCGCGCTTTATTTCAGCAAAGAGGTTCTGCCGTATATTGCCCCGGCAAAAGCGGCTGAAGCCGAGGGTGATGTATTTCATCACGTTGGTCTCTACGCGTACCGGCCCGCCGCATTGGCGCAATATGCGGGCTGGCCCGAAGGACGTTTGGAACGCCACGAGGGGTTGGAGCAGCTACGCTTCCTTGAGAACGGCACCGATGTTCTGTGTGTCGAGGTAGAAGGACGCGGGCGGGTTTTCTGGGAGTTGAACAATCCCGGCGATGTGGCGCGCATAGAATCCATTCTGAACGCCTAGCCTGCGCCGGGCTACATGTGTGCCACCCTTGTTTGATTATTTATTGCAATGTGAGGACACAGCAAACCGCCTTATGGGGGATAGCTCCGGCAAACCGGTTTCATGTCGGCGCGAACTAACTGCCAGAGGCACTTGGGCACAAATTTGTATATTACGCGATCATCACCGACTTGAACCCAGTGCTATCGCCTCAAGACGCCGCTCTTTAGCCAGTTGTTGCCGGTGTCATATACTTAGCAGAGTCTCCAAACCGCTCGGAGCTTTCTTTGAATTCCAATTTGGAAATTGCGCTCAGATGCACTTCGTCTGGGCCATCGGCATAGCGCAGCGCCCGCGCAAATGTGTATATCTCGGCCAGTGGCGTATCCGGGCTCATTCCCATTGCTCCAAATGTCTGCATAGCCCGATCAGTCACACGGCACAGCATGGACGGCACCAATGCCTTGATCATCGCAATCTCTTTTCGGGCACCTTTGACGCCGACAGTGTCAATCATCCATGCAGCTTTCAGCACCAGCAAACGGGCCTGTTCGATTTCAATGCGCGAATGGGCCACCCAATCGCCGATATTTGCACGCTCACTCAAATATGATCCAAATGTCTTTCGCTCCCGCGCACGGTCGCACATCAGCTCCAAGGCCAGTTCGGCCTGCCCGATGGACCGCATGCAGTGGTGGATACGCCCTGGCCCCAGACGAGCTTGCGCCATCTTGAAGCCTTCTCCCTCGGCACCCAACAGGTTATCAGCAGGCACCTTCACATTACGGAACAGTATTTCACAATGCCCCTCGGGCGTATGATGGTTGAGTACTGGAATGTTACGCTTGATCTCCACACCGACTGTATCCATGGGCACAAGGATCATACTCTGCTGCTGGTGTCGCGGGGCGTCGGGATCTGTTTTACCCATAACAATCAAAAGCTTGCAATCCGGATGTGCTGCGTTTGTGATGAACCACTTGCGCCCACTGATCGTATAGCCGTTGCCATCCTTCTTGATCGAGGTCTGGATATTGGTCGCATCCGATGAAGGCACATCAGGCTCTGACATGGCAAAGGCAGAGCGTATCTCCCCCTCTAACAGCGGCATCAGCCAGTCCTCGCGTTGCTGCGACGAGGCGAACATGTGCAACAGTTCCATGTTGCCCGTGTCCGGCGCACTGCAATTAAAGACTTCGGATGCCCATGGAATCCGCCCCATTACTTCTGCAAGAGGGGCGTAATCTAGTGTCCCCAAACCATGCCCCGGCTCGTCCGGCTTGAGAGCAGGCAGGAACAGATTCCAAAGCCCTTCCGATTTCGCAAGGGCTTTGAGGTCTGACATAAAGGACACCGGGAAACTCCCCGATGCGACCTCGCTTTGCCACGCAATATTGCGCGGGACAATGTACAAATCCATAAAATCGGAAACGCGCCGACGGTACTCTTCGCAAAGAACGGAATGTGAGAATTCGATTGGATTGCTCCCGTTTAGATTTGGCTAAAATCATACCAGTTGAACCGCAAGGCCCAAACTTTGCTCCCGACCTTCGAGCAAAATCTGACGGGTACTAGCATGTTCCTTCAAATACTAACGTGTCCCGATCGGCCCTTCCTTGCGTTAAAACAAACATTTCGTAAATTTTCATACTATCTAACGGAGTTGATGCGCGCTTCTTGAGGCGCCGCAGAGCCCAACCCGGAAGTCACGAGTTCTTTTTGCGATGGCAGCAAAGGTTTCGCTGCTATCGCAAAAGCTCAAATACAGTTGAGTGGCGGGCGAAGCAGTCTCATTATCGGTGCTTCAATGAGATTGAAACATCTAACAACTGGGTGTCGACTTCCATCTTATGCTTTGGCATGCACTTGGAGCACGCGTCCAGAAGCAATACAATTGGATGAGCTCAATGTCACCAGGGCGCCAGCTCTGTTCAATCCAGGGCTCAAGAGGGCCGTACATGCGCAGAATGGTGAACCAGCTTTTTGCCCGGA
>RCND010002123.1_pt1 | contig 11085 bp, 12 predicted proteins | sample 2041351 | NCBI WGS metagenome assembly RCND01 (sample SAMN09708230, study PRJNA481090) | Marine sediment metagenome, whole genome shotgun sequencing project. | biome: marine sediment; feature: ocean; material: sediment; isolation source: Sewage treatment plant 12B marine sediment (STP12B) ...
TGCGTGCCCGCGCCGAGCTGGCCGATCCACAGCACCCCACGTGGCAGCTGCTCGCACCGATCCAACGAGACCGAGCGCGAGCTGCACTCGCAATCCTCCTCCGATGACAACGCTGCCAACACCGTCACGGTCCGCGTGTGGTCCGCGCGGCTAGCGCAAAGCGCTGAAAAGCAATGAGAACCAATAACGACAAAAGCCCAGGTCAGAGGCAGTTTTTGCGAAATGTCGCAAAGCAACGAAAACGCCTGTAGCGGACTTTTAATCCGAAGGTCGTGGGTTCGATTCCCACCGGGCCCACGAGAACTCGATAAGATCGAGTTCTTTGGGAGAATCAGCCGGATTCTCCGGGGGCCCACCGGACCCCACTACGCAAAACCCCAGGTCAGAGCACCTTTTTCGACCTCTCATGGGGCAACTCCAGAACCTCTGGTCCGTGCGTGGTTTGCGAGAGTGGATTCATGAGCTGCGTCGAGCCGGCCGGGATGGCAGGGACTCGGTCGCCCGGGCGGACGGTCTATCTTGAATCCGCCGGTGTGGATGACGATTGCATTGTTGGAGAGTAATGGTGCGAATATGGCACTGGCATGATCCAACGTATACGTTCAGGGACAATTACTGTCGGCGCGGTGCTCGCGGCGATCCTGCTGCTGACGTCCGCTGCCGCTGCGCAGGAGGATGAAGATCCTTCGGTCAGGGGCATCCTGTTTTTCTCACCGACGTGCGGTCACTGCGAGTACGTCATCACCAGCGTTCTCCCGCCGCTCTTCACGGAGAACGGCGGACCAGGGGAGGTCTACTACGACGAGACGTTGGAAGACAGCGGCGTTCCCTTCTTCCTCCTCGACAACGGCACTCTGCAGTTCTTGCTCGTCGACGTCAGCGTGGAGGCTGGAAGCCTCCTGTTTCTCGAGGCCAGCGATCGTTACGACATCGTAAGCACCGGGGTTCCCCGGATGATCATCGGCGATAAGGTCTACATCGGGTCGGCCGATATCCCCGATGCCCTCCCTGGGCTCATCAGCGACGGGCTCGGCGGTGACGGTATCGACTGGCCGTCCCTAGCCGGTGTGGAGGAGGCAGTCGCCTCGATCGTCGTTCCTGGGGCTACCGCGACGCCCGGCGACGACACGGCGACGACTACCGGCGGGGAGTCCGGAGATGATTCAGGGACCGAGACCACTGCTGCGACGCAGACCACTGCGGGCGGAGGGGTGCTTCCGCCCCGTAACGGCGATTCGGTGGCCGACCGTTTCGGCAGAGATCCGGTAGGAAACACCTTTTCGCTGGTCGTGCTCATCGGGATGCTGGCCAGCCTCTTCGGAGTCGCCGTGATGTGGCGCCGGCCGAAGAGCAGACGCCGCCTGGGTCTCGTGGTTCCGATCATTGCGATGGTCGGGTCTGCGGTGGCCGCATATCTCGCCTACGTTGAAACCGGCGGCGTTGAGGCCGTCTGCGGTCCGGTGGGAGACTGCAATACCGTGCAGCAAAGCGAGTACGCCAAGTTGTTCGGCTTGATCCCCATCGGTGTGCTCGGGCTGATCGGGTACATCGTCGTGATAGGCGCATGGCTTGTGGCCCGCACCGATCAGAATCGGTTTTCGGACGTGGCCCGGATCGCGCTTTTCGCCGGGACGGTTGGCGGCGTCGCTCTCTCCGCCTATCTGACATTTCTCGAACCGTTCGTCATCGGGGCTACTTGCGTCTGGTGTCTCACCTCGGCCGTCGTCATCACCGCATTGATGTGGCTGGCCGTTGGCCCGGCAACCGATTCTTGGTCCAAGCTGACCCGGGCCTAGACCGCGACGGAGATCCCGGCCGGCGCTCCCAGGTCACACAGGCAGCAATCGCCTGCACAGGTGACGCAAGCACGGAAACGGCGATGCCCTCGATGAGCCACGCCGATCACCAGATATGCGCCATAACGCCCGTCAGCCCAAACCGAGCAGAGCGGCACTTTCAGCTCGCGTTGTCGAACACCCACCGTTGCGGTCGTCATGTGTCGGCGCGTGGTCCTACGTGCCGGATTCCGGACGGCGGTAGCGGCCGCGTCAGAGTCTTCTTGACGCGGTCTACGACCTCCTGGAGCTGGGCGTAGTGGGATCCCTTCCAGTAGATCCGCTCGCAGTCCGTGCACCTGCGAAAGTCGTCGTAGTGCTGCCGGGTCTTCGGCAGGAGCCGATCGGCGATTTCCTCTTTCTCCACAACGCGTAGCTCACCGTTGCATACCATGCATTTGGTGAACGCATCCAGCACCGAAATGAGGTCAAAGCGGCGGGCTACCTCGATCAATTGCTCCCGTGGATCAGTCACCCTGACAAAGTACCCACGGGTGAGCACGGCATGCATCAATAGGCCGACGTCTCTCGTCAATAGCACACGGTCCTCTCGGGTGGAGATCTCCACGAGTTCCGGATCTGTCCACTCCATGTCGTACACAGAGTCGAATCCCAGGAGGCGAAGGTACCTGGCCAATCTGCCGAGGTGACCGTCGAGCACAAAGCGGGGCTCCGGCAAGGGCTCCGGGCTCACCCGCCACGTCGGCTCGACGTCGAAGTCCTGAAACGGGGGATAGATGCTGATGCGGTCACGGTCCTGTACCTGGTACGAGAAGTCGACGGCTATACCGTTGGCGAGGATCACCTCTACCTCGGTGTGGGGCACCCCGCAGGCTTCGATCATGTCCTTGACGCTGCCGGGAACGTCGAAGGAACGCCCGACCATCCCCGACCTGCGATCGGAGGAAAGGAAGTCGCGCAACTCAGCGTAGAAGCGCAGGTCGGCGTACCTTGTCACGGATTGCCTCCGGACTGCAACTGACAGCCCGGAACACGGCCGGGCTTCCCACCCAGCGTACGACGACTGCGGCAGTAAGAAGATGCTCGAATCCCGACCCGCCCAAAACGGAACGTCCTGAGCAGGCTGGGCCAGTTAACAGGTGACGTACAGGATTGCATAAACCTCACCCTCGTCGATCGATCGAAGCAACTCGCACGCCTCTGATGTGGGCAAGGCGACCAGCTCCACCCCTCGAAGCTTGGCCTCCTCCCACACCTCAGGCATGATCGGTAGTTGTCCACTTGCGCCGGTTCCCACCACCAGTCGTGGCACCGACCAGGGGATGCCCTCATCGGGAGACAGCGGCGTGTGGACATACCGGCTGCGGTAGGCCTTGGATAGTCCCTTCTTCCGGCGGCGTGCACGACCCACTTCCACCACCACATCGTGGTCGAAGCGGTTGCCATCGAGCACGATCTCACCGAAACCCGGATAGTCAACGTCCACACTCAAACCCTACGCCGACAAAGACAACCCGCGCAGATCAACTGATCTGGCGCCATAACGCTCACATCGCCAAACCACGCCAAGCGGCACCTCGACGTGCACGCTGGTGAACACTGGGTGTAGTGGTCAGAGTTGCGGGTCCGACGGATGTGGTCGGCTCGTCGAATGGTGACGGGTTGAGTGAGGGACAATCAGCGCATCGACGGTGTCAGGAAGGGCAACGAGAAAGGCACGTTGGAGTACCGCAGGGTCGGTGGTGGCTATCGCTGTGCTGACCGTATTCAATCTGGCCGCCTGTGGCGACCAGGGCGGGACAGAGTCGCCCTCGAAAACAGGCTCATCGACGTCCACTACCGATGCCTCTACCACAGAGTCGATGCCTGCCAGCACCGCGACGCCGTCCACCGTGGCCGCCGTTGCCTCGACGGTTGGTGGGGTGTTGTCGGAACCGCTGATCGTCGATTCGGGGCTGAGCTACACCAACGAGGGGGAGAGCCTCACCTGGGCCGTCCTTGTCGAGATTCCCTCCGAGTACCCAACCTCGGCTGGCCTTATCGTCGAGGTCGATTTTGTCGATGGCGACAACCGCATCCTCGAAAGCAAGCGTGAGTCCTCAGGCGTGGTCTCCCCAGGTCAGCTCGTTGCCGTTACCGGGATCCTCAGTCGCCCAATTGAAGGGATCATCCGACTGGATGCCCGCCCCACACTGAGCGATCCAGATCCCGACGTATCTGCAGGAGAGTGGATCTTCGGCGAGGTGGCCCATGAGGTCGAAGAATCTGGCACCGTCCATGTCACCGGGTTCATCTCCCACACGTTCCCCGACGACAAGGAGAACGTGATTATCTCGAACGTGTACTACCTCGACGGCCAGATCGTCGGAGGCAATTTCGGACCGGTGCATAGCGTGCCTCCGGGCCGGGAAGCCCGGTTCGATCTGAGGTCGATAAATGCGCCCGAGTTTGACGAGATCGAACAGTTTGTTTCGGGCTACCGCATGTCCTAGCTCCCGAGGGGCTCGGCCCCCGCACCGATCTCACGACGACGCCACCCGGCCGCACCCTCCAAGTCCCCGGAGGCACCCAAGCGCTCACCAGAACCGAACTTCCAAGGCATTGGCGGTCGATGTCGACGACACCCTCGATGCCCAACGCCTCGATCTCGCATTCCTGCTCTCACTTGTCGAAGAACCACTGGACCTGGCAACTGACATGACGCCCAAGGACAGCCGACGCCTGCGCGCTCACGCCGAGCTGGCCGATCCACAGCACCCCACGTGGCAGCTCACGGTGATCGTCGCCAGAATACGGCCTCGTGGATCCGGTTTGGATCGATACGTCCGCGCAGGTAGTCCCACAGGTAATCGCCGACAAGCAATTCTGAAACTATCTCATTCCGATAGGGTCGAAGAGAGGAGTCGAAAACAAAAGGAAGGAGGACCGGATGTCCGATGCATGGGATAACTTGGTCCAGGGATTAAAGGACGCTTTTGCGTCTGTGGGTACAACGTTAGGTGAGTGGATTCCGCGCATTCTTGTGGCGGTCCTGCTGTTGATCGTCGGTCGATGGATTCTGCGCACGCTGCGCACTGCAATCGAGCGGCTGTTAGACACACCAGCCGTCAAGTCGGTATTCGACAAGGCAGGCATTACTGCGGCCTTGGCTCCGTCAGATCGCAAGGCGTCGACCTTGGTCGCCAGTCTTGGCTATGCGTTCTTAATGTTGCTGTTGTGGCTCATCATCTTCCGCGTTCTACAGATTCAACCAATCGAGAATTTGCTGGAGAGACTGATCGCGGTGCTGCCAATGATTCTGGTGGCAGTTGCACTGGTGATCATCGCAGCGGCAGTAGGGAGCTTTGTTGCCGAACTGGTGCAGCCATACGCCGAGCAAAAGAACGTCAGTTGGCTGCCGTCGGTGGTTCGAATTGTGATCCTCGTCGTGGGTGCTCTTGCGGCCCTCGACTTGCTTGAGATCACATTTGCCGAAGATCTCGTCAAAATCGCCACCGCCGCAGTTGGTATCGCCTTTGCGGTTGCGTTCGGTATCGGTGGGATCGACACCGCAAAACGCTGGTGGGGTCGATACCTCGCCCCTCGCGACGCCTAGAACGACCAAATAGACGTATCTACCGGCACTGGCAGGCACCATATCGGTGTCTGCCAGTGCTATTTGATGAGCTTCGATCGGCGACAGCACCTAGGTATCGCATCAAAGGTGCGTCATGCTCCGGCCGTCGATCACCAGGGTCTGGCTCAGTTCGACGGCTCATCGTCGGAGTCGGCCTCCACGGCGATGTCGGACTCGACATGTCCAGACACCTCGGTGGCGGTCTCGTCGGCATCTTCGTCAAGAAGACCACGGGTCTTCATGGTGGCAACGACCTTGTCAGCTACCGCGGCACGCTTCTCCCCAGCCACCTTGTCGGGCAACCCGCTCTCGACCTTGTGGCGCACCTCCGATTCGCTGAGCCCTGTCCATTGCTCCTTCTTAGCGCCAATCACTTTGGCTACGAGAGCCGCACCGCCGGCGAGAAGGGCCATTCGAATCAGATTGTTCTTTGAGAATCTCTTCATTGCTGCTCCACTTCGCTATAGGTCCGCTCCATTGTATCCGACCACCGTCGCTCCGGACTGCTTGTAAATTGCTGCGCTGAGCACCAACAGGACCGCCAGTGGGCGAATGCAAGGTCGTCCCAATCGGTCTGACGACGCCATAATGAGCACCGATGCAACGGATGTTCCACAAACCCGCCCGAGACACTGCGCCAACCGAGGTCGACCCAAGCCAACTGAGCTCAACTTTGCGCTCTACCAGAGACGGCGGGTGGGTTTGGCTGGACTTGGCTGATCCAACCAAGGACGAGGTTGAGGCCGTCGGGACGTTGCTGGACTTCGATCCACTCAATGTCTCGGATGTGCTCGATGTAACGCTTCTCCCGAAGGTCGATGATCGCGACCACTACCTGTTTGTGGTCTTGCATGGGGTGGTCGCTGGCGAGGATCAGCGGCTCAAGACTGAAGAACTCGACTTGTTCATCGGCGACAACTATCTGATAACAGCTCACCGCACCGCGGTGGCCGCGGTGGACTGGATCGCTGACAACCTTGCCTCCGGCCGCCAACCGGCCGGGGTCGGCCCGGCGGGGGTGGCCGCAGCCATCGCCGAGGCCGGAAGTCGGCGCTACCTGCCGCTGCTCGACGCCCTTGACACAAGGATCGGCGCTCTGGAGGAGCACGCCATGGCAGCAGATCCGCGAACGCTCGGAGAAAGCCAAGCGTTGCGACGCGATGTAATCATGATGCGCAGGACACTTGGGCCGCAACGCGACGTCCTCCGTCAACTGAGTACCTCGGGATCACCGTTGGCAGAGACCAGCGGGCGGGCTTTCGGCGACGTATATGACCACTACTTTCGCCTGGTGGAATCATTCGATGCAGCGAGAGCTCTGCTCGGCTCGGTGCTGGACACTTATCGTGGCGCTGTTGCAGAACGTACCAACGAAGTGATGAAGGTCCTGACCGTCTTTTCCGCAATCCTGCTGCCTCTGACCTTGATTGCCGGTTTGTGGGGGATGAACTTCGACCAGATTCCGGGTTCGCAACAGAGCTGGGGATTCTATGGCGTGCTCGGTGTCATGGCACTCCTCGCAATTGGACTCTGGCTCTACTTTGTGCGACGAGGCTTTGTCGGCGGGCCCAAACTCCGAGAGATACCGCGGGGAGTCGGGTTGGGCCTGGTTCATCTCGGCGCCGCACCCCTGCGCGCCGTGACCAATAGGCTCCATCCGTCCGCGGCACACGACGAAGTTGACCGCGGCGGCGAGACAGCCGACGAATGAGCCTTCACCCGCAGTGGCTACACCCCGACGCCGTACGAGACACAACATCGCCTCTGCCCGCTAACCGTAGATCGAGCGAGGTAACGCCGACAGAGACACGATAGGCATGAGCATGAGGCCCAATACGCAGTCGACAGTGCAGCATGCCGGCCGTGACATCAGCGAGGTCCTTGCGATGTCGGTCACCCAGGCCGAGGACTTATTCGGCTTCGGCCAAGCGCACACACCTTCGGAAGGTCGCGGGTTCGATTCCCACCGGGCCCAATCGACTCGCAACGAGTGTTTGAGCGTCCCGAGACGACGGACGTTCCCGACGAGGTGACTCTGAGCCAATCCGATTCGCCCGAGCTGGTGCCGCCCTACAACCAAAAACGGTTGAGCGGGCGCTGGATACGCCGAGAAACCAATCATGGGAAAGATACGCGTTCCGCTTGTTCTCGCGACTCTGGGTATTCTGCTGTGCTGGCCCGCTGCTGCGGTGCGGGCAGATTGTGCAAGTCTTCCATCTTTGGAGGTCGCTCTCGAAGATGCGTCCGGGGCGTTCATTGGTGACGTCACCGAGGCCCGATTCGACTCCGATCAGGCTACGATTCGCGTCTTATGGATCTGGAAGGGTCGTGATCTCCCGGCAGAGATCGTTGTGCAAACTCCGAGTGGAGTGACCTCTTCTGGCGACTCGGCTTATCGGTTTCGGGCGGGTGCAACCTACATCGTGATGATGCAGGACACGGTTGCGCCTCTCACAATTGACGAGTGTTCGGGGACCCGGATGTACCGTGCAGATGGTGAGGCTATTCCGCCTGATTTGCAGGTTGCTGCTGGTGCCTCAATAGGGCACCGCCCCGGAGGCAGCGGCGCCGCCGCTTCGAGCGACGCAACGGACACCTCGGTCCTGCCGCTGGTTGGTCTTGTGGCAGGTCTGGCTGGATTGGTCACGATCGGCGCCTATCTGGTCCTACCGCAACCTGTCGCGGTCGAGGGCGGTCGCCGCCGGGTCCGCAATATGGGTGGTTTGATGTCTTCGCGAGGGCGATCGGGCCGCAGTCAGCTTGGCCGTCTCAGAAGTCGAGGCAAGGGCTAGAGACCGATCCGGCAAGTATCTCTATCCTCAGGGGATGGACGGTTCGTCAAATACCGGCACGGCGCCAGTGATCCACATCGAAGGTGAAGACGAATATCGACGTCTGCGCCTTCCCAGCGATCTACTGCGACTGGTGCTGGCACTCCTGGCCGGAGCCGTAGGGTTTCTGCTGGCCAGCATTCTCGACAACATCAGCGTTGGAATTACCGTTGAGGTCATCGATGCGTTCGAGGCATTGCCGGCCGCCTTGGTCGTCACGACGATTCTCACAGTGCAGTTGGTGGCCTGGATCATCCCGGTTCTGGTCTTGGGTCTTCTGCTCTGGTGGCACCGCTACCGCCGGCTGGCGCTTGTGCTGCTCGCCGTTGTGGCCGCGGTCACCGTGGCTTGGGGTATCCAGAGCGAACTCACCGCACGATTTGCGCCGCCTGAACTGGCCGTCGACCCGCCCTCGTGGGTTTGCGACAACGTATCGCGTACGGCCGCCGGCATCGGTGCCGACGACCCCGGCGCCATTGGCGATATCGTTTCTGCGCCTGGTGAAACCATCGGAACCGTGTTTGGATCACATGCGTGTGTACCCGGAGATGGGTTCCCCTCGATGGTCTACATCGCTGGGCTCGCTGCCGCTCTGTCTACGTTGACGCCGTGGCTCGATCGACGATGGCGTCGCTCTGCCTGGATTGTCTTATGGGTCTTTTTGACCGTGCGGCTGATCGACGGACTCTTGGTACCCGTCGACGCAATCTTGATCGTCGCTCTCAGCTATGCCATCGGGGCTGGAACACTGCTGGTGTTTGGCTCCCCGGACCGACGACCCAAGGGCCAGGAAGCAGCGGCAGCCCTATCCCGGCATGGCTTTTCCGTGGCCACGGTGGCTGCAGCCGGGGACGACGAAACCAGCCCACGCCGCTTGACTGTCCGAACCAGAGATGGGCGGCAGATCTTCGTCAAGGTCAGAACTTCGGAGGAGCGAGCAGCCGAAATCCTGTTCCGTATGTACCGCATGTTTCGGCTAAGAGGCTCCGGCGACGAGAGACCACTTGCCTCGCTGCACCGTGAGGTAGAGCACGAGGCGGCGCTATCGCTGACTGCCGCGGCCGCCGGGGTGCGGACACCACAGATGCTCAGAGTCGCCGACGTGACAGCCGGGTCGATGCTGATTGCCTACGACCAGATCGACGCGGTCACGTTGGCCGAGACAGGCCCGGATCTCATCACCGATGAGGTGCTGCGGGCAACGTGGTCTCAAGTAGGGACATTGCACGCGGCGCGGATTGCCCACCGTCACCTGAGCCCTGCCAACGTTCTTCTGACCTCCGCTGGCGAGCCTTGGCTGGTTGACTTTGCCTTTGCCGAGATCTCCGCATCGAACGGGGATATCAACGGTGATGTTGCACAGCTGATGGCCACGCTGGCACTGCTCGTTGGTGCGGAACGCACCGTCGCAACTGCGGTGGCCGAGCTGGGCCGAGACGCAGTAGCCGCAGCCGCCCCCCGGCTGCAGCCGACTGCGCTGAGTTCGACAACCCGCAATGCAATGAAGAAGCAGAAAGGACTCCTAGATGAGCTGCAGGCACAAGTCAGACACGCCACCGGACTCGAAGAGTTCGAACTCGAGAAACTGCAGCGGGTCAGCTCGAGCACCGTCTTCACCACCGTCATGCTCGGTTTCGCCTTCTATTTCCTCATACCGCAGCTTGCGGAGGTGGACTTTGGTGAGGTAATCGGCGCTGACTGGCAATGGTTCCCCCTCGTCCTTCTCTTCTCGGTGCTGACATACGCCGGTGCCGCGATTGCCCTCATGGGAGCGATGCCGGAGCGGCTGCGCTTCCTACCCACAGTGCTGGCACAGGTGGCAGCCTCGTTCTTCAACCGCATCGCACCGGCGAAAGTGGGAGGAATCGCCGCCAACATCCGATACCTCCAAAAGAGTGGCATCGAGCCGACCGTTGCGATCGCCGGTGTTGGGCTCAACAACATCGCCGGGATCGTTGTCCACGTCTTGTTGCTTGTCATCTTCGTGACTACGGCGGGTCGGTCTGCAACCGACGTCATATCCCTTCCCTCTGGAGAGACCTTACTCATGGCATTGGTCGCGGTCCTGACCGTCGCCGGTGGTGTGATGCTGTTGCCGTGGGGACGCAAGCTGTGGCTGCGGCGCATCTGGCCAATCGCCAAGAAGTCAGTCTCCGGAATCGCAACCGTCGCCACCAACCCACTAAAGATCCTGTTCCTATTCGGCGGGTCGCTTCTCATCACGATGTCGTATGTGTTCGCGCTCTGGTACAGCATCGCCGCCTTTGGTGGCGGCATCGGTTTTGTGGCAGTGACTGCGGTGTACTTGGCGGGCTCGGCCCTCGCCCAGGTGGCCCCGACACCCGGCGGGATCGGCGCCGCTGAAGCCGCCCTCATCGCGGGACTGACCGCTTTCGGACTGGACACGTCAATCGCAGTGCCAGCAGTGTTCCTTTTCCGGATCGGCACTTTCTGGTTCCCGATCCTTCCGGGCTACCTCGCCTACAAGCGACTTGAGTCCCAGGGTGCGCTGTAGGCGGAGAAGCGACTCAGAAGTCCATGCCCTGGCGTCGCGCCACCTCAACTACTACTGAGGCGGGGTAGAAACCAAGGGCGTCCTCCGCATCGGACGCGACGGTTTCGGCAAGCCGCCCCTTCGCATTGAACTCGTAGGTTATGCACCCGCCCTCGAACGTGAAGTACCAGTTGCCGCTATAGAACACATCCGGCATAGAATCGTCAATCAACTCAAGCGCCTCGGTGGTTGAGATACCGCGGCCCTGGTTGTTGAGTGCAGAGTCATTGCTACGCAGCTCGACGGTTCCCTCTTCAGCGTCGAGCTCGCTAATCACCCATACATACT
>RCND010002124.1_pt1 | contig 11082 bp, 4 predicted proteins | sample 2041351 | NCBI WGS metagenome assembly RCND01 (sample SAMN09708230, study PRJNA481090) | Marine sediment metagenome, whole genome shotgun sequencing project. | biome: marine sediment; feature: ocean; material: sediment; isolation source: Sewage treatment plant 12B marine sediment (STP12B) ...
CGGGTGAAAGTGATACATTTACAATCAGCCTAAGTGAGGCTATGACAGCTGGAAATACAGTCACTGTAGATGTAGACTTTGTAACTGGTTCTGATACTGAAAATGAAGACTTTACAGCAGCAGCTCTTGCACAACTTCAAACAGCAGCAGATGCAACAACAGGTGTAAGCTTCGATGGCACAACACTTACATTTAGTGATACATTCGTAGGAACAGACTTAGACTTTACTGTAACAGCAGCAGATGATGCTCTTCTAGATTCACCAGAGACACTGAATGTAACTCTAGGAAATGCAACAGCAGTCAATGGTACAGCTACAGCGAATGATTCAGAAGATGTTACTATCACAGATACTGATGTTAATACTACAGTAACCTCTATAACATCAGAAACTGAATTAGAAGGAGACAATCTAACTCATACAGTGACATTAAATCAAGTTGCACCGGTTACTACTACATTTGCGTTTAGTATAGGCGGGGGTGATGCTAGTGAAGGTATTGATTATGATGGTACGCCGTTGGTATTTAGTGCGGGTGTAACTGATAATGGAGATGGTACGATAACAATAGATCCAGGTGTATCGAGCTTTACAGTAACTGTTGGTGGACTTGAGGATACGACTGCTGAGTCAGATGAGACTTATGATCTGATCATAGATGGTGTGACAGGAGTGGGAACTATACAAGATAACGACACCCCTGTTTCTCCTGTTATTACAGCAGTTGTTACTACTACTCGTGTTTCAGAAGAGGGATTAACGGATGGTATAGCTGATGATGTTGGTACTAGTGGGAGTTCTCCAGATGTTACTGATACAACAGATGCTGTTGTCGATACTACGGGTAGTTTCACTGTAATGGATGTAAATATTTCTGATACTGTTACTATTTCATTAGTGGCACCTGCTGTTGGGGCATATACATCTAATAGTGAAGATATTAGTTGGGTGGTTAGTAATGGGGGGCTTACTATTGTAGGTTCTGCAACTATAGATTCTGTAGTAACCGATATTATGAGAATAGACATTTCAGATGCCGGCTCTGGTAATTATACTTATAGCTCTACACTTTTAGGCCCTATTGATCATGCAGTACCTGCTAGTGGTTCCGTAGAAAATGAGCTTATTGTCAATATAGATATTGTGGCAAGTGATGGTACTGGGACACTTGATGCTACTGAAACACTTCATGTGGTTGTGGAAGACGATTCTCCTATTGCTGCGAGTGGTGATAATATTGTCGAATTACATATTGCACCTATTACCACAAATCTTTCATTTATTGTTGATATCTCATCGAGTATGTCAGATCAAGATCTTATTGATACTCAAGCAGCGATACAAGCTGCTGTTGATGCTTATGCTGATATGGGTTCTGTCAATGTCAATATCGTACAGTTTTATGGTGGTGGTACTATTGAGAGTGGTTGGATAACAGCTGCTGAGGCAAATGCTTTGGTACTTGATAATACCCGATCCGGTACTGACATTGAGCAGGGACTTCGTGCCATAGTGGAGAACTCATATGGTGTAGACCAGCCAGCTGCTGCCACACAAGACATTATGTATTTCTTTGGAGATGGTCCTACCTATGATGGTTATCAAACAGACTTTAATGCATATACAGGGATCACTGATCCAAATATAAATCCTTGGACTGATTTTGTGACCAGTGGTCAGATCGATGCACTCCTTACTTATAGTGTTAACACGACTACTATGGTTGGTGATGTTGCACATGTAGCTGATAATGGAGAAGATGTGATTTCTCAGCCAGCTGTAAACCTTACAGATATCGCTGGTCTTGTAACAGAGATCACTAATTCGGTTCAGCTTTATCAGGATGGTGATTTGACACAGGATATTGCTACAGGTACTCCTCTTATAGAATTTGGTGCAGATGGTGGTTACCTTGCGTCTGTAACGATCGGAACATATACAGTTACTTACGATGAGAACAATCCTACGCAGACAGTTACGGGAACACATGGTGACTTCGAGATCAACTTTGAGACAGGTACTTACCGATATACCCCGACAGATACAAATCGTGTGGACAGTGTTGAACAAATCGGTGCAGTGATCAGGGATAATGATGGAGATGAAATCGATACGATACTTCTCAATATCAATATATCATTTGATACTTCATTGAGTAATGCGCCAAGCATTACAGAAGGCGACACTAGTGTTGTAGTAGATATAGCACAGGTGATCGGTACGGCATTAGATTTGGATGGTACGATTGATAGTAATACCATTACTGCAACAAATGGTGTAGCAGTACTGGAAGTGAATGGAGATATCACCTATACTCCAAATGCAAATTATACAGGTAGCGATATTGTTTCTGTCTCAGTGACAGATAATGATGGTCTAACGAGTATAAGAAATATAACTATAAGTGTAGATCATATATCAGTTGAGAGTGTATCTACAGAAACAGAGCCGGAGGGTACAGCTCTTATACATGTAGTGACGATCAATGGTGCTACCAATTCTATTACGGATTTTGCATTTGATCTGGTTGATGGCACGGCTCTTGATGGTAGTGACTATGATTCTACAGCACTTGTATTTAGTGATGGTGTTACACTTAATGGTGCAGGTGATACTGTCACTGTTCCAGTAGGGGTCTCTATCTTTACCGTGACTGTGCCAACTGTACAAGACGATACATCGGAAACAGGAGAGAGTGAAGACTATGCTATCACTGTAGGTAGTGTCACAGGTACGGGTAATATCAGAGATGATGATGCGATGGCACCTAGTTTAACGATGACTATTGATGGTGGGACACATATTACACAAAATATAGTGATTACTGATGATTTCCAAAATGGTGATGTAATTGGTTGGTCTAATGCTAAAATTGATGGTGATGAAATGACATTAGATGGTAAGAAAGCATCTTCTAATACATCAACATTTGATTTTGGTCCATCTAATGATGGAGAGACTGTTAGTTTGACTTTTGAGACAGAGATTAGTAATAAGTGGGAGACATCAGATACTATACAGTTAATAATAAATGGAATAACACACACATTTGCCAATACAGGAGGTACAGCATTAGATACGGCATCCAATGATAATGATAATGGGGCTGTAACACAAAGTCTTACAGGATTAATTCTTGATTCTAGTGGTATCTTAAATATAGATATTTTAAATAGTAGAAATGATAATAAAGAAGATGCTTGGTTTGATAACTTTATAGTGACGCTTCCTGTAAGTGAATACAAATACGAAGTAGATTTAACAGCAACACTCACTGACAGTGATGAGACACTTTCTGATTTGATACTTACAGATATTCCAGCAGGAGTAACTAGAATAGAAGATGGCAGCGGTACTGTACTGTCTTACACGGTTGGAAGTGGCACATATACATTCCCTACAACTCCAACAAGTGGGGCTTTGACAACGGTTTACTTCGTCTCTGAAAGCAGCACGTTAGACACAACGGGGGTTCATGTTTCTGTCACTTCTACAGAAGTTGGTGGAGATAATTCTGTGATTACGGTTGACAGTGCGGGAACGGCTCAAATCGTTGACGGTATCATCGAAGGTCTTTACTATGAGACGACTTCAGGGCTCAGTGGAACTACAGATGCTGATGGATATTTCGACTATCTTGATGATGATGTAGTTACCTTCAAGCTAGGAAATGTTGCACTAGGAAGAATCGATACGGCAGCAATAGAAGATGGAAAAGTCTTCCTTCAAGACATCGCCAATGTCGATAGAACAGATATGAATGATGAGTATGTGGAGAATATGGCAGTACTCCTTCAGTCACTTGATAGTGATACGGGAGATAATATTATGATCAGCGAAGAGATGCATGAAGCGTTCTTGGATGAAAATTTTGATCTTGCTACCATAAGTGAAGAAGAACTTATAGCTATTATCGAAGCCAATGGTGCTACAGCAGTTTCTGAAGAAGACGCAATGGTACATGTCGGCGAGATGCTTGAAACATATAACGGAGTAGAAGAGGGGACACTTGACACACATATAGATGATACACTTGATGAAGGTATCTATATACTCGGTGAAGAACAAAATATTGATCTTAGTGTGTTTGCTGTAGAAGGTGAAGTTTATGGGACTACTGAGCTTACAGTCAATGAAGATCACACATTTACAAATCTGACTTTGTCGGATGTGTTGGATGTCTCACATAGTGAGGGCATGCTTACTACTGAGATGGATGAAAGTGAAGATATTTGGGCACAGATAGATCAATCCAACAGCTCTGAAAACAGTGATGGGCTTATGGGGACAGTTGATGGTTCTGGCATGAGTAGTATGGATAAAATAAAAGAAGGTACATTGGAGAGGATTACAGTAAGAGAAGAGAAAGATGTGAGCAGTGACTTTAGCGCAAATGATCCTACGGTGATGGTGAGTGTAGAAGAAGATATAGTCACGGTCGCGTAAGAGGTGTACATTTAGTTGTAATTTTTTAATTAGGTCTGTCTAAGTTAGTGTATAATATGATTTGGCATTTGATTAATTATTGGGAGATGGCTAATCTATAGTTTGAATTTTTATTTTTAATGATAGATTAGTATATTAACAGAGGGAAAGTAGTATGAATATTAAAATGGGTTTGATACTCTTAATGAGTGTAGAAATGGTAAATGCCTCGGCAGTTACACTAAAAGATATAGTCGGCGATGTACTTAATACATCACCTATAGTGAATGAACGGTTAAAAAACTACAGGGCGACACAAGAAGAAATAGGTATAGCAGAAGCTGGGTATTATCCTACTTTAGATTTGAAATCAGGAGTGGGACGTAAAACAACAGGAAGAATCTCTAATGATATTACGGAAGAAACCTATAATGTGTTTCAAAACTCTTTGGTTTTAAAACAAAATATCTTTAATGGATTTTCTACGCATGAACAAGTCAGTCATCAAAAGATGCGCACTTTGGCTGCCGCATACAGTTACCTGGAAAAAGCCAATGATGTGGCGCTTCAAACCATTATGGTTTATTTGGAGATACAAAAATCCAACGAACTTGTGAAAAACTCTGAGACGAATGTAGAACATAATGAAGCAATTTATCAAAAAGTTTTAAAAGCCTATAAAGCGGGCGTAAGTACTATGTCTGAAGTGAGTAAAATAAAAGCTTCTTTATCTCTTGCAAGATCTAATAATATGGTTCAAAAAAGCAGGCTTCGTAACACGCATTATAATTTTAGAAGAGTGGTTGGACGAATGGTAAATTTAAAAGACTTGAAAAAGGTTCATTTTGAACTGAAGATTCCAGACAGTCAGGTAAAAACAGAAATGTATGCCCTTGAGTACAATCCGTCTTTACTTGTAGGCGATTATAATATTAAAGGTGCAGAGGCACTTTACAGAGAGAGCAGAAGCGCATTTTATCCACAAGTTGATCTTGAGGTAAGTCAAAATTATAATGACAACTATAATGATTTTACAGGTGAAGATGACCGTTTTCAGGCTATGGTTGTAGTAAGTTATAATCTTTTTAATGGTGGTGCTGATGAGGCGGCTAGAAAACATAAATTAAGTAAACTCAGTCAGGAAGTTTCAGTTCTGAATGATCTAAAAAGACAAGTCATTGAAGGTGTTGATTTATCTTGGAGTTCTTATGTGTTGGCACAAGAACAAATTCCTTTTCTAGAAGAGTATAAACAACAAAGTATAGAGACCTTGAATTTTTACACTCAAGAGTATCAATTGGGTGAACGTTCAATGCTTGATCTTATTTCCGCTGAAAATGATCTCAAAAGAGCTAATGATGAACTCATTGGTGCCAAATACAATCTTTTACTTTCTAAGTATAGAATTCTGGATGCTATGGGGTTAACTATGGCATCCATTATGGGTGGTGAGGAAGAGTATTATCGTCGTGTAGGTATTTTTACAAGCATTACATCTGTAAAAGAAGATAGTGCCTATGATGAGTTGGTTCGTGCAATGGAAAAGGATAGTTTACCTGTAAATCGAGAGATGGACAGTGATAGAATTCCTGACAGTAAAGATGTTTCTCCAAACACTAACAATAAAACGAAGGTTTCACCTTCTGGAAGGAGTATCTGATGAGAAGCAAAATAGTATTATTTGGAACATTGTTAAGTATGACATTTGCATGGTCAGAGGCTCTTTATACAGATACTTATATGCAAAAGGTAAAAAAAATAAATACGGTAGTAGATACAGGTATTAGCAATACGTTAAGACCAAGTAGTTTAATGGATGAAAGATTTCAGCATATCATGCGTTTTGAACCACTGTTTTTTAATGGAACTGAAATGACAGAAGCATCGGAAAAAACACTGCAAAGTATCATTGATGTGATTCATCAAAGAGGATCATCACCTTATTACGTAAGTGTCATAGGGAATACATCCGATTATACGGAACCAAGTCATCAGATAAAGCTTAATGGATGGAGTACTTTCTGGCATCGTTTGGGTGGAGAGGAAAGTATGAGCAAGGAAGAGAGTATCACTCTTGCAAATCATCGCATCGGAACAGTTTATAACACACTTATATCCAATAAAGTGAATCGATCTCTCATTTATAACGAAAACCGTTTGGGTAAAGATAAAATTGCCACAGAAGCGATAAAAGAAGGTCGTGCTCTGAATAATCGTGTGGATGTGTCTCTTTACTTGAAGGGGAATATAAATTTAAATATAAACTTTAAATTAGACTCTGACATCATACTGTCATCTTATAATCAAAAAGTACAGAGCTTTGCAAACTTTTTAAAACATAATCCTGGTTACCATGCAGTCGTCATAGGACATACAGACAAACAAGGTTCATACAGTTATAATATGGATCTTTCTTATAAACGAGCGCATGCAACAAAAAAAATATTGGTTTCTATGGGTGTTGATGCCCAACGTTTAAGTATAAAAGGTAAAGGATATACAAAACCTTTAGATAACAGTTCTACGCAAGCAGCGTATAGAAAAAACCGTAGGATAGAAGCACAATTGCTCAATAACCGATAAGGTAAAACCAGTAAGAGGAAAATAATTGAAACAGATACGTTCGGACATACTCTTACAAACTTTAAGCCTTTTTACTTCCAGGTATACCAAAGCCGTCTCTTTGGAGGCCTTAATGGCTGGTTTGCCTATAGAACCCGGTGCCAGCTCTCCGGATCTACTCTCTTTTTCTCAGGCCAATACACTTTTTTCACGTGCCGCAAACCGGGCGGGATTGAAAACGACATTGGTAGAGCGGGATCTTGAAATCATTCTTTCACTGCATCTTCCTATCGTATTGCTTTTGAGACAAGGTCAATCGTGCATTTTAGAAGCATTTAGTGATGACAGGAAAAACGTGAAGGTAGTCTATCCCGGTGACGCACCTTTAGAAGAGTGGGTCTCTCTAGAGGCGTTGAAGGAAGAGTATCTTGGCTACGCCTTTTTATTAAAACAAGAGATCGGAAAAGCGGAACAAACAAGTTTTGTGCATACTCAACATAAGAAACATTGGTTTTGGGATACGATAAAACTCTCTGCGCCTATTTACAAAGATGTGATTTTGGCTTCATTGCTCGTCAACCTTTTTGTATTGGCATCCCCGCTTTTTACGATGAATGTCTATGACCGTGTCATCCCTAATAATGCAGTAGAGACACTTACGGTTTTTTCCATAGGTGTGATAAGCGTATATTTCATTGATAGTCTCTTAAAGTTTTTTCGTACAAGGATGCTGGAGATAGCGGCTAAAAAAAGTGATGTCGTTATGTCTTCGATCATTTTTGAAAAAGTACTTGATCTAAAAATGGCCATACATCCAAAATCAGTAGGTTCTTTTGCAAGCAATATAAGAGATTTCGATTCGATACGTTCTTTCTTGACAAATTCCACGATGGCAGTTCTGATCGATATGCCTTTTGCAGTTATTTTTTTACTGGTGATCTATTATATCGGGGGGATGATCGTGCTTATCCCTGTGCTCATGATGTTGTTTATTATCATCTATGCAATGATGATCCGTAAACCGCTCGAGCGGAGCATAGAAAGTACCCATGAGGCATCAGCGAGAAAAAATGGCATATTGATCGAATCACTTAACAGTATCGAAACCATAAAGACACAAGGTATGTCGGGTCAGATGCAATGGAGATGGGAAGAGAGCGTAGGAGATATAGCGAAAAAGAGTCTTCATTCACGTATACTTTCTGCCTCGGTTCCCACGATCACTGGGTTTTTTGTCCAGCTTAATACAGTATTAATCGTTATTTACGGCGTTTTCCTTATTAAAGATCTTGAGTTGACCATGGGAGGATTGATAGGTATTGTCATTTTAGCTTCCCGTACGGTTGCTCCCATGGGACAGGTCGCAGCACTTTTGACAAATTACAGTGATGCAAAGTCTGCCTATGATGTGATCAATACGATTACAACGCAACCCATGGAAAGGCTTTCTGATCAACATTTTTTAGAACGTGACAGCTTTCAAGGTAAAATTGAATTTAAGAACGTAACTTTTACTTATCCTGAGGCGGAAGTGCCTGCATTGAAAGATGTTTCCTTTGTCATCAACCCCGGAGAACGTGTTGGTATCATCGGTAGGATAGGATCAGGAAAAAGTACAATAGAAAAATTGATCCTCAAACTCTATGATCCTGAGGAAGGCAGTATCTTGATAGACAATATAGATATCTCTCAGGTGGATCCTGCAAGATTGCGTAAATATATCGGATATGTGAGTCAGGATATTGCACTCTTTAGGGGTACGGTAAAAGAAAATATTTTACACAGGTTCCCTTCTGCAAATGACGAGCTGCTTTTAAAAGCAGCTTCTTTAAGCGGAGTTGACGAATTTGTCCGTCGACATCCATTGGGTTACAATATGCCTATAGGCGAAAGAGGTCAGGGGGTCTCCGGAGGACAGAGGCAAAGCATAGGTATCGCACGTGCTTTGATCGCAGATGCTCCGGTACTGTTACTTGATGAACCGACCAATGCTCTGGATCAGCTAAGTGAAACAGAACTTATGAAAAATCTTCAAAAGGTCTTTGTGGGTAAAACGTTGCTTCTGATCACTCAAAAGTTAACTTTGCTGCCTTATACAGAACGTGTCATTGTGATGCATCATGGTTCAGTGTATATGGACGGGAAAAGAGAGCATGTACTTAAGTCGCTGCAGGGAAAACAAGATGAAGCCTAAATATACACAGGAAGATTATGAATTCATGAACAGTTTGAGTGCGGCCATATCGGAACAAACACCTAAAAAAACACGCATAGTGATCTATTTTTGGTTTGTGGTTGTAGTCCTTTTTATTCTTTGGGCATCGTTAACTCAAATAGATGAGATCACAAGAGGTTCAGGTGAAGTAGTGCCAAGCGGTAAAAACCAAATGGTGCAAAATCTTGAAGGCGGAATCGTTAAAGAGATCTTTGTTCGGATCGGTGATATTGTAAAAAAGGGTGATCCTCTTTTAAAGATCGACAACAGGAAGTCAGAGTCCCAAAAAAGTGCTACACGTGTCCAAGTATTGGAACTGCAAGCAAAAATGATGCGGTTAGAGGCGGAATTTCAAGGAAAGAAGTTTAATGTAAACAGCTCTATGGAACAAATGATACCGCTCCTTGTCAATAATGAGCGTGATCTTTATGAAAGCCGTCAAAGACAACATTTGGCAGGCATTAATGTACTGGAAGACCAAAAAAGACAAAAATCAGAAGAGTTGACAGAAATAAAGCAAAGAATCCTGCATTTGAAAGAATCAGAAAACCTGATCAACCAGGAGGTTGCGATGATGAAACCGATGGTGGCACAAGGGGTGAAGTCAAAGATCGCATTTATGCAACTTCAAAGAGAAGAAAACACCATTACACAAGAACTCCATTCAGCGCAATTGTCCATCCCTAGAATTGAATCAGGGATCAGTGAAGTAAAGCACAAAATTATTGAGGCGCAAGGTGACTTTCGCAATAAAGCCAAACAGGAACTCAATGAAGTGACAGCTGAAGCGATGCGTGCTGAAGAGAGTTTCGATGCCCTAGACGATCAGGCAGAACGGACATTGGTTCAATCGCCAATAAGAGGCGTGATCCAAGAGCTTTTTATTAATACGGTTGGTGGTGTTGTGCAGCCGGGTGATGATCTTGTGGAAATTGTACCCACAGATGAAGATGCATTATTGATAGAAGTAAAAATAAATCCTTCTGATATCGCTTTTATTTATCCTGAGCAAGAAGCTGTTGTAAAGGTATCTGCCTATGATTTTGCAATATATGGCAGCCTAAAAGGAAAAGTAGTGCATATCAGTGCAGATACGATTCAAGACAAAAAAGAAAATACCTTTTACACTATACATATAAAAACCAATAAGAACTACCTGGGCACAGACAAAAAACCGTTAAAGATCATTCCTGGTATGACTGTAAATGTAGATATTATGACAGGAAAGAAAAGTGTCATGGATTACATACTAAAACCTATTTTAAAGGCAAAGCAGTACACGTTTACTGAAAGGTAATAGATGATTGTTTTTTGCATCCATGTAAGCCTTAATTCTTGTAGTTATAATAATGGAAATATCTTTATTTAGAGTATAATTTATGATCAATGTAGTTCTATGTGGTGGTAGCGTTACACGGTTATGACCACTTAGTCGTACTTTAATGCCAAAACAGTTCTGACACATTTTGAAGGCAAATCCCTATTTTAAAAAAGCTACAGCGTAATAAAAAAACTGTGATGCACACTTTATCGTCTCAAATGATGAGCAATAATTTCTTGCAATAGATCAGATTGAAGAGATGGTACTCTATAATGTAAAGTACCTTCTCTAGCCAGTTGGTCATAATAGAGTGCAAGACATAGCTCTTTTCTTTTTTAGACCTTTTGGACACATTGATTCACATGAACAAACATAAAATGGTGAATTAGATTAATGATTTAACAATTTGGTAGACTCTGCCAAAACTACAGCTAGTCATTTTCAGAAATATTTTTTTGACAATATGCTCTTATCATAATTTCTAAAAACTGTAATACTTTCAATATCTTTAAATAAAAGGATTACAAATAATAAATATTTTAGAAATGAGATCAGCT
>RCND010002125.1_pt1 | contig 11081 bp, 8 predicted proteins | sample 2041351 | NCBI WGS metagenome assembly RCND01 (sample SAMN09708230, study PRJNA481090) | Marine sediment metagenome, whole genome shotgun sequencing project. | biome: marine sediment; feature: ocean; material: sediment; isolation source: Sewage treatment plant 12B marine sediment (STP12B) ...
AGGGATGGTACGGATACGAGATATAAAAAATGATTATTATATCTATGATGAAAAACAATATGCATTAATCGGCCAGGCAACACAACATTTATTACAATTAGGTGACGAAGTAACTGTAAAAGTGAAAAATACGGACTTAGAACGTAAGCATCTGGATTTTGATTTGGCTGGTTTTAATATTTAACAAAAAGTTTAACAAATTTGAAGTACTATAAAGTATAAGATTTAGTTCCTATATTTGAATAATTAAACTCCCCTATATGAAAGTCGTTATGCCAATTAAAAGAAATATCCTTATCTTATTAATACTAGTTTCTTCAATCACATTTGCACAAGAAAGGGTAATTAATTTGGGAGATTTCAATGTTTTAAAGGTATTTAGTGGTGTCACTCTAGAATTAATAAGAGGTGACGAGCAAAAAATTGTCATCATTGGGGAAAAAAAGGAAAATCTTACCGTTAAAAACACGAATGGTAAATTAAAAGTGTATTTAAAGTTTCCAGAGGTGTATGATGATGAAGATGTTATTATTAAGTTGTATCACAAAGAAGATATTGATATTTTCGATGCGAATGAAGGAGCCGCTATTTTTTCTGACTTAATAATTGATCAAGAAAACGTAACAGTTCGTTCCCAGGAAGGTGCTTATATTCATTTAATTTTAGACAGTAAATACATTAATGTAAAAGCAGTTATTGGTGGTAATATTCGCTTACGCGGAAAAGTGTTTAATCAAGAAGTTGAAGTAACGTCAGGCGGGGTCTATGAAGGTTATGAATTAGAATCTGATAGTGCAGAAGTGGTATCAACATCTGGGGCAAGAGCAGAGATAAATACCACAAGTTTATTAGAGGCCAGGGTTCTTTTTGGCGGAACAATTGATTATATAGGCAATCCAAAAAAGGTTACAACAAAAAAATTAATGGGAGGTAAAATTAAAAATAAAGGATAATAAACCTTGTTTTGAATAAATTACTACCTTTGTTAGGTAAATTTTAAAAAAATGATGATAGCAAGTATATTTTTAGCAATGCCGGGACCAGGTTCTATGGTGCTTATAGCTTTAGCAATTTTATTATTATTTGGTGGACGTAAAATCCCTGAATTAATGAAAGGGTTAGGTACGGGAATTAAGGAATTTAAAAATGCTACTAATGAAGATGACAAAGACGAAAAAGACGAAAAAGGCAAAAAAGAAGAATAACTTTTAGTAAAACTTAAGTATAAAAAAAGGCGCAAATTTTTGCGCCTTTTTTAGTTTGTAATATCTAATTTATTTCTTTTTTTGATTCTTCATAGCTTCACCAATCTGATTACTTGCAGTAAACGAAGCAACCATATCATTTAACATGGTACTACCTGCCTGAGGTGAATTAGGTAATAATATTAAATTACTATTCGTTTCTTGTCCTATTGATTGCAGTGTATCATAATGTTGAGTTACAACAATTAGGGCCGATGCTTCTTGTGAATTGATACCCACTTTATTCAACACCTCTACAGATTCTTCTAAACCACGCGCAATTTCACGACGCTGATCTGCAATCCCTTGACCTTGTAAACGCTTGCTTTCTGCTTCAGCTTTTGCTTTTTCAACAATTAAAATACGCGCAGCATCTCCTTCAAATTGTGCTGCAATTTTTTCACGTTCAGAAGCATTAATTCTGTTCATTGAAGTTTTTACCTGTGCATCTGGGTCAATATCTGTAACTAAGGTTTTAATAATGTCAAAACCATAACCTGACATTGCTTCATTTAATTCTGTTTTAACAGCAATAGCAATATCATCTTTTTTTACAAAAACGTCATCTAATTTCATTTTCGGCACTTCTGCACGAACTACATCAAATACGTAACTTGTAATTTGGTCATGAGGATAATCTAATTTATAAAAAGCATCATATACTTTATCTTTAATAACCTTATACTGCACTGATACTTTGAGTTTTACAAATACGTCATCGAGTGTTTTCGTTTCAATAATAACATCTAATTGTTGAATTTTAAGGCTCATTCTACCCGATATTCTATCAACTAAAGGAATCTTTAAATGAAGACCAGATTGACGAATACTATGAAATTTACCAAAACGCTCTACGATGGCAGCTGTTTGTTGTTTGACAGTAAAAAAGATGAGGGGTACTAAAAAAATCGCAATGAATATAATTGGTATATAGCCGAGTAGTCCTTCCATAATTTTATAGTTTTAATGATTATTCTTGTAAAGATACTGCTTTAAGCAGCTATCTACAAGACGTAATTTTTATAAAATGTTACAGAATTAGTTTAACCTAAGTTAGCTATAGCTCTTTCGATGCTTGAAACAGTTTCTGACTTCCCAATCAAGCCTATAATTTTAAATACATCTGGGCCTTGTAATGAGCCAACTAAACTAAGGCGCAAGGGCATCATTATTTTTCCGAAACCAATTTCTTGCGATGTGATCCATGTTTTCACAACAGTTTGTACATTTTCAAAGGTAAATTCATCTATAGGTTCTAAAAGGCTTATCAAATTAATCATTAACTGACCTGTATCTTCTTTCCAAGCTTTTTTAGTAGCTTTTTCATCATATGAAGTTGGCGTTACAAAAAAGAAACGGCCTAAGTCCCAGAAATCAGCAACAAAGGTTGCCCGTTCTTTCACTAAGTGTACGACTTTAGTGACGTATTCATTGTTATTTTCAATAAAATTGGTAATCTGATGTGCAGCTTCTTCACTCGCATCTTGATAAGCGATTAACTCTTTTTTAAGTATAGGGATATATAATTCGGTTAGCTCTTGATCAGATTTTTGTTGCAAATATTGTTGATTAAACCAATTTGTTTTATCGGGGTTAAATTTTGCACCAGCTTTACTCACATGTGTTAAGGTAAAAACGCTTGCCAATTCTTTTAAAGAATAGAGCTCTTGTTCGGTACCACCACCTTCATTCCAACCTAATAAGGCAAGCATATTAATTACAGCTTCAGCAAAATAGCCATCCTCTTTGTAGCCAGGTGAAATCTCGTCACCATTTTTCCATGCTATCGGAAACACAGGGAAGCCTAATTTGTCGCCATCACGTTTACTTAGTTTCCCCTTTCCCTCTGGTTTTAAAATAAGAGGTAGATGTGCAAATTCAGGAGCTTTCCAATCAAAAGCGCTATATAGTAAAATATGCAAGGCTAAAGAAGGCAACCATTCTTCACCACGGATTACATGTGAAATCTCCATCAAATGATCATCAACAATATTGGCTAAATGATAAGTAGGCATGCCATCAGACTTAAATAAAACCTTATCATCTAATACGTTCGTATCGATCTTTATTTCGCCACGAATAATATCATTTAAAATTAATATTTCATCTTGAGGAGATTTAAAACGGACTACATGTTTTTCGCCAGCTTCAATTCTTTTTTGAGTTTCTTTCGCATTAAGCGACAAAGAATTATCCAATTTTAAACGATTATGCCAGTTATAAATAAAAGTTTTGCCTTTAGCCTCGTGGTCTTTTCTATGAAAATCAAGTTTCTCAGGTGTGTCAAAAGCATAATAAGCATTTCCTGAATCAATTAGTTCTTGAATATATTGTTTGTAGATGCCTTTACGTTCGGATTGACGGTAGGGTCCAAAATCACCCCCAATAGTGGGTCCCTCATCAAATGGAATGTTGAGCCAGTTTAAAGAATCAATGATATATTTTTCAGCATCATTGACATATCGAGTTTGATCGGTATCTTCAATGCGAAGTACAAAAGCACCCTGGTGTTTTTTAGCAAATAAATAGTTAAAAAGAGCAGTTCTTACACCACCAATATGTAGAGGTCCTGTCGGACTCGGAGCAAAACGTACTCTCACCTTGTTAATCATTCTGTTAAAATTAGGATGCAAAGATAGTATATGACAATGAAAATAGTACTTTTAGAGTTTACAAATAACCCATTTGATGACCGATTTAGGGAACATGCAAGTTTTAGTTTTCAAATACTCCCAATTTTAATAGGTCTATCTGGGTTCACCATTGGAATGTTTATGAATCTGGTGTTTTTGAAACAATTGAACAAAGACAGGCGGCTATTAAAAGAGTTGTAAATGATACTGGTATTCAGTTTACTTTTATTACTTCCGCTATTTTTTCGATATTTAGAGTCTTTTTTGTTTGGGTTATAAGTTCCATACGTAACTGTATAACCGTGAAAAATGATAAAAGTTTAAAAAATAATTTAACTTAGAAAGCATTGACAAATTTCGGTAACATACAAACTAAGCTTGAGCAGTTCATTAGAAAGTATTATACAAATGAACTCATAAAAGGTTTGATACTTTTTGTAGCCTTTGGTTTATTATATTTTATTTTTACATTGTTCGTTGAACATTTTTTATGGTTGCGACCAGCGGCCAGAAGTGTCTTGTTTTTTATTTTTATTTTCGTAGAGCTACTGTTGTTAATTCGGTTCATATTGCTACCAGTTTTTAAGCTCGTTGGTTTACAACAAGGAATCTCACTCGAAATGGCCTCTAAAATTATTGGCAATCACTTTCCCGAAGTCGATGATAAGCTCGTTAACATTTTACAGCTAAAGGAAACGGATAATCAATCAGAGTTACTTTTGGCTAGCATTGAGCAGAAGTCTAAAAGACTACAGCCTATACCTTTTACGACAGCAATTAGTTTTCAAAAGAATGCTAAATATTTAAAGTATTTGGCGATTCCGTTGATTATTTGGGTTTTTACGTATATCAGTGGTAATACTGCTATTTTCCAAGATAGCCTGCAACGTGTTGTACATTACAAAACAGCTTATGAACAGCCAGCGCCATTTGCGTTTATAATTCTAAATAAAAATTTGAACACTATAGAAGGAAAGCCTTTTGAAGTTCAAATTGAAGCCATTGGCGACTTGATTCCTGAAAATGCCAAGATATATTTTAACCAAGAGAATTACTTCTTAAAAGGTGTTGGCAATGGACAATTCACGCACACTTTTAGCAACCTACAAGAGCCAATTGTTTTTTATTTAGAAGCGAATGGTATTCGCTCAAGAGATTACGAATTAAATGTTTTAAAAACACCAACGGTTGTTAGTTTCGAAATGGAATTAAGCTATCCAAGCTACACCAAGAAGCGCAGTGAAGTTATTAAAAATACGGGGAATGCTATAATCCCTGAGGGAACAACAATTACTTGGAATATCAGTGCGCAGGAAACAGAGGCTGTTACCCTACGAGTTATACAACAAGAACAGAATTTAGAAAAATTCAAAGAAAATTCAATTGCTAATTTTTCACTTTCGAAAAGAGTACGAAATAATATCAAATATCAAATATCTACTTCTAACAGTAACTTGAAAGAGTATGAAAAACTAAATTATAGTATTCGGGCTATCAAAGATGAATATCCAAAAATACTAGTAAAATCTGACCTTGATTCTGTTTCAAGAGGGCCAATTCAATTTGTAGGGCAATTGAGCGATGATTATGGTTTAAGTACATTGAAAATGGTGTACTATGATATCCTAAATAAGGACGCCGTTAACAAGCTAGATGTACCAATTAACAAGGCGTCTTTTGAAGAATTTTACTACGTCTTTGATCCTCAAGGGGATTTAGACTTGGAAAAAGGCAAGAATTATGAGTTATATTTTGAAGTATTTGACAATGATGCGGTTAATGGGAAAAAATCTGTGAAGAGTTCGGTATTTAGTTATCACAATAAAACGAAGCAAGAAATCGATGACGACCTGTTAAATGAGCAAAAAGAGGGTTTGGAGGATTTGAATAATACAACAAAACAGTCAGAAAAGCTAAGTAAGGATTTTGATGAGTTTACTAAGAAACTGAAGAATAAAACAGCATTAGATTGGAATGATAAAAAAGAAATCAATCAGTTTTTAAGGCGGCAAGAACAGTACCAAGAAATGTTCGAAAAGCAGACTGATGAACTTAAAAAGAATTTAGACGAACAGAATGAGAATGAAAACAATGAATCATTAAAAGATAAAAGGAAAGAATTACAAAAGCGTATTGACGAGACAAAAGAAATGCAAGAGAAGGAAAAACTCCTAGAAGAATTACGCAAAATGGCTGAAAAGTTAGACAAAGAAGGAATGCTCGAGAAATTGGATAAACTCACCGAGCAAAACAAACAAGATAAAAGATCATTGGAGCGATTGCTGGAAATGACAAAACGTTTTTATGTCGAAAAAAAGGCAGCTGATATTGTAGATAAATTGGATTCATTGTCTAAAAAACAAGAAAAACTGTCTAATGATGATACTAATGAAGTCAAAAAACAAAATGAATTGAATAAAGAGTTTAATGAAATACAAAAGGATCTACAGGAGTTGAATAAACAGAATACAGATTTGAAACAACCCATGAGCCTTCCTGAAACCAAAAGAGAAGAAAAATCTATTGAAGAACAAATGCAAAAGGCTACTGATAACTTAGGAAAGCAAGAAGATACTGACCAAGGTGAAAGTACTGAGGAAGAGCAAAAGAGCGAGCGTAAGAAGAAGGCTGCTAAAAACCAAAAATCCGCAGCTAAGAAGATGAAAGAAATGAGTGAAAAAATGAAGGGCGCGATGCGAGAAATGGAAGGAGAATCGATGCAAGAAAACATAGAAGGGCTACGTTTAATTTTGGAGAATTTGGTGACTTTTTCTTTTGATCAAGAACAATTAATGTTGTCTTTGGAGGGTATTGATGGATCGCATCCTTCGTATCCAAAGAGGCTAAAGAAACAGCAGGTATTGAAAGAAAATTTTGAACATATTGATGATAGTCTTTACACTTTATCCTTACGACTGCAAAGGTTGACAGCAAAAATTCAGAAAGACATTACAGAAGCCCATTATAATATTGATAAGTCATTAGAGAATATCGCTGAAAATAGAATGCGTCAAGGAATTGCTAATCAACAATATGCGATGACAGCGGCGAATAATTTGGCAGATCTTTTGAGCGATATGCTTAACAGTATGCAGAACCCTAGTATGGGTTCAGGGAAAGGAAAAGGGAAATCTGAAAGCTTGCCAGATATTATTCAAAAGCAAAAAGGGCTTGGTGAGCAAATGAAAGATGGGATCAAAAAAGGAAAAGAAAAAGGAAAAGAAGGCGGAAAGGAAAAAGGAGAAGGTCAGGGAGAACAAATGACAGGTGAACAATACCAGGTCTATCAAGAGCAACAAGCGTTGCGTAAAGCGTTGGAACAATTGATGGAGAAGGAAGGTATGGGTACTGAAGAGGGTAAGAAGACATTAGACAAAATGAAAGAACTTGAAGAGCAGTTGTTAGATAAAGGCTTCGACAATCAAGTATTGGAAAAAATGCTACAATTGGAGCATGAGCTGCTAAAGTTAAAAAGTGCGGAATTAAAACAAGGAAAGGATACCCAACGTAAATCTGAAGGGAATGGGATATACTTCCAAGACAGAATGATTAGGGAGCTAAAATTAAAGAAGATATATTTTAACCCTAATGAAATATTAAATAGACAGCCATTGCCTTTACGAAATGCATATAAGAATAAAGTCCAAGAGTACTTTAAAAAGGGAAGTCAATGATTCTGTTTAATTATGAAACGCCATTCTCCTTAACTTATGAGGCCCAAATTATTGATTGGATAAGTAATTGTTTATTAGGTGAATTGAAGAAGGAAGGGGAAGTGAATTATATTTTTTGTACGGATGATTACTTACATACTTTGAATGTTAAATATCTGAATCATAACACATTAACTGATATAATTAGTTTTGATTATACCATGGGTAATTTGGTGTCAGGTGATGTATTTATTTCCCTAGATAGAATTGAGGAAAATGCCAAAATATTTAAGACCACTTTTGAAGATGAGTTGCACAGGGTAATGGTTCATGGGGTCTTGCATTTTTGTGGCTATAACGATAAAATAGAAGACGATAAAAGGTTGATGCGGGCAAGAGAGGATTATTACTTATCTTTGCGGACTTTTAATAAAAATTAATGTTCCACGTGAAACGTATAGATTAATGGGCTTATTTGAATCGACATATGATGTAATAGTCGTTGGGGGAGGTCACGCTGGAAGTGAGGCTGCTGCTGCTGCTGCCAATTTGGGAGCTTCTACCTTGCTAATTACTATGAGTTTGCAGAATATTGCCCAGATGAGCTGTAACCCAGCTATGGGTGGAATCGCGAAAGGTCAAATAGTTAGAGAAATCGATGCGCTAGGCGGCTATAGTGGAATTGTAAGTGATAGATCGGCGATTCAATTTAAAATGCTGAATAAGTCTAAGGGCCCTGCAATGTGGAGTCCAAGAGTTCAGAGTGATAGAATGCGGTTTGCTGAAGAATGGAGATTGATGCTGGAACAAACGCCTAATTTAGATTTTTATCAGGAGTCAGTGAATGGTTTGCTTATAGAGGATGGTAAAATTAGTGGGGTGAAAACTTCTTTGGGAACGTCAATTTATGGAAGGTCGGTTGTACTTACGGCTGGTACATTTCTTAATGGCTTGATTCATATTGGAGACAAAAATTTTGGTGGTGGTAGAGCTGGCGAAAAAGCGTCAACAGGTATTACCGAAGATTTGGTAAGATTGGGTTTTGAATCTGGAAGAATGAAGACTGGTACCCCACCACGAGTTGATGGAAGGTCATTAGATTTTACTAGAATGATAGAGCAGTCTGGTGATAAGGTGCCAGAAAAGTTTTCATATTCAGATATTACACAGCCGCTTAAAAAGCAACGGTCGTGCTATATGACATATACCAGTGATGTAGTACATGATGTGTTGCGTGAAGGGTTTGATAGATCGCCAATGTTTAATGGTAGAATTAAGAGTGTTGGTCCTCGATATTGCCCTTCAATTGAGGATAAAATTGATCGATTTGCAACTAAAGATAGGCATCAGATGTTCATTGAACCTGAAGGTTGGAATACTGTGGAAATATATGTTAATGGATTTTCTACCTCTTTACCAGAAGATGTGCAAGCAAAAGCGCTGCGCAAGGTCGTAGGATTTGAAAAAGTGAAATTTTTTCGGTTCGGCTATGCAATTGAGTATGATTATTTTCCGCCAACACAATTGAAACATAGTTTAGAAACAAAGGTAGTTCAAAATTTATTTTTTGCGGGCCAAATCAATGGTACTACGGGGTATGAAGAAGCGGCGTCACAAGGGTTGATGGCAGGGATCAATGCGGCACTGAAGGTTCAAGAAAAAGAGCCTTTTGTATTGAAAAGAAATGAGGCGTATATAGGAGTTTTGATTGATGACTTAATTACAAAGGGTACTGAGGAGCCTTATAGAATGTTTACATCAAGAGCAGAATATAGAACTTTATTGCGTCAGGATAATGCTGATTTAAGGCTTACACCAATGTCCTATGCTATTGGTTTGGCGTCGAAAGAGCGTTTAAATAGGGTGATAGAAAAACAAGAAAAAACGGACTTATTTGTCAATTTTCTAAAGGAGACGAGTGTAGATCCTAGAGCAATAAACCCGATATTATCGGCAAAAGAATCGGCCCCAATTTCACAATCTATGAAAATGTTTAAAATTGCGGCAAGACCACAGTTAGATTTTGATGATGTGCGGCAATTTCCTAAAGTAAATGATTTTATTATTGACAATAAAATGGATAAGGAGATTATTGAGCAAACTGAAATTCATGTAAAGTATGCTGGGTATATCGAAAAAGAAAAAAACAACGCCGACAAATTGAACAGGCTAGAGAGTATTTCAATTCCTGTAAATTTTGATTACCATAAAGTGAAATCACTATCATATGAAGCTCGAGAAAAGTTGACATCGATTCAGCCTGTAACAATATCACAGGCCAGTAGAATTTCGGGTGTTTCGCCGAGTGACGTTTCTGTGCTTTTAGTGTATATGGGACGCTAATATAACCTCAAAAAAAGCTTTGTTCCACGTGAAACAATTAGAAAAATCTCCCGTAAATAATAATTTACTTCGTGCATATATCTCTTGCAAAGACTATACTGTTTCTCACGAAACGTTTTCTATACTGAAAGACGAAACCTCAGAACTGTTAGTTACTTCTCCTAGACCCAACGATAAGGATTTAACTAAATACTACGAAAGCGAAACCTATATTTCTCATACAGATGCCAAAAAGTCGGCATTTGATAGAATATATCATCTTGTTAGGAATTACACGCTTAAAAGAAAAATTAAACTAATTAATTCTCTTCATGTTTCTCAAAGAACCATGTTGGATATTGGCGCTGGTACAGGAGATTTTTTACTCGTAGCGAAAAATAATGAATGGAATGTGGAAGGTGTTGAACCGAGTGAAATGGCTCGAAGAATAGCAGATGAAAAACTAAATCAAAAACTCAACGTTGACATTTCTGAACTTGAAGGTCAAAGCTTTGACATTATCACGATGTGGCACGTGTTAGAACATGTGCCGAACGTAATGGAATACATTGTTCAATTAAAAAATTTATTAAAAGAAGATGGTGTATTGATTGTGGCGGTGCCAAATCACAAAAGCTTTGACGCGAAATATTATGGCGTATATTGGGCTGCATATGATGTTCCAAGACACTTATGGCACTTTTCTCAAAAATCAATAGCCGAAATTTTCGGTAAAGAAAAAATGAAAATCATCAAAACACTACCGATGAAATTTGATGCATTTTATGTGAGTTTGTTGTCGGAAAAATATAAACGTGGAAACATGAACCCAATCAAGGCGTTTTATATCGGATGGCGTTCAAACATGAAAGCAAAGAAGTCGGGGGAGTATTCTTCATTAATTTATGTGATTAAAAAGGAAGAATAGCTGTTTTAAGGCCCTTTTAACGCACCTTTAGGCAGCAAAGACATACGAATTATAGTCAGAACAAGTTGTTGCTTGAGAGGAGCGCTGAGCAAATCGAATTATATAGCATAAACTTATGAACTCCATTAAAACAATCGATTTTATTTATAAAGACAATTAAAGAGGGGGCACACGACTATTTTCATATATTTGCCTCCAAATTTATAAAATAACAAAAATGAAAAAATTAATAGGAATTGCCTTTTTTGCTTTGATGCTAAGCTCATGTACACAAACAAAGATTGCCTATGTTGATGTTGAA
>RCND010002126.1_pt1 | contig 11081 bp, 5 predicted proteins | sample 2041351 | NCBI WGS metagenome assembly RCND01 (sample SAMN09708230, study PRJNA481090) | Marine sediment metagenome, whole genome shotgun sequencing project. | biome: marine sediment; feature: ocean; material: sediment; isolation source: Sewage treatment plant 12B marine sediment (STP12B) ...
AGATTAATAGCCAAGGTGAAATGCGCTGTCTTCGATTCAGGGTTGCGATCAGCAAGTTGCGACAAGGCTTCATGAATAACCCAACGATCGAGTGTCGACATCAGGTTGTAACGTTCCGCTGCCGGAATGAATTGATCCGGGTTGACAATGTTGCCATTCTCATCACGCATCCGTAAGAGCAATTCGTAGTGACCCCTGGAATTCGCGTTATCCTTGCCAATACCGATGATCGGTTGGTAGAACAGCTCAAGACGATTTTCTTCAACTGCGTTCGTAATACGCGATACCCACTTCATTTCTTCGTGACGCATCGATGCATCACTGTCCTGGTAAAGGTGAACCTGGTTACGGCCCATGTCCTTAGCGGAATAGCAGGCAACGTCTGCTGAGCTCATGACGCTCGCAACGTCAGGGCATTCCTGCGAGATCATAACGACACCGATGGAACAGCGTGCAACGGTAAATGATTCCTGCCAGGTAAACCGATGAGCCTCGACGGCACCGCGAATTGCTTCCGCGACTTCCACCGCACGTTCCTCTGTGCAACGTTCCAAAAGGATGCCGAATTCGTCTCCGCCAAGGCGGGCAACAATGTCGGTGGAGCGAATATTGGCTTTTACCAGTTCAGCAATCTGGCGCAGCAATTCATCGCCAGCAATGTGACCAAATGTATCGTTAACAACCTTGAACTGATCCAGATCGAGATAGAGCAGCGCATGCGAATGATCCGGGTTGTTGTGCGCGCTATCCAGAGACGAAACCAGGCAGTTTTCAAACTCATTGCGATTGATAAGGCCGGTCAGTGCGTCATGCGAGGCCTGGTAAGAAAGCTGCCTGAATAACCGTGATTCTTTGCTGACGTCATGAAACACCATGACAGATCCAATAATATTCCCGATCCGGTCGCGAATTGGCGCCGCTGAATCCTGAATCGGTACCTCGTCGCCTTCACGGGTGATAAGCACCGAATTTTCGGCCAGGGTGATCACGCGACCTTCACTCAGGCAGCGTGTCACCGGATTGTCGACAGCCGCACGCGTATTCTCATTGATGATCGTCATGATCTCGTCAATTGGCTGACCGCGCACACCGCGCATATCCATGCCGATCAGCTCTTGCGCAACCGGATTTATATAGTCAATAAAACCTTTTGCATCAGTTGTAATAACGCCATCACCAATCGATTGCAACGTCACTTGCGCACGTTCCTTTTCCTCGAATACGCGCGTCTCTGCCTGCTTGCGTTCGGTGATGTCGGTGATCGTGCCCTCGTGGGCGACTATTTCACCGTCGTCGCCATAGACCGCTCGTGAATTCTCAAGGACGACGATCTCGCCGCCGTCTTTACGCCGCAGCCGGTACTCGAAATTTTTGACGACACCCTCAGATTCCAGGCGGGCAAATGCACGCTCCCGATCGATTGGGTTGACGTAAAGCACAGTCGTGCGACCTGCGCTTTTCAGGTCCTCCACGCTATCGTAACCAAGCATCTCAACCAACGCCGGATTGACAGTGATAATTTCACCATCCCGTGATGCTATATAGACGCCATCAACCACGTTTTCGAACAGGCCGCGATATCGGGATTCACTGCTAAGCAATTTTTCTTCATCAAGTTGGCGCTTGATAGCAATGCCGGCCAGGCGTGCCATCCGTGCGAGCTTGTCGAGTTCATCGGTCGTCGGTTCACGTGGCTGGTCGAGATACGCATCCAGAGTGCCAATAATGCGCCCCGCCGCACCGTATACGGGAAACGACCAGGCTGAGTGAATGTTGTAACTTCGGGCAAGCGAGCTAATGCTGGTCCAGGCTGCGTCTTCGGCAATATTTACAACTATTTTTTCCTTGTTCTGAAACACAGCTGCACCACAGGCAATACTTCCAGCATTGACCCTGATGAAATCCAGGGCAACTTTGAACTTCTCTGGCAGGCTCGGTGCTTGTTCAACGCTGAGTGTCTGGTTTTTGATGTCCAGGCGCATGACGGCTGCGCTCATGCCGCTGTCTATTTTTTCTGCGCAGCGACATATCGCCAGCATCGTTCGATCGAATGGCGTACCGGCGGCTATCATTTCGAGAATCTTGTTTTGTGCGTAAGTAAACTGTTCGTTGCGCTTACGATCCGAGATGTCGGTAATGCTTACCCTGAGCAACTTGCAACCCGTGGATGGCAAGCGGCTGAAACGCACTTCGCAGGGAATTTGACTGCCGCCGGAATCCTGGTGCTGCCATTCAAAGACCGGATGCTCACCATTCAGGGCCCGATCGACAAAACCACGATGCACACCGAATGAAGGTGAGCCATCCGGTTGCATCCTTGGGCTAACCGCCTTTGGACCCAGGCTCAGCAAACGCGCCCGGGACAAATTGAATAATTGGCAGGCATTCTCGTTGGCATCTACAAAACGATTACTATCGACATCGAATACGACGATCGCCTCCGGGGCATTCTCTACCAGAGCACGATAACGTTCTTCATTCTCGCGCAACGCCTTTTCGGCCTCTTTACGACCGCTAACATCTCGCAAACTGATGACAAATACTTTCTCTTCGTCTGCCATCAGGCTGCTTGCGTTGATTTCGGCGCAAAATGTATCACCATTTTTTCTTGCAGCGTTCACTTCTCCGCCACTGAAATCGACGCGCGTATCGTCCAGATTCGACATGAATGGTTCGACGTAGTCCGCAAGCTGCGCGCCCACTGCGTCCGGCAGTATGTCGAATATTGGGGAGCCGATCAGATCGTCTTTGGCAATGCCAAAATAGCGCGAGCAAACCTTGTTGCAGTTTCTGATCGTGCCATCTTCGCCCACCGACATGAGTGCTTCGGTAACACTGTCGAAGATTATTTCGATCGGCGTGTTGGCGGCTTGCAAACCTGGTGCCTTGAGCGACTGCGAAGTGGTCAGCGATTGGGTAATCGTCGCTTCCATTTTGTCATAATGCTGATCGACGAGCTTGAGCAAGGCGATGAAATCCAGCTGGTTCGCCCCGGATTTCTCCGTTGCGTCCTTGATTTGCTGTCTTAAGTCCTGATCCATCGTTACTCCGAACCCTGGCGTCACATGCACGTAAATTCTCGTAAGCGGTCCTGCCTCAGTTGCCGCCTTAGCGCAGCGATGTGGCGCTTCTTAGGCAGCGTGCGACAAACTCTAGATCTATTTCTGCAAAGCGTCTGTGATTCAGCTCTCGCTAACGAAAAGTATCTTGGGAAAATTTTCCCGGAATACGATGCGGCGTTATGAAAAATCGTTCCAGGAGTGCCGTATGAACCAAATCCGGCAGATTCATTTTTGCCGTCAGTGAGATAATCGGACCATTATTGGTTCTATAGTGCAACGATAGCGCCAATAGTGCGTGGGATTGCAGAAACAATTCAGAGACGATCGCAGCGCCGAGAGGCGAGCTGGTGTGACGCAGCTTGGGACCACAACCAACTGTGGGAGCGGCACAGTTTGGGACCACCATAAACTGTGGGAGCGGCTTTAGCCGCGAATAGCCGGGGTCCGTAGTGAGCCCCGGCCATTCGCGGCTAAAGCCGCTCCCACAGATATCTGGCAGTTTTGAGCCGGGCGCCGGTTTCTAGTTTTCTTTCGCCGGCATTGAGATGACGGTTTCACCGTCCGGACCTTCCACCAGCTCACCATTGATCTCAGGCTTCTCTGGCGCACTGCCAACCTGGATTGGGATGGCCATGGATTTGATCATCGAACCATCCGGCGTCTGTATTTCTGCTGAAACGTTTACATACAGTCGGCCTTCACGCTGCGGGATGACGGCGAGCTGCTGCTGCGAGTCAGCTTTTTTTTCGGCGTTAGCAGTGAACTGCAGACTCTCTACCTGCCCGGCCTGGAAGACTAGCGCGCTGCTGTCATTAATACTGTATTGCACTGTCACTGGCTGGTTTCCTGACGTCGAGCGCACCTGAACATTAATAGCCACGGGCTGGCCGACGATCGGGTTGCCAAGTATTTCGTATTGCATTGATATTGGCGCAGACGGCTTGCCCGGCGAGGTGGAGCCAGTCCCTGTAGCTGTAGCTATCGCTGCTGCTGCCGGCTTGCTGGCAGTCACCACTGGCGCCGACTCCGTGCTGGCCGGTTCTTTGCTTTCCTCGTTACAGGCACCAAGACTTAGCAACACTGTCAAAGCTACAAAAGAATAGAACTGTTTCTGATTCATGAGGTTCATCGATTTATCCAAAGTGATCCAAAGTCTGTATTCAACGAATCGTTACGAGGGCGTTACTGTTATATCGAAACACACTTGCTCGGGGAACGCATTAGGAACCTCAGTGGTCTCTTCGTCCTCGAAACGAAACTCATTGAAGTCCATCACATAGTCGCCGATCGCAAGGTTATTCGGTGTCGTGAATATCTCCTGATTAGCGTCACCACTCCAGCCCTGTACATCATCACCGATCACACGATTTTGTATTTGCCCGTTTAAGTATAAAGTGATATCCGGATCACTTTGATCTCGCTCATCAGCCGGATCATCCGGATTCGGCATCGCTGTCGTCGTAATAATCTCAAACGTATAACGTCTGCTCGCGCTAATATTCATGCGCAGGAAGCGGTGTTCCGAGAGTTTGTTGCCATCCCGAACGTTATCGAACTGGCTGTTGCTGCAGACATTAATCGTAGATCCGTCCGCGACCACCGTTGTGTAAACCGGCAGCACATCTTCGGGCGTGCCCGGACCATCATTGGTCTCAGTTGAGCCATAAATGTCGATTCCGCCGGGGTTGATATCGTGCTCGGTCAACAACGCGTCGATAAAAGCATCCTGGCCGGAAACCTGTTTCAGTTCGGTGGCGAAAGAAAAAATACTGGTGAACGCTGCTGTCGTCGATTGCGGTCCGGTCATGACGTCGTAAATGGGTCCAAAACCAATGCTCGCATTGTCTGCGCCGTCATTGTCGGTATCCCACAGATCATAAACCAGCTTCACGACCGACAGCTCGTTGAACCAACCCTCGGTACCGGGGCCGCCGCTCTCGATATCGATTCTGAATCCGCGTAGCGTGTTACCCACCCAGAATGTGTCGCAGTAAGTTGGATTGGCCAGCGCTATTCCAGAAAATGCAGTCGCCCAGCCCTCGCCGAACGCTACCCGCATGTCGAGTCGATCACCGACGCCATGTGCACCACCAATGCTGTCCGAACGCGAAAAATTATCCTCGAAATAATGACCCCATTCGTGGACGATCACGTGATCATCAAATTCCTCGATATCGTCACCGTCCTTGCCCAGCAGGAACAATCGGTCAGCGCTATAAAACGAGGTACCTATTTCTCCGCTGGCTATATTCTCATCGGGGGTACCTGTCCCGCGGCTTGAAACATTGTCGGGACTCCAGAAGGCATCGAGCGGATCGAAGCTGGCGGTCGAGTCTTCTGCAGAGACCGCGGACATCGCACTATATATAGCATCGAGAACGGAAAACGGTGCTGCCACACGAGCGCCAGTGAAACCGCTGCCACTCCATCCCGTTTCTGCGGTCAGATCGCGAGCCTGATTCATCACACCACTGTCAAAGACGCTTGAATCCATAACGTACATCGGCCGCTGGTTGAGCGGTACGGGTGTCGGATCAGTGTCAACATTATTACGAACTTCGACATCCCAGGACGGATTGCCACCTTTTTTTAATTCGGCTCGCACACGAATCATGACGTTGGTCGATGCATTCGCGGTTAGTGAATAAGCACCGCTGTCATCAGACAGCGTCGTGTCCAGCACGGTCGTTCCCGTTGCATCGAGTAACTCTACCGTCACCTGGCGAATGGGTCGAAGCTGGATGCCGGCGAAATTTAGTCCGTTGCAAGCATTCTGTGGTGGCGGAAACTCGTACAGCAAATTGCCGGAAATTGTAACGGCCGCCGCCGGTTCCTGAACAGAAATGGAAACATTGTCAGTCGCCGAGAGTCCGGCAGTATCGGTTACGGTTAAGCGGAACGTGAGTGTCTCCGGGCTGCCAGCAGCAACGTCCGGAGCATTGAAACTTGGGCTCGCAGCACTGGTACTGCTCAGAGTGACCGCCGTGCCAGCCGTTTGTGACCAGGCGAAGGTAATCGTGTCACCGGTATCCGGATCGGAACCGTTCCCGGCCAACTGTACAAAAGTCATCTCGAGAACATTCTGGTCACCACCCGCGTTCGCAGAGGGGGCCCTGTTCGTCACTGTACTACCGCCGTCATCACCACCACCACTGCCACCACATGCGACAAGAGTGGCCATGACTGCAATCAACAGCCAGGTTCCTGCTCTTCTGAACGGTAGGTTCCCGAGGGGTAAAAACTGGAACATTTTCAAAGTCGGTCTCCCATACAACCGCGTTGCCGACGTTGCTGAAAAGGTGCAACAGCGGCGATCATAACGGCTCACAAACCAAGCGTCAGGTCAATTTCCGTCTTAATTTTGTCAATCTGTGTCTCTGTTTGGCGACAGATTAAGGTAGATCAATAATTTACTGCGACACAAGTCCTGTTCCGCATTGCAGTATTGATAGAATCTCCTTCTCTTAGAAGCATGTAGTTCACATTTGTTGCAGTAATACGGAAAAACATATGCAAAACAAAAAGATACTCGTTACCGGCGGTGCCGGTTACATCGGCAGCCACGTGGTTCGCCAACTCGGCCAGGCGAATGAGTCTGTTGTCGTACTGGATAACCTTAGCACCGGATTCGAGGCCGCGGTTACCAGCGGCGAATTTGTGCTCGGTGACACCGGGGACGCGGCCTTGCTGGAGCGCCTTTTTGCGCAACACGACATTGACACGGTGATGCATTTCGCGGCGCACACGATTGTGCCCGAATCCGTCTCCGACCCGCTCAAATACTATGGCAACAACACCGCTTCCAGCAGAATTCTGCTCGCGGCCTGCCAGAAACATGATGTTAAGAACATTGTATTTTCATCCACTGCCGCGGTATATGGCGTGCTAGCCGAAGGAAAGGCCTCTGAGGAGACACCCACGCAACCGATCAACCCGTATGGCACCTCGAAACTGATGACTGAATGGATGCTGCGGGACCTGGCTGTCGCTGGCGGCCCGGCATACGTGGCACTACGATATTTTAACGTTGCAGGTTGTGAACCCTCGGGCACTATTGGCCAATCGACGCCGAAAGCGACGTTGCTGGTCAAGGTCGCCTGCGAGGCAGCGGTCGGCAAACGTCCGCATGTCTCTGTTTTTGGCAGTGACTATCCGACCCCGGACGGAACCGGGTTGCGTGACTACATTCACGTTGAAGATCTTGCCAGCGCTCATCTTGATGCCCTGACTTACCTGCGTGCCGGTGGTAAGCCCGCCACTCTGAATTGTGGCTACGGCCATGGTTACAGCGTGCGCGAAGTGCTTTCTGCTGTAGAAAGAGCAAACGATGCACCTTTGAAGGTCATCGAAGAACCACGTCGGGCCGGCGATCCGCCGGAGCTGATTGCCGTCGCTGATCGAATTCGCAGCGTACTGGGGTGGTCGCCTGAATTTGATGATCTGGACACAATTGTCAAAACCAGCCTCGCCTGGGAACGCAGAATCGCGGCCGGTGACCCGACTGCTTACTGGGCGGCGTAGATGAAATATCAGCAATATTGCGGTGCTACACTGAGCCGATGAAAATTCGCGGCCCGCAATCGCTAAACGGACTGATCCTGGTTGGATTCGGGCTGGTCGCCCTGCCGTTGCTGGTTGCTGTGATTTGGGCGCTCGTAAACCTGGATCGCCTGGCTGAGCAAAGTGAGCAACTCGTCATCAGCGGTGTATCTGCGGCCGAAAACAACCGGCAACTCGCCGAACAGGTTGGCTCGCTCGAGCGCGTAGCGCGACAGTTCGTTATTTTGCGTAACGAAGACAGTATTGTGCTGTTGAATCAGGACATGGCCGCACTCCAGGCAACGTTGAATGACATGTCTGCGCTGGCCGAGCAGGCGCAGGCCACCTCGATTTCCCGCGCGATTCTGGTCGGCGCCCGTCGCATTGTCAGAACAATTTCCCAGGACAATCTTGATGATGCCGACGCCGAGGCAACGATCGCCGAATTCGCGACCCTCAGGCAAAGAGTGACCAGGCTCTCTGTCATCCTGGGCAGTCACATTGAAATGCAACTGAGCACCCTGCAGCAAAATACTCGTGACGCACAGCAGGTATCTGCCTGGCAAACTGCCGCATTGCTCCCCGGCACGATTATCGTGGTGCTGTATTTCACCTTGTTGGTGGCGCGCCCTATCCGCCAGATTGACCGCGCCATTCACCAGCTTGGCAAGAGCGGTTTTTCGAAGCCTATTGAAGTGAAAGGACCGACCGATCTTGAAAAACTCGGGCGGCAACTCGAATGGCTCAGGCTGCGTCTCCTGGAACTTGCACAGGAGAAGAACCGTTTTCTAAGACATATGTCGCATGAACTGAAGACACCACTTGCAAACATTCGCGAGGGAACCGAAATCCTGCTCGATGGAACTGTCGGCGAGCTCGACAAACCGCAACGTGAAGTCACCGATATCCTGCGACTCAACGGACTGAAATTGCAGCAGCTGATCGAAAACCTGCTGAGTTTCAGTGCCTGGCAAACGAAAAATGAAGTCCTGACACTGACCGAATTTCCGTTACGCGCCCTGGTGATATCCGTTGCCAAGGCGCAGCGACTGGCCTTGAAGTCCGTGAAGATTCAATTACGTCTCGACGTGGAAGACATTGTTGTCACTGCTGACCGCGACAAGATCCGCACTGTTCTGGACAACCTGCTATCGAATGCCGTCAAATTCACACCGATGGGTGGCGAGATCACTATCAGGGCAACCAGTACGCCGCGCAGTTTTGTGCTCGAGTTCGCGGACACGGGCCCTGGAATTCCGCAGGATGAGACTCCACGAATATTTGAGGCATTTTTTCAGGGCCACCAGGAACAGGGCGGTCATATTGCGGGAACAGGAATTGGTCTGTCGGTAGTACTGGAGTGTATCCAGGCGCATGACGGATCAGTGGAATTGGTTAATTCGAAAGAATTTTCCGGCGCACACTTTCGAATTCACATTCCGCAGAAAAGAGAAGCGGCAAATCAAAGGATCGCGGCAAATGCATAAATGGTCACCGACAATCAGAATCTCAGCTACCGTGATTATCGTAGCAGTGCTGGCAATAACAGCGGGCTGCGAGTCCACCTCAAACTGGCTTAAGGGGCGAAAAACAGTCGCCGCTGATGATATTGTTCTTGATGCTCCGGATGTCAGTAAATACATCAATGAATTGTATGCACTGACCAGTGGCGATCCGGCCACGCAAGCCGAGATTTATGCGGATGCGGAATCGACAGCCATGTTGACGCCAGGCACGTCGACCGCACTGCGGTATGCACTGGTAGTCGCCACCGCCGGTCACTCTGAGTCAGACAGCGCGAAGGGCCAAAGCCTGTTACGCGACGTTTTGGCGCAAAAGGAAATGATGAATTCTGCAGAAATCGAGCTTGCGACGATTTACCTGGGCGACGTCGAGGCACGCTATATTCTTGAGACAGAGGCACGACGACTACGCGGCGAAACCTCGCGAGCGGCAAGCACCGAAGAGGCGGCAATTGCTCAACGCATTGCGACGGTCGAAGCTGAGAATCGACAGCTTCGCGAATCGCTTGCAGATGCCGAGGCCAAGCTTGAGGCCATTACCTCAATCGAACGATCTATCCGCGATCAATCTGACAATGAAAACCCGCGCTGATCGCAACCGATCAGCGTTCCGTTGTAGACTGTATTTGACATAATCTGACCCGTAACACGATGGCCCTAGGCAATATGGCGAACAATAATCCTGAAACAAAAGGCAAGATCCTGCTGGTCGACGACGATCCCGGACTCCTGCGCCTGTTAAGTATTCGCCTGCGTGCGGAGGAATACGAAGTCGAGGCTGTCGAAAGCGCTGCCAAAGCGCTGGGTGTACTGCACCGCTTCCATCCGGACCTGGTCATCACCGATCTGAAAATGGACAAGATGGATGGCATCGGTCTGTTGAAAGAATTGCAAAGTCGTGCGCCAGGCTTGCGCGTAGTAATTATCACCGCCCACGGGACCATCCCGGATGCCGTCACAGCTACACAAGGTGGTGCATTTGGTTTCCTGACCAAACCGATCGACAAGGATGAGTTGCTGGAAACCGTGCGCCGCGCGATGAAAGTTTCCGGATCCGCAGATGTCGATGACGACTGGGCCGCCGAAATTATCACCCGCAATCAAAAACTCAAGGAAATCCTGGCACAATCGAAAATGGTCGCTGCGACGGATGCCCGCGTGCTGATTACAGGTCAGAGTGGCACCGGCAAGGAGTTGCTTGCCCAGGCGATTCATCGCGCCAGTCCGCGAGCAGAAAAACCATTCGTTGCCATCAACTGCAGCGCAATGGCGGAAAACCTGCTGGAATCGGAGCTGTTCGGCCACGTGAAGGGCGCGTTTACCGGTGCCACGCGCAACCACGAAGGATTGTTTCAGTCCGCGGATGGCGGCACCCTGCTTCTCGACGAGATCGGTGATATGCCGATGCGGTTGCAGGTCAAACTTTTGCGCGTTCTCCAGGAACACCAGGTTCGCCCGGTCGGCAGCACTGATGCAGTCGACGTTGATGTGCGCGTCATTTCGGCCACACACCGCGATTTGCAGGAAATGATGCGCGAGGGTGGCTTCCGTGAAGACCTCTTCTACAGACTCAATGTCGTGCAGATAACTCTGCCGATGCTGGATGAAAGACGCGAAGACATACCGCTGCTGGTTTCCCATTTCCTGCAACAAATCGCCAACGAAGCAGAGCAGGAAAGAAAAGTGTACGCACCTGAGGCCGTGGAATTACTCGTCACTGCCGAGTGGCCGGGCAATATTCGCCAGCTCTACAATGTTGTTCGGCAGAACGTCGCATTGTCGCGCTCCCCTGTCATCAGTGGCGAGCTTGTGCAATCTTCACTCGGCGAACACGGCGGCAAACTTGCCAGTTTCACCGATGCGCGTGATGAATTTACGCGCAACTACTTGTCGCAAATCCTGCAGATCACCACCGGCAATGTCAGCCAGGCAGCAAGACTGGCAAAAAGAAACCGCA
>RCND010002577.1_pt1 | contig 11081 bp, 9 predicted proteins | sample 2041351 | NCBI WGS metagenome assembly RCND01 (sample SAMN09708230, study PRJNA481090) | Marine sediment metagenome, whole genome shotgun sequencing project. | biome: marine sediment; feature: ocean; material: sediment; isolation source: Sewage treatment plant 12B marine sediment (STP12B) ...
TCTCGAGGGGGATCTCCAGATCGGCCACCCCGACACTCACACCACCCATGGTGGCGTATCGGAAGCCGAAGTCTTTGAGGTTGTCGAGGAACTCAGTAGTCCGGCTGAGCCCGACCTCGGTAAAGCAGTCGAAGACCAGATCACCCAGCTCCTTCTTCCCGAAGGTCTTGTTCAAGAAGCCCATTTCATCGGGAATGATGGAGTTGAAGAGGACACGGCCTCCTGTCGTCCGATACCAACTCCCCACCTGGCCACCCTCTTCCTTCACCTCGCCCGGCTGCACGAACCAGAACCAGACCAGAGTGTGGAACTTGATGATCTCCGTGGCCAGAGCCATCTCCACTTCTCCATAGGAGCCGAAGCGAGGGGCATTGGCAAAGATCTTGTCCAGTTCCTCCTCTGCCTCGGTCTCAGCACCCTTCCGTGCTTTTCCGGCCCCCACACCCCGTTCCAGGTCACTCACCTCCAGGGCAGGTTTGGTCAGGTAGTACGAGCCCATGACCATGTCCTGGGTGGGTGACGCAACCGGTCGCCCATTGGAGGGAAGGAGAATGTTGTTGGACGCCAGCATGAGGACCCTGGCCTCCAACTGTGCCTCGAAGCTCAGGGGCACGTGGACAGCCATCTGGTCACCATCGAAGTCGGCGTTGAATGCGGCGCAGACCAGGGGATGAATCCGGATAGCCTTACCCTCGACCAGGACCGGCTCAAAAGCCTGGATGCCGAGACGGTGGAGGGTCGGGGCCCGGTTCAGAAGGACCGGATGATCCTTAATGATGTCTTCCAGGACCTCATAGACCTTCGGATCGTCCTTCTCGACGATCTTCTTGGCTCGTTTTACCGTCTCCGCCTCGCCCCTCTTCTCCAGTTCATGAATGATGAAGGGTTTGAAGAGCTCCACGGCCATGGCTTTGGGAAGCCCGCATTGATGGAGTTTCAATTCGGGGCCCACCACGATGACGGACCGTCCCGAGTAGTCCACCCGTTTCCCGAGGAGGTTCTGGCGGAAACGTCCTTGCTTCCCCTTCAACATGTCGGAAAGGGACTTCAGGGGGCGCTTCCCGCGGCCTCGGATAGCCTTCGAACGACGGCCGTTGTCGAAGAGGGCATCGACGGCCTCCTGAAGCATCCTTTTCTCATTTCGGAGAATCACCTCCGGAGCCCGCATTTCGATGAGCTTCTTGAGACGGTTGTTCCGGTTGATGACGCGGCGATAGAGATCGTTCAGGTCGGAGGTAGCGAACCGGCCACCATCCAGGGGAACCAGGGGACGGAGGTCCGGCGGAATGACCGGAACCACTTCCATGACAATCCACTCGGGCCGGTTTCTGGCCTCGGGAGTGTTCCCGGAGTTTCTGAGGGCGTCCACTACCTTCAACCGTTTGAGCTTCTTCTTCTTCCGGTGCTGGCTGGTTTCGGTAGCGATTTCGTGTCGGAGCCACTTAGCCAGGCGGTCCAAACCACGACCGTCCTGGTTCTGCTCCTCAATGGGCTTCTCTGGTGAATCCAACATTTTCAGGAGAGTCCGGATTGCCTCGGCCCCGATTTCTGCCTGAAAATCCTCATCGCCCTCTTCACGTGCTTTGACCCGAAGGTCGTAGTACTCGTCTTCGTCCAGGAGATCCAGGAATTCAACTTCCTGGGCGCCGGGATGCGTCACGATATAGGACGCGTAATAAATAACCTTTTCCAGGTCCCTCAGCGTGATGCCGAGGAGGTAACCCAACTGGCTCGGCAGCGTTTTGAAGAACCAGATATGCACGATGGGCACGGCCAACTCGATGTGCCCCATCCGCTCCCGACGAACCTTGGAGAGGGTGACCTCCACACCACAACGGTCACAAACGTGCCCACGGAAACGAATTCTCTTGAACTTTCCGCAGTGGCACTCCCAGTCCTTTACAGGACCGAATATCCGCTCGCAGAAGAGCCCATCCCGCTCCGGTTTAAAGGAGCGATAGTTGATGGTCTCCGGCTTCGTGACTTCCCCGAAGGACCAACTCCGGATCTCCTCCGGGGAGGCGATCCTGAGTTGCATGAAGTCGAAGTCAGCAGACTGTGAATCTCTTGATCTGGGAAAATCGATCATTCGTTCAGCACCCGATCAGTTGATGGCGTCGGTATTCGTAGTCCATTTGCATCAGGCGTATGCCTATTCATTTTTGCCCAGTGTGACACTGAGGCCCAACGCCTGAAGTTCCTTCACCAAGACATTGAAGGACTCAGGGATCCCTGGCTGGGGCAGATTCTCACCCTTCACGATGGCCTCGTAGACCTTGGAACGGCCCGTAACGTCATCGGATTTGACGGTGAGGATCTCCTGGAGGGTATGGGCTGCGCCGTAGGCCTCCAGAGCCCACACTTCCATTTCCCCGAAGCGCTGGCCACCGAACTGGGCTTTACCGGCCAATGGCTGCTGCGTCACCAGGGAGTAGGGCCCAATGCTCCGGGCGTGGATCTTGTCATCCACCAGGTGAGAAAGCTTCAACATGTAGATGGCACCCACCGTGACCGGGGAGTCGAACCTGCGACCGCTTCTCCCGTCTCTGAGCCAGACCTTACCGGCAGCCAGAATCTCGGCAGAGGACATGATTTCAACGATGGCCGCGTCCAACCCCTCGTTCAGGCTCTTTTTCCTGCTGAGGGCCGCAACCAGGGGGAACGTTTCAGCCAGCTTCTCGCCCCGGGCCTTGGCCACCATTTTCCCGGTTTCCACCACATAGTCCCTGAGTTTGGAGAAGGCAGCCTTGGCCTTCTTTGCCTTGTCCAGCTCCTTCGTGCAGTAGAAGTCCAGGGGACGGCCGATTCCTGCGTACTCATAGCCGTCACCACCCCCGCTGCCCTTAGGCGTCACAATGGTCCTGGGTCCGCCCACGGCATCCACCACCGAGAGGAGGTCATGGATTTCCACCGAATCCAGGGCAGGGGGCTCCTCAGGCCGACTCAGGAGAGCACCACGTGACCAGGACACACCGGCAATCTTAAGAAGGGCGCCGATCTCATCTTCCGAAGCACCCTGGAAGACGGGGGTCTTGGCTTCGAAGCCCAGAATCCGGGCGGCCCAACCAAGGTGGGTCTCAAGGACCTGCCCCACGTTCATCCGAGACGGAACACCCAGAGGATTCAACACGATCTCTACGGGGGTCCCATCGGGAAGGAATGGCATGTCCTCCTCGGGAGCGATTCGGGCGATGATGCCCTTATTCCCGTGGCGGCCAGCCATCTTGTCGCCCACAGCGATTTTCCGCTTCTCGGCGATATAGACCTTCACCAACTGAACGACTCCCGGCGGGAGCTCGTCGGGCTGGAACACCTTATCGATCTGTTCTTCCGTCTTTTCCCTCACCCGGTCAATGCGCTTCTGGGCCTCATCGATGACCCTGCGAATTTTCTCACCGGCGGTCTTGTTCTGAACCTTGAGGGTGGTGAGGTCCAGCTCGTTGAAGGAGAGTTCCGCGATGGCCTCTTTGGTCATCTTGGTCCCCTCTTTCAGGAAGGGCTCAACGGTTCCTTTCTTCAGGCAAAGAGCGATGGTCTGCCGTTGCATGAGCTCCCGGAGCTCGTCGTCCCTAGCCTCGGTGATCCGACCGATCTCTTCACGCTCTTCAGATCGCAGATCACCGATTTTCGCACCATGCTCTTTTTCGAGAAGAGGATCGTCGATGCGTCGGGAGAAGATCTTGACGTCGATGACCGTACCCGTCATCCCCGGCGGGAGCCTGAGAGCCGAGTCCTTCACGTCTTTGGCTTTTTCACCGAAGATGGCGGTGAGGAGTTTCTCTTCTGGAGAAAGCTCGGTCTCACCCTTCGGCGTGATCTTCCCAACCAGGATATCGCTGCTCTTGACCCGGGCACCGATACGAACGATTCCCCGCTCATCCAGATCGACCAGGCTTTCCTCGGCCACGTTGGGGATCTCTCGCGTGATCTCCTCCATGCCCCGCTTGGTGTCTCTGACGTGGAGCTCCAGCTCCTGGATGTGGATGCTTGTGTAGACGTCTGTCCGCACCAGCTTCTCACTAATGACGATGGCGTCCTCAAAGTTGTAGCCATACCAGGGCATGAAGGCGCAGAGCACGTTCCGGCCCAGGGCCAACTCACCGTTATCGGTAGAGGGGCCATCGGCGATGATATGGCCTGGCTTCACGATCTGGTTTCGCTTGACCAGGGGACGCTGGTTGATGGATGTGTCCTGGTTGGTCCGCCAGAACTTTTTCAGCCGGTACCGGTCGAACTGGGCAAGCTTCGCCAGAGGCTGTTCGGCCTCACCAGGGGTCACAGTCCCCGTATCGACAACGATCTCGTCGGCGGTGACGTGGACCACTTCCCCACCCCGGCGAGCCGTGATGACGGCACCCGAGTCCCGGGCGACCTTTGCCTCCAGTCCTGTCCCGACCAGAGGAGCATCGGTGTAGAGGAGTGGCACAGCCTGCCGCTGCATGTTGGACCCCATGAGGGCCCGGTTGGCATCGTCGTGCTCAAGGAAGGGGATGAGGGCGGCGGCCACCGACACGAGCTGGTCGGGAGCCACGTCCATATAATCGATGTCTTCTGGCCGGAGGAGGGGGAAGTCACCCCGCTCCCTGCAGAGGACGAACTCATTCTTGAAGGTGTCGTCAATGAGGGGGGCGTTGGCCTGGGCGATCCGGGCCTCTTCCTCCTCGTTGGCCGAGAGCCATTCGAGGTCCGTGGTGACCTTCCCTTTTACGACCTTCCGATAAGGGGTCTCCACAAATCCCAACTCATTGATGCGGGCATAGGTGGTCAGGGAAGTAATAAGGCCAATGTTGGGCCCCTCAGGTGTCTCAATAGGACACATGCGGCCATAGTGGGAGTAGTGAACATCCCTGACTTCGAAGCCGGCCCTCTCCCGCGTCAAGCCACCAGGCCCCAGGGCCGAGAGGCGCCGCTTGTGGGTCATCTCGGCAAGGGGGTTGGTCTGGTCCATGAACTGGGACAGCTGACTGGACCCAAAGAACGCCTGGATCACTGCGGATACGGTCCGTGCGTTCACCAGATCGTCGATGTTGATCTTCTCGGGATCGGTGTTGATGGACATCCGCTCTTTCACCAGACGGGCCATCCTGGACAGACCCACGGAGAACTGGTTGGCGATGAGTTCGCCTACCGTCCTGACACGCCGGTTGCCGAGATGGTCAATGTCGTCGGTGAATCCCGTCCCCTCACTCAAATCGATGAGATATCGGAGAATGGCGATAAAGTCCTCACGGGTGAGGACTGCCGTGCTCCGAGGAATGTCGAGACCAAGACGCTGGTTGATCTTATACCGACCCACCCGGCCCAGGTCATACCGTTTCGGGTTGAAGAACACGCGTTCCAGAGCGGTCCGAGCCGTCTCGATGTTGGGCGGCTCACCCGGGCGGAGGAGGGAATAAATGGCTGAGAGAGCCTCAGCCTCATCTGCCGTCGGGTCCTTCTTAAGGGTGTTCCTGATGATGGGGCTTTCGCCACGAATGCTCTGCCCACCCTCACGGCCGAAAATCGAAACCTTGGTGATTTCGGCCCGCACCAGAAGCTCCATGGCCTCTTCATCGAGTTCAGACGATCCCTCGAGGAGAATCTCTCCCGTCTCGGGATCAACGATGTCGGTGGCCAGAACCGCCCCGGTGAAGTCCCGCTGTCCCTCTTCGCCGGAATGGGAAAGGTCAACCTCCACCACGTCGAAGAAGAGCTGAAATACCTCAGCATCCGTTCCGTAACCGAAGGCCCGTAGGAGGGCGGTGGCCGGGAACTTCTTCTTTTTGTCGATATGGACGTAACAGATGTTGTTGATGTCGATGGTGAATTCCACCCACGATCCCCTGAAGGGGATGATACGGGCACTATGGAGCTTGGTCCCGTTGGGGTGGATATTCTCCTCGAAGATGACCCCGGGAGACCGATGCAGCTGACTCACCACCACGCGCTCGGCGCCATTGATGACGAAGGTTCCCAGCTCGGTCAAAAGGGGCAGGTCACCCAGGTAGACTTCCTTCTCGATAATGTCCCCTGGCCTGCGTTCCCCTTCTTCCAGGTCTTCCCAGACAATGAGCCTCAGCGTCGCCTTCAGAGGCGCAGCATAGGTCATGTCCCGCTCGATACATTCCTCCACGGAGTACTTGGGCTCCCCCAGGGCGGAGGAGACATACTCCAGGGTGAAATTCTCATTCACGTCACTGATGGGGAAAATCTCCCCAAAGACGCGGTCAAGACCGAAGTCCCACTGTTCCTCCAGGGGAACCGCGGTCTCAGTGAGTTTTTCAAAGGAACGAAGTTGTACATCGAGAAGGTTAGGCATCGGCATGACCCTCTTGAGCTTTTCAAAGCTCAAAACCGACCGACCATCGCTCCGAATATCCAACGGGACTTCCCCCTTTTGATCGGACTGTCCAACCCGGACTTGATCCGAAAAGATGGAATGAGACATAACGCCAAGCGCACATATCCCCGACGCGCCGTGGGCCTAGGCCCGGGGTGGGGTTAGCCACTCCTCCCGGCGGCGGGGACCTGCACTTGGTGCCCTGTTTTCAGCTTGCTTTAAGCCGATTTTGGACTACTGAACAGGCGTGTAGGCCCCCACCCCCCGACGGGCTCGGAGCGTTCCCGAGCCGTGCCGGAAGGGGGCGAGTCAGCCTGACTACTTCAGACCGACAGTAGCGCCCTGCTCTTCGAGCTTGGCCTTGACCTGCTCGGCCTCTTCTTTGGAGACCTGCTCCTTGATCGTGGTTCCAGGAGCGTTGTCCACCAACTCTTTGGCTTCCTTCAAGCCCAGGCTGGTGACTTCCCTGACCACCTTGATAACCTGGATTTTCTTGTCGCCAATGCCTTCAAGGATCACGTCGAATTCGGTCTGCTCTTCAGCAACCTCTTCCGCAGCAGCGGGCACGCCACCCATGGGAGCCGCGGCAAGCGCAGTGACGTTGAACTTGTCTTTGAAAGCCTCAACAAACTCTGACAGCTCGAGAACGGTCATGCCACCAATGGTCTCGAGAAGTTCCTCTTGATTCACAGCCATGATGAAAAATCCTCCTTAACTCTCCCGGACAGCGCCGGCACTCTAGTAAAGAACAGTCGTTATCTACAGTTCAAATAAAGGGGGGGTTACTCCCCACCCTCCCGTTTTTCCTGGAGGGCCTTCATCAGGCCGACCATCTCTTGCAGCTTCGCCTCCAGGGCTCCTGCCAGGGCAGCCATGGGTGCTTCGAGAGCACCAGCCATCATGGCTAACAGTTGTTCCTTGGACGGGAGCTTGGCGAGCCGCTGAATCTGGCTTTCATCCAGTACTTCGTTTTCCAGGACGCCCACCTTGAACACAGGCCGGTCGTCGTGGGCTTTGGCAAAATCGGCAACGGTTTTTGCTGCGTCGACGGGCCCCGAATGCCCCAGGACAACGCCGGTGGGGCCGGTAAGCCATTCCGACAAATCCGGAACACTTGTGCCTTCCAGGGCCCGAATCAGCAGGCGGTTCTTCACCACCAGGTACTCGCCGCCATTATTCTTGAGCTCATTCCGGAGGACGGTCATGGACTTCACGTCCAGCCCGGAAAAGTCGGTGAGGAAGAAAGCGGGAGACTCCTTAAGCCGCTCCCGGAACTCCTCGACGAAGCCTTCTTTGTCGGTGCGTTTCATCAGGCGCTCCGTCGGTAGAGGTTGGGATCAATGGCGACACCGGGGCCCATGGTACTGGAAAGGGTCACGCCCCTCAGATAGGTGCCCTTGGCCGACGCTGGTCTCTGCCGGATGATGGAATCCATGAAGGCTTCCAGGTTCTCTTCAAGCAGTTCGCTATCGAAAGAAACCCGGCCAATAGGCGCATGGACATTCCCTGTCTTGTCCACCCGGTATTCGATCTTACCGGCCTTGATCTCCTTCACAGCCTGGCCGATGTCGAACGTCACCGTCCCAGCCTTTGGCGTAGGCATAAGGCCTCTGGGCCCGAGGATGCGACCTAGCGGCCCCACCTTGCCCATAAGATCGGGGGTGGCGACAGCGACATCAAAATCTGCCCAGCCGTTCTTAATCTGCTCCAGATACTCAATGCCAACGAAGTCGGCTCCGGCATCCGTGGCTTCCTTTTCCTTCTCCCCCTGAGCGATGACCAGAACCCGGACGTCCTTTCCGGTTCCATGCGGCAGGGACACTGTGCCCCGCACCACCTGGTCCGCCTGCCTGGGATCGACACCGAGGCGGGCCGCCACTTCGACGGTCTCGTCGAACTTGGCGTAGGCAAGATCCTTCACGGTCTGGATGGCATCCTTCGGAGGAAGCTTTTCGCCAACAGTCAGTTTCGACTTGGCGTCTGTAAAACGCTTTCCGTGTCTTGGCATAGTTCACGAACCGGCTTGTCTCGCCCTCCCACCCCTGGCGGTTCACATAAGGTGGTTCATCGGGCTTTATGGTCTGGATTCGGTCCCAGTGGGACCGAGTCCTCTACCTCCGGAACTTCCTAGTTCTCTTCTGTCTCTACTACTTCAGGGGCTGGACTAAGCGGCTGCCCTTTCCCTCTAACCTCAATCCCCATGGAGCGGGCGGTGCCGGCCAGCATTTTTACGGCAGCGTCCATATCCGAGGTATTGAGGTCTTCCATCTTCACTTCGGCGATCTCTTCCAGCTGAGCCCGGGTGACCACACCGACTTTCTCTAGGTTCGGTTCGCCCGAAGCCTTCTCCACACCGGCAGCTTTCTTGATCAGGAAGGAGGCCGGAGGGGTCTTGGTGATGAAGCTGAAGCTCCGGTCACCGTAAACCGTGATCTCAACAGGAGTGATTACGCCCTGTGACGCCTGAGTCTTGTGGTTGAACTGCTTGCAAAACTCCATGATGTTCACGCCGTGCTGCCCCAATGCGGGACCCACCGGCGGGGCCGGGTTGGCCTGACCACCCTTGACATGAAGCTTGATAAATCCGATGACCTTTTTCGCCATTCTTATTCGCCGTTACCGGCCCTCAGTATCCCTTCAGCTGGGTAAAGTCGAGTTCCACGGAAGTTGGCCTTCCGAAGAGCGATACCTCAACCTTCACCTTTCCTTTATCCCGGTAGACTTCCTGAACCGTACCACTGAAGTCGGTGAAGGGCCCTGAGATGACTTCTACTACCTGATTCACGTAGAAAGGAATCTCATCGTGGGAATCTTCTTCCGACTCCAACTTGATGCCGAGGATCTTGTTGATCTCGTCTTCCCGGAGGGGCTGGGGTGATTTCCCCGACCCCACGAATTTTATGACACCCTGAATATTGTTGATGACGTGCATGGTCCGGTCGTTCAAAACCATCTGGACCAGCACATAACCGGGGTACAGCCGACGGGTCACCGAGACCCGCTTCCCATTCCTGATCTCTACCGCATCCTGGGTAGGAACCAGAGCCGTCTGGATCTCTTTGTCCTCAATCTCTTCCCCAGGCTCTTCAAGGATCTTCCGCTCAATGAGCTTCTGAACCTTGTTCTCGTGCCCAGAGTAGGACTGGATGGCGTACCAGAGAATCCCCTCCATTACGCCCCGAAGACCCCGAGAATGAAGTTGATGATCGTCCGAGAAGCGACGTCCATGATCCAGATCACGAGAGACACAGCAATTGAGAATGCGATGATGACAAGCGTCGCATTCTTAAGCTGTTCGTAGTCCGGCCAGGTGACCCGCTGGAGCTCGGCCCACGATTCCTCGATAAAGACCCTGGTGTCGGTGATCTTCTGAAGCATGGGTAAAGGCCCGGTTACTTGGTTTCCTTATGAGCTGTATGCGTTCGACACCTGGGGCAGAATTTGTTGTGCTCCACCCTGCCGGGGTGCAGACGCTTGTTCTTCGTCTGGTTGTAGTTCCGTTCCTCGCACTTGGTGCAGGCAAGGATGATCTTGTCCCGAGACATGGTCGTCCCCTATTCGATAATTTCGGTAACGACACCGGCACCCACCGTCCGTCCACCCTCTCGGATGGCGAACCGCAGCTCCGGATCCATGGCGATGGGGCCAATCAACGTATCTGGACGTTGTCCCCAGGCATCACCATCTCCACGCCCTCTGGTAGCTCCGCCGCTCCCGTCACATCCGTCGTACGGAAGTAGAACTGCGGGCGGTAACCATTGAAGAACGGCGTGTGGCGTCCTCCCTCTTCCTTCGTCAGGACGTACACCTCGGCCTTGAACTTCGTGTGAGGCGTAATCGAACCCGGCTTCGCAATTACCTGACCGCGCTCGATCTCTTCTTTCCCTACGCCACGAAGCAGCAAGCCCGCATTGTCACCGGCCTCGCCACGGTCCAGGATCTTCCTGAACATCTCCACGCCCGTCACAACACTCTTGCGGTCCCGGTCCAGACCCACGATGGCAACCTCTTCACCCATCTTGATGACGCCCCGCTCGATCCGGCCTGTCGCTACCGTCCCACGGCCCGTGATGCTGAACACATCCTCAACAGGCATCAAGAACGGCTTGTCGATGTCTCGCTCAGGCATAGGAATCCAGGAGTCGATGGCATCCATCAGTTCCTGAATGCACTTCGTCTCCTCTGCCTCCGGATCCCCGCTCTCCAGGGCCTTCAACGCGCTGCCCATCACTACCGGCAGGTCGTCGCCCGGGAAATCGTAGTAGCTCAGCAGCTCCCGTACCTCTAGCTCCACCAGCTCCAGGAGTTCCGGGTCGTCCACCATGTCCACCTTGTTCATGAACACCACGATGTACGGCACGTTCACCTGCCGGGCCAACAGGATGTGCTCTCTCGTCTGAGGCATCGGTCCGTCCGCTGCACTCACCACCAGAATCGCTCCATCCATCTGCGCCGCACCCGTGATCATGTTCTTCACGTAGTCGGCGTGTCCCGGGCAGTCCACGTGGGCGTAGTGACGGTTTTCCGTCTGGTACTCCACGTGGGCCGTGGCGATGGTGATCCCTCGCGCACGCTCTTCCGGAGCCTTGTCGATCATGTCGAACGAAACGAACTCGGCCAGCCCCTTCTTGCTCTGGACCTCCGTGATCGCCGCCGTCAACGTCGTTTTTCCATGGTCAACATGACCAATCGTTCCCACGTTTACGTGCGGCTTCGTCCGATCAAATTTCGCCTTGCCCATCGCTCTTCCTCGTCTTGTTCC
>RCND010006030.1_pt1 | contig 11074 bp, 8 predicted proteins | sample 2041351 | NCBI WGS metagenome assembly RCND01 (sample SAMN09708230, study PRJNA481090) | Marine sediment metagenome, whole genome shotgun sequencing project. | biome: marine sediment; feature: ocean; material: sediment; isolation source: Sewage treatment plant 12B marine sediment (STP12B) ...
AAAATCACCGAAAGTCTTATAGCCAACAGTAAAAATTATATCCAGAACAAGTTCAAGAAAAAAGGGTACTTCAATACTAAGGTAAACATCATAACGGCTAAAGACACTTCTGAGACGAATGCCAGAGGTATGGTGGTGAATGTGAACAAAGGGGATAAAGTAAAAATAAAAGATATTGTTTTTGAGGGTAATGATAAATTGACTGCAAAAAAGTTAAGAAAGGCGCTAAAAAAGACTAAGAAGAAGAAATTAGGTCGATTTTGGAAAAAGTCAAAGTTTATTGAGGATGATTATGAGAATGACCTGTCATTATTGATGGATACCTATGCTGAAAATGGCTATAGGGATGCTAGAATCATCTCAGATACCATTTTGAATGTTGATGATAATAATATCCAAATAAATATAAAGGTTGAAGAAGGCAATAAATACTATTTTGGGGATATTGCCTTTGTAGGAAACAGTGTTTATACCGATCAGGCTCTAAATCGCGTACTAGGTATTAAAAAAGGGTCTACCTATAACGGTGTATTGTTAAGAGAACGTATTGCAGATGATTCAAAACCTGATGCCGCTGACGTAACCAGTTTATATCAGAATAATGGCTACCTTTTTTCAAGTATTAACCCAGTAGAAGTATCCGCAGCCAACGATACAATCAATTTTGAGATACGTATTATTGAGGGTAAGGAAACCTTTTTAAATCATGTAACGGTTATTGGTAATGATAGGACCAACGACCACGTTGTTTTTAGGGAGTTAAGAACCAGGCCAGGTCAAAAGTATAACAAGTCAGATATAATAAGGAGTATTCGGGAATTGGGGCAACTTGGCTTTTTTGATGCAGAACAAATTAAGCCAGATATTGTTAATCCAAAACCAAATGAAGGTACAGTTGATTTGGCCTATAGTTTGGTAGAATCTGGATCCAGCCAGATAGAGCTCCAAGGAGGATATGGCGGTGGCGGTTTTATAGGTACTTTGGGACTGTCATTTAGTAATTTTTCCCTGAAGAACATTTTGAAAGGCGAGGCCTATAAACCGGTTCCTATGGGTGATGGCCAAACTTTCGCTTTGCGTTTGCAGGCGAGTAGAACCTTTAGAGTTTATAGCCTGAATTTCGCTGAACCTTGGTTGGGGGGTAAAAAACCCGTAAGGTTTAATTTATCCTTGTCAAAAACCCAACAATTCGGGGCAAATTATTCGAATTCCGGTAGGGTTGAGGTGAATAAAGATCAAGGATTCTCAATTACTGGTATTTCAGCAGGAATAGCGAAAAGGGTACAATGGCCAGATGATTTCTTTACCATCTCGCATTCATTGGGATATCAGCTTTATGAATTCAATAATTATAATATAGGGCTGTTCAATTTTGGTAATGGCTCATCAAATTCCTTTACCTATACTCTAGGGATTTCTAGAAATGCCTTGAACGGGGGAAGAATTTATCCTAGAGGAGGGTCAAACTTTGAGGTTACTGCGAAAGTAACACCACCATATTCCATGTTCAATAATAAAGATTATAAGGGATTACAAGCTGAAAGCAATGCATTGCTTGAAGAAATCAGAACTTTGGATCCAACAGTTGACCAAGCGCAAATATCTTTACTCAATAGCCAAAGGGAAAAATTAGAGGAAGAGCGCTTTAAATGGTTAGAGTATTACAAATTGAAATTTAAGGGAGACTGGTACACTACATTGGTGGGTGATTTGGTTCTTCGGACCAATGCTGAATTTGGTTTCCTCGGAAGTTATAATCCTGATGTGGGTGATGTTCCCTTTGAGCGTTTTTATCTTGGTGGAGACGGAATGGGTAATTTTACTTTGGATGGTAGGGATGTAATACAGTTGCGCGGATATGAGAATCAATCACTGACTCCATACAGCATAAATGCCGTTACCGGAAGAACTGAACAAAACGGAGCTTTGGTTTATAATAAATTTTCTTTGGAACTTCGATATCCGTTGACTTTAAAGCCTTCCGCATCAATTTATGGGGTTGCATTTTTAGAGGGAGGTAATGCTTTCAACAATTTTCAGGATTTTAATCCGTTTCAACTAAAACGATCGGCCGGAGTGGGGCTTCGGATATTTATGCCGGCATTTGGACTCTTGGGTATAGATTTTGGGTATGGTTTTGATCAAGATTATCGACCAACTTCTGTAGGACCAAGTGGTTGGCAAACACACTTCATTATCGGCCAACAGTTTTAATTTAAGAATCGTGGTTTGAGCTAACTTATTCATTTTAAAAGTTTTAGTATTTTTGGCACGATATTTTCTATACATTAAAACGGAATCAAAATGAAACCAAAAACAAATGTTCTTTTAATAGTATCCATGATACTTTGTTCGGCTTATACTTTCGCCCAGCGAGGTGTTAGAATAGCATATGTAGATATGGAGTATATCCTGGAAAATGTTGAGGAGTATCGAGATGCAAGTGAACAATTGGAAATGAAAGTTCAAAAGTGGAAAGTTGAAATTGAACAAAAACAGAGTACTGTTGAGCAAATGAAGAAGGACTTGATGGCAGAAAAAGTGCTATTGACCAGTGAATTGATATCCGAACGCGAGGAAGACATTCAGATTCTCGAGAAAGAGATGATTGAGTATCAGCAAGATCGTTTCGGTCCTCAAGGAGATTTGGTATTACAAAAAAGACGGCTGATTCAGCCGATACAAGATCAAGTCTTTAATGAAGTACAAAAGATAGGAGCAAATAAAAAGTATGATTTTATTTTTGATAAATCTGCGGATGTTGTAATGTTGTATTCCGAAAAAAGACATGATATCAGTGAATTGATATTGAGAGGAATTGCAAGAACTAGAAAAGTAAGTAAACCAAAGAAAAAGGCAATTGCTAAAAATAGGTTAGAAGATTTTGAAGGAGAGGAACCGGAAGAAGAACTGAGCGCAGCCCTTAAGGCAAGAAAAGATATGGCGAAACAAGCTGAAGACGCAAGAACAAAAACAGCAGAGGAAAAGAGGGCAGAGCAATTGAAAATTAGAGAGGAACGTAAGAAGGCCTATGATGAGAGAAGAAAAAAGCTTTTAGAAGAAAGGGAAGCCAAAAAGAAAGCAAAAACAGAAGATAGAAAAAAGGAGTCTGAAGAAGTGAAAGACACAAATAATTAATAAGAATCATTAACTTAAATTAACACTCAAATATTTTAATTAGAAATCATGAAAGAAGTAAAGAAAATAGTAGTTGCCTTGGTTTTATTCGTAGCAGCAACAAGTTATGTGAATGCACAAAGTAAAGTGGCGCATATAGATGTAACGCAGCTTTTATCTCAAATGCCGGAAATGAAAGCAGCAGAAGCTGAATTAAAGAAATTACAAGAAACATATAGAGCCGACATTGAGAGTTCTATGACCGAATTGAAGAATAAATACACTCAATATTCAAATGAGTCCGCTTCTAAATCTGAAGAGGAAAACCAGAAAAGAGCTCAAGAATTGCAAGGCTTTGAGAAAAATATTGGTGAAGCACAACAAAATGCCCAACAAGAACTTCAAAAAAAGCAAGCTGAACTATTTGCTCCGATTTCGGAAAAAGCAAAAATAGCTATTGAAAAGGTCGCAACGGCTCAAGGTTTTGACTATGTTTTGGATGCACAAGCAGGAGCTGGTGTTTTAGTTGCTAAAGGAAAAGATTTATTGGCAGAGGTAAAACAAGAGTTGGGCTTCTAACCTAACTACTTTATAAGAAAAAAACCACCCTGACGATGCTGTCAGGGTGGTTTTTTTGATTTTAGGGGGCCAACTTTCTCTTAATGCCCTTCCATCTTAGATTTCGAATAAATGCTCCCTCATCTTTGGTAACCATTTTTGGAAGCCTCTTTTTTCGAGCTTTTTTCATAAACCCCTTTATGTTATTGTAAAACGCGAGTATTCTCTTTTGTTTAAATGCCATTTTAAATGATGCAACCAAAGTTAGCAAAAATCCATAGTCCATGGCATACATGGCCTTACCTTGTAAAAGTTTAGACTTAGCATTGTATGCTTTTCCGGTAGGGCGTAGGTGTTTTACTTTCAGACTGTCAATTGTCTTCAATTCATAACCATGATACTGTGTTAATAACTCATCCACAGTATCCCATCCCATTGCGCATTTAAGTCCTCCTATGGCTTTAAAACAATCTTTTGAATAGGCTTTGAAAGCTCCACGCACATGATCTTTACTCATTGGATGGTTCAATTCCCAATTTCCATTAGAATTTTCTTCATAGACAAACCCACCAGTCAAACCTACTTTCGGGTCGTTTTTGAATACGGTTGCGATTTTTTCAAAATAGTTAGTAGGTAGAATTAAATCAGCATCAAGTTTAACGATAAAGTCAAATACGCCATCCAATAGTTTTATGCCTTTATTAAATGCACTAATGACCTTACTGCCGGGCATATGGTCTTGGGAGGAGCTAATATTCAATTTTTCGAAAATACTATAATTATGCACGAATTGATCAATAATGCTTTCCGTACCGTCCGTGGAATTGTCGTTGACAATAATCACCTTCTTTGGCTGTAAAGTTTGCAGCGCTACTGATTGTAAGGTTTTTGCCAAAAAGGCCTCTTCATTATGTGCGGGTATGACGATGTAGTAATTCAAATTAAAACTATTTTGGGACTTCTAATGAGGATATTCTTTCAGCATAAACGATATAATATCTTGGTGTGAAGCTTCGCAATAGGGGCCGAATACCTATTTTTTTAACAGGGTTGGTCCATTTGCTTGAATCGATTATTTTCCAACCTGCTTTTTCAAGAAGCCAATCAAACTGCCAATCTTCAAACTCGTGATAATGTCTGTCCCATGGGTCCGTTTTACTTTGGTAGGCTGGGGAAAACCATAATCTTAAGGGTATACTGGCCACTATTTTATTTGCTTTTATTTCCCGCAAGATGTTGAACGGGGCCAAAAGGTGTTCAAAAATTTCAAATGCCGTAACAACTTCAGAATCGCTTGCACTTACTGTATAAAAATCAAGATCCAAATCTTCTCCCTTAGTATTTGATACAGTATAACCATGCTCTTTCATAATCTTGGAAAACGGATTTTCAACCCCAAGATCCAAGATAACTTGATCAGTTGAAATATGTTTCTGAAGAAAAGCCAATGTATTCTTAAATCGCTTGTTCGGGAATGTTTTTTCGTACATCTATACCAGGGAATATTAAGCAACATCCAAAAAACGGATACTCCTTATTTTATTGGTACGAAGTTAAAAAAATAAGCATAGTGATAACCATGCACAATTTGATTCTTTGAAACTAATGGGTTGCGGTATTAGACCTGATAAACTATCGCATTTATATTCATGCCAGCTCCTACACTTGCAAAGATGACCAAATCACCTTTACTGATAGTATGACTGTTCAATTGACCGTGCTTGACCATGTCGAAAAGTGTGGGTATGGTGGCAACTGAACTGTTTCCTAACTTTTCTATATTCATGGGCATAATATCCTTGGGCACATCAAGGCCATACAATTTGTAGAAACGATTTACAATCGCCTCATCCATTTTTTCATTAGCCTGGTGGATAAATATTTTTTTCACTTCAGAAATGTCCCTTCCACTTTCTTCCAGACAATCTTTCATAGCCTGAGGTACATGTGTTATTGCAAACTCGTATATTTTTCTGCCATACATTTTTATAAAGAGTCTATCCTCTTCACTTTCTTTTTTATAGGAATCTCCATAAAATAAGAAGTATGCCTCGCCATTTGCATAGGTAGCCGATGTGTGGTTCAATATTTCGCCTTCGGTTTCAGAACGTTCAATTATGGCAGCACCTGCACCATCGGAATAAATCATTGAATCCCGATCGTAATCATCTACTACTCTTGATAATGTCTCGGCACCAATTACCAGACATTTATTGGCTATTCCACTTTTGATGAAGGCATTGGCCTGTATAACACCTTCAATCCAGCCAGGGCAGCCGAACAACATGTCATAAGCAACACATTTAGGGTTTTTAATTTCAAGCCTATGCTTTACCCGAGTAGCAAGGCTGGGTAAAGTGTTGCCTTGTATTTTTCCATGGGTTATATCGCCAAAATTGTGGGCAAAAATAATATAGTCCAGGGTCTCTTTATCTATACCAGCATCCTCAATTGCTTTTAACGCAGCAAAGTATCCAAGGTCTGATGTGTTCACATCATTTTTAGCATAACGTCTTTCGCCAATACCTGTGATAGATTTGAATTTTTCAATTATTACGTTATTAGGCGCGTCTATGACAGAACCATCACTATTTAAAAATGTATGATTTTCAAAGCTTGAATTTTCAACTTTGAGTGGAGGAAGAAAAGAACCTGTTCCCGTAATTGCTGCTCCCATAATTGGTTTATAGTTTATGTTAAATTAATTTAAATCCTAATTATCTAAACTAAAAAAATTGGTACAATACGATGTTCAATAGCAGTTTTCAATGAAACATAGATATAATAAGGCCTTTCAATTAATCTGAAAGGCTTTATTTTGTGGGGTTTCAAAAATTATTCCACTTCAGCATATGCTTCAATCGGGGGACAACTACAGATAAGATTACGGTCTCCATAGGCGTCATCAACCCTCCTGACTGATGGCCAAAATTTATTCTCAGAAACATAAGGTAGTGGAAAAGCGGCCTTTTGTCTACTATAAGGAAATTTCCACTCGTCGCTGGTCACCATTGCCATTGTATGGGGTGAATTTTTCAAAACGTTATTTTCAGGATTTTCAGCGGCCATATCAATTTCATTACGAATGGAAATCATGGCATCACAGAACCTATCTAATTCAGATAAACTCTCACTCTCAGTGGGTTCTATCATCACGGTACCTGCCACCGGAAATGAAACCGTTGGAGCATGAAATCCGTAGTCCATAAGACGCTTTGCGATATCGGTTACTTCAATTCCATTTTGTTTGAATGGTCGACAATCAATGATCATTTCATGGGCGGCACGACCGTTTTCACCCGTATAAAGTACTTCATACTTTCCACTCAATCGCTCTTTGATATAATTGGCATTCAGTATCGCAATTTTTGTACTATTGGTCAAGCCTTCTTCCCCAAGCATTTTTATATATCCATAGGAAATCAAGCAAACCGAAGAGCTTCCCCAAGGCGCGGCAGAAATTGCCGAAATTGCCTGGCTACCACCAGTTTCAATCAAAGGATTCCCTGGAAGAAATGGTACAAGTTGTTCGGCAACGCAAATTGGGCCAACTCCAGGACCACCACCACCATGCGGAATGGCAAATGTTTTATGGAGATTTAAGTGACAAACATCTGCCCCTATTATTGCAGGATTGGTCAACCCTACTTGGGCATTCATATTGGCGCCATCCATATAAACCTGTCCACCATTATCATGTATTATCTTGGTGATATATTTAATTGATGATTCAAAAACACCATGTGTTGAAGGGTAGGTGACCATCAGTGCCGCAAGATTATCAGCATGTAAATTGACTTTTTCCTCTAAATCGGCTACATCTATATTTCCTTTTGCATCGGTTTTGGTCACAACAACTTTCATACCTGCCATAACTGCTGAGGCAGGATTTGTACCATGAGCTGAAGCAGGAATAATACATATATTCCGGTGTCCTTCATTTCTTGATTCATGATAGGCACGGATCATCATTAATCCGGCATATTCACCTTGGGCCCCAGAATTGGGTTGTAATGAAGTACCTGCAAAACCAGTAATTGTATTCAAATCTTTTTCTAATTCATTTAATACAATTTGGTACCCTTCTGCTTGATCAACGGGAACAAATGGATGAATATTACCCCATTGCGACCAACTTAAAGGCAGCATTTCGCTGGCGGCATTTAATTTCATGGTGCATGAGCCCAAAGAGATCATGGAGTGGTTCAACGCCAAATCCTTACGTTCCAATTTTTTGATGTAGCGCATGATTTCTGTCTCGGAATGATAGGTATTAAAAACCTTATTTTCCAGAAACGGGGAGGTTCTCAATAGGGATGAAGGTATTACATCTAATATTGGTTCACTAAATGAAAGACTTTCTTTTTTAGAACTCATTTCCATAAAGCACGACAAAATATGTTTAAGGTCATTATTATCGGTAGCTTCATTAACAGAAATAGATATTGTGTTTTTGTCAATATAATTAAAGTTAATGCCTTTCTTTTCAGCAATGACTTTTAGCTTATTAGAATCCTTAACATTTATCTTTATGGTGTCAAAAAAGGAAGTGTTTGATTGTTTGAATCCTAACCCTTGTAAAAGTTGGTTCAAGGTCTTGGCTTTATTGTGAACCTGCTCAGCAATGTATTTCAATCCTTTAGGACCGTGATAAACGGCATACATTCCGGCCATAACGGCCAAAAGTACTTGGGCTGTACAAATATTTGAAGTAGCCTTATCTCTTTTTATATGTTGTTCCCGGGTCTGTAATGCCATACGCATTGCAGGCTGCCCATCAGTATCTTTGGTTACTCCGATAATTCTTCCCGGAATGTTTCTTTTATATTCTTCTTTAGTAGCGAAATAGGCAGCATGGGGCCCACCGTAACCTAAAGGAATTCCAAAACGTTGGGTAGTACCTACAACCACATCAACCCCAAATTCACCCGGAGGTGTCAATAAAACCAAACTTAAAATATCAGCTGCAACTGCAACTTTGATCTCGTTCTCTTTGGCCTTTGCGACGAAAGCCTTATAATCATGAACTTGGCCGTACTTTCCAGGATATTGTAACAGGGCGCCGAAGAAAGAATCGTTAAAATCAAATTCCTCATGATTGCCCACGACCAATTCAATTCCTATCGGATTTGAACGTGTCTGTAATAGCGACAAAGTTTGTGGAAGTACTTCTTCGGATACGAAGAACTTGACAATGCCGTTTTTCTTTTGGGTCCTGCTTCGCACATCAAAGAGCATGGACATGGCTTCGGCAGCAGCTGTGCTTTCATCTAATAATGAAGCATTTGCCAATTCCATTCCGGTTAAATCCACAATTACGGTCTGAAAGTTCAATAAAGCTTCAAGTCTACCTTGGGCAATTTCAGCTTGGTATGGTGTGTAAGCCGTATACCAACCTGGATTTTCCAAAATATTCCGTTTAATTACGGAAGGTGTAATACTTTCGTGATACCCCAAACCAATATAGGTTTTGAACATTTTGTTCTTCTCGGACAACTCCTTAATGTGTGATAGAAATCCATTTTCACTCATCGCTTCAGATAACTGTAGAGGTTGGGGCAACCTAATATCTGAAGGAATGGTCTCTTTGATAATCTGATCAAGGCTTTCAGCCTTAACTGTTTTGAGCATATGCTGTAGATCATCTTCACTAATCCCAATATGACGTAATGCAAACAAGTCCGTTCTCATATTTACAAAAATTTGATGGGCAAAAATAGGAATTAATTCCCTTAAAATTATAGGTTTATCGTTGAAGGGAACTAAAGTTTTTAACCAATTTAATAGGTTATAAACAGTTTGGCTATTTTTACTCAATGAAGTTCTTAAAAAGACTATTTGATTTTTATCTTGATGCAAGTATACATGTGGCATTGGCCGTATATTCTTTGCTTCAGATAACTGCGCTGCTTTTTAATATTGCATTAAGTAATCATCTATCATTTTTTGTTTTTTTCGGAACCATTGTTTGTTATAATTTCATAAAATACGGAGTTGAAGCAGACAAGTATATTTTGGTCAGCAACAGATATCATAAAAACATTCAGTTTTTTAGTTTTATAGGCTTTGCTTTTGGTGGCTATCACGGTTATTTCTTAAGCATGGATTCATGGCTGATAATTCTCATTTTATTGGGATTGACTGGTTTTTATGCACTACCGGTATTACCGCAAGCCAAAAATTTAAGAAGTCTTGGAGGTCTTAAGATTTTTCTGGTTGCCGTAGTTTGGTCAGGGATTACCGTTATTTTGCCTTATACCGAAATAGGTAAGGTTTTCGGCTGGGATGATTGGGTTGAAGTTGTGCAGCGCATACTGCTTGTTTTGGTATTATTGATTCCTTTTGAGATAAGGGATTTGGCTTATGATAAACCTGAATTAAAGACAATACCACAACGTATTGGTGTAACCCAAACCAAGATTTTTGGTAGCTTTTTGGTACTTTTCTTTTTCTTCTTGACTTTCTTAAAGGATGAGATAACCGAATTGGAAATCGTTGCAAAGGGTATACTTTTCTTAATATTGGGAGGATTGATGTTTGTGACTAAACGTAATCAATCGAAATATTTTGCCTCTTTTTGGGTTGGGTGGAAGTCATTCCTATTTTCTGGTGGTTTGTGATTTGGGGACTCACTTTCTATTTCTAGATTTTATCATGCAAGTCCTTTTTCATTATCACCTTGTCTTTTTCTGGTAAACAATGCAGTGGCGCTTTATCACAAAGTGAAGTAAATTCAGCGTTCTTTCTAGAAAAGCTGGAGCAAGTTTTACAAATAAGAAGGTGTAATACCAATTTTATTTTTTCTGTAAAAGTCGCTTCTTTGTATTGTTTTTTGTTGCAGATTATAGCTGCCTCATCACACGAAATCATATCGAAAACCAATTTTGATTCAGGCAACTCATCAAGGCCGTTCTGGACCTATGTATCATTACCCAAAGGTTAGACGGGTTAATCCCGAGTTCTTTACAAATATCTTCAGTACTCATACCTTGAATGGTCTTCATTGTGAAGACCAGTGATTGTTTTTTTGGTAATTTGGAGATGCATTCCTGAATAGCCAATCCTAATTCCTCATTTTCAATTTCGTCATTTTCAAGAATACTAAGGGGGTCAGCCACTTGTTCTTCCAGCCAGTCACCATCTGTATCATTCTGTGAACTATAGTTCATGCGGACTTCTGCTTTGCCTTTTTTTGAATTTATCTTTCGATAATGATCTATTACTTTTCTTTTAAGAATGGCAATTAGCCAAGTACGTTCGGCAGCTGTTCCTTTGTAGTTCTTGGCTGATTTCAATCCGGCAAAAAATGTTTCCTGCACCAAATCTTTTGCGATTTCAGCATCGCTCACGCGAGATACCGCGTAATTAAAGAGGTAGTCGGCATATTGATCTACCCAAT
>RCND010002129.1_pt1 | contig 11069 bp, 12 predicted proteins | sample 2041351 | NCBI WGS metagenome assembly RCND01 (sample SAMN09708230, study PRJNA481090) | Marine sediment metagenome, whole genome shotgun sequencing project. | biome: marine sediment; feature: ocean; material: sediment; isolation source: Sewage treatment plant 12B marine sediment (STP12B) ...
CTCGATGGCCTGGGGAATGGTCTGGGCTACAGCCTGATCCTGATCATCGTTGCCGTACTGCGCGAGCTGTTCGGCGCCGGCGGACTGCGAATAACGCCCGACAACCCCCGCGGCAGCCGCAGCCCCTTATGTGCTGATAGCCGGCGTATTCCAGTGCTTTCTGAATCGTAAGACTTGCCGGTACATCGTACCTTTTCCCCATGAAGAAGATGGGAACAAGCGAGTCCACTGTCGTTTCGGACGGTTCTGTCATTTTGCCATCTCCCTTGCCGCGAGTTTAAGCGGTCCTTTTGAACGCAGTTCCTCCGTAAATTCATTCATTACATTCGCGAATTTAGCTCCCTCTGCAGCCGAAATCCACTCCAGCCGAAGACGCCGGGTGTCTATCCCGAAATCATCCAGCAGACGGTTCAGGAGGGATACGCGAGCCTGTGTCTTGTAATTGCCATCTTCGTAGTGGCAGTCTCCAGGATGGCATCCTCCAATGAGAACCCCGTCGGCACCCTCATGGAATGCCCAGAGGATATGTTCAGGATCAACCCTGCTGGAACACATGAATCTTATGTTAACTCCATTGGGCCTGTACTTCAGCCGGGAAGTGCCTGCCAGATCCGCGCCGGCGCTCGTACACCATTTGCACAGAAAGCAGACTATCTTGGGCTCAAACATTACTCACCTCCCAAACTGGCTGTTACCATGGATTTGATCTGGGAATCCGAGAGATTCCTCTGTTGAGTCGCTCCGCAGGCGCATGCGGCTACGCAGGAGCCGCAGCCCTCGCAGAGAGCTTCATTTACGATTGCTATTCCCTTCTCTTCATCGTATTCCCTGGCATCGTACGGACATACAGAAATGCAGATCCGGCAGCCGCCGCAGAGATCTTCATCGACCCATGCGATTGCGGGATCCTGCTCCAGATGATCCCTTGAGAAAAGGGAGATCACCTTGCATGCCGCAGCGCTGGCCTGAGCTACTGTTTCCGGTATGTCCTTGGGTCCCTGAGCAGCTCCGGCTATGAAGAACCCGCTGTTGATGCTTTCCACTGGACGCAGCTTCGGATGGGCCTCGGCCAGGAAGCCGTTTGGTCCGGTCTGTATTCTGAGTTTCTTCACCAGCTCAGCCGTGCTGTCCTTCGGAATAACCGCAGTTGCCAGAACAACAAGATCAGCTGCTATTTCAATGTTCCTGCCGGTAAGGGTGTCCGTTCCCCAGACAACAGTCTTGTCGCCGTCACGGAATATTTTTGCAACCTTTCCGCGGAGATAGATGATACCCTCTTCCTCCTCGGCATTATGGTAGAATTCTTCGTATCCTTTTCCACCTGTTCTGATGTCTATATAGAAGATGTAGGGTTGGCCGTCATGAACACGGTGCTTGTACAGAAGAGCATGCTTCGTTGTATACATGCAGCAGATCTTGGAGCAGTAGGGTTTGTACCGCTCGGGGTCCCTTGAACCCGCGCACTGAACGAAGACGATCTCCTTCGGGATGGTGCCGTCAGAGGGCCTCCTCACCTCTCCAACAGTTGGACCGGATGCTGACAGAAGGCGCTCGAAGGCCAGTCCGTCAATGACATCCGGAACATCGCCTGCACCGTATTCGGCCAGATCAACAACTGGGAGAGTATCAAAACCCGTTGCGGTTATGATGGCTCCAACTTCTTCTTCAATGAACCGATCCTCCTGTTCGAAATCTATCGCACCTATCTCGCATACCTTTTCACACAGTCGGCATTTTCCTGTTTTGAAATAGATACAGCTGTCATGTTCAATTACCGGTTTGTTGGGGACCGCCTGGGGAAAGGGAACGTAGATAGCCCCGTGAGTTGCAAGCTCCCTGTCAAAGACGGAGGAGACTTTTGCAGGACATTTCTCCATGCACAGACCGCAGCCATTACATTTGGACCAGTCCACATAGGCAGCTTTCCGCCTTATCCGGACTTTGAAATTACCCACGTATCCGGAAACCTCATCGATTTCGGAATAAGTCATTAGTTCGATGTTCGGATGCTTGCCTGCCGCAACCATCTTCGGTGTGAGAATGCACTGAGAGCAATCCAGGGTTGGGAATGTTTCAGAAAGCTGAGCCATATGCCCGCCGATTGATGATTCCTTTTCAACAAGGATAACCTTATAGCCGGAATCAGCGATATCCAGGGCAGCCTGAATACCGGCGATGCCGCCGCCGATCACAAGAGCCTTCTTTGTAATGGATACAGGAATCGGCTCGAGTGACTCGTTCAGCCTGGTCTTCTGAACCATTGTAGCGACAATATGAATGGCCTTGCTGGTCGCCTTTTCCCTGTCTGTATGTACCCAGCTGCACTGTTCGCGGATATTCGCGATTTCGCACTGCCAGGGGTTGAGTCCCGCCTCTTGTGCGGCAGTTCTGAAAGTGGATTCGTGAAGATTAGGGGAGCAGGCTGCGATGATAACGGCGTCCAGCTTTTCTTCTACTATCTTTTCCCGGACGAGGGTCTGTCCTGGCTCGGAGCACATATAAATGTAATCCTGGGCATAGGCGACACCATCCATTTTTAGTGCCTCTTCGGCCACACGCTTAACATCGACCGTTTCAGCGATGTTTATACCGCAATGGCAGACGAAGACTCCTATTCTTTTCATTCGGAGTCCCCCTTTCCGGTACTGATGCCGATCTTATCCAGAACAGGGGTAACATCAACATAGTGTTTCTCGAACCCCTGTCTGCCGAATTCAACCCCAAGTGCAACTGAGAGAAGTTGGGTGAAATAGAATATCGGAACAGGTTTAAAATCGGAATAGGCCTCACTTATGGCCTTCTGTCTTGAATCCAGGTTATAGAAACAGAGTGGACAGCTTACCACGATTGCTTCAGCTCCGTGGTTTGTGGCCGACGTGAGTATCCTGTAGCACAGCCTTGTAGAAGCATCGGGGCTGGAGACCGACAGATACGATCCGCAGCACTCCGTTCTGTAAGGATATTTCACGGGCTGGGCGTCCAGAGCGGTGATGAAATCCTCGATTATGGTTGGATTCTCAGGGTCGTCCAGCTGTATTTCGTTCTCAGGTCTTAACATGACGCAGCCGTAGTAAGGTGCGATCTTAAGTCCCTTCAGTGATCTTCTTAGGCTTTCGGTGATCTTGTCGTAACCCAGTTCATCGCGCAGGTATTCCATGAGATGAATCACTTTAACTTCGCCAGCGTAATCTACCCATGGAGAATCATCCTTTTCAAGGTACTCCCGCTCAGGTGTGTCATCGGCAAGGAAGGCATTAACTCTTTTCCTGGTGATTTCATCGGATTTTATGCTATAGTTCGTCCTTTTCAGGGTGTTGTAACAGAAGTCGCATATTGTTATAAGAATATCCCTTCCCGAATCACGTACATCTTTCAGAATTCTGGAAGGGGCAATAAGGTTCATTACCCTTTCTTCAGATACCGGGGGAACCGCCCCGCAGCAGGTCCATGTATCCAGCTCATCCAGCTCGAAACCCAGTCTCACGGTAGCATCCCGTGCTGAGCGATCGAGATGGGAGGACCTTTCATTAAGAGCACAGCCCGGATAGTAAGCAATCTTGGCCATGTTTCCTCCAGTTCTAGGTTGCTAGTTTTCTGTAAACTCCAACAAGCCCCGGCTGAGGGACTTCGGCAGCTAATTCCGGACTGATCTGGTCCGGGCCGAAATGATCGACACCCTCGTCCAGCGCTACCTGCCTGAGTGTATCCATTACTGCCTGTATGTCGATTCCCTTTGGACATCTGACGGTACACTGGAAGCAGCTTGCACATATCCATATCGTGCAGCTGTTGATAATGTCATCACTCTGTCCCAGCTGAACCAGTCGTATGACCCTGTTGGGGAGAATGTCCATCTCCTGGGCCAGGGGACATCCGGATGAGCAGTTTCCGCACTGATAGCAGGCGTCCATATGCTGTCCGCTCAATTCATCCACCAGCTGTTTGAATCCGGCATTGACTATTTCACGCGTCAGGCGGATAGGAGGGCTTTTAGGGGGAGCCAACCCCGTTTTTTCGCTCATACAGCAAATTCTCCTCTCGGTGTGGTATTGCAGCTTTGTACCATGCAGTTGGAAAGAAGCTCTCGATTGATAATTTCTTCAGCAAATTCAGGAATAAGGTTCGAAAGGGCAGGGGAAAGACCCTCTTCATACACTTCAGGCCGGATTATTTCGATCCCGTAAATTTTAACGTATTCGGGCATTGAAAGCCCCAGCGCATTACCGATGTTCTGAAGCTGTTCTATGGAAAAATGATGAGCAGAGATCGGTGAAGCGCTTCGTTTCCGAAACTCAATCTCCATAAGTTCCCCCGGTTCGGCCTGACCGGTCGTGATAGAGTCTATGATGATAAGCCGACGGTGTCCTGATATTTCACCCACCAGCCTGATAATAGAAACGGAAGTGGAAAGTACAGTCACTCTTGAGCCTTCTGCCAATCCATTCCCGATGAATTCAGCCACAGAGCAGCCCACTCCATCATCGCCGAGGATCGGATTTCCAAGACCCAGGATCATCGTGCTGCTGGGAATTGTATCAGTATTCAATTGCTACCGGTCTTAATTAACCGGTGGAGCACCCCTTCAGGGTCCTCTAACAGAACCTGTCTCTATGGCGTAATCAAAATAATACCAGAAATAATATACGATTTCCTCATTTGAGAATGTATTTATAAATTCCGCATTTAGAATAGAATCCAGAGTGCTGCTAACTTCCTGGGATTCATTCCTGGCTTCCTCAAGCAGAAGAGCAACATGTTCGCAGTCTTCTCTGCCTGAGATGGCATCGAACTCCGTCCTTATATGGTCTGGAAGGGAAGCTCTGAAAGTATCAAGTCTTTTCTGCCTTCCGCAGGCCCGGGTTTCTGTATTGCAGGATGATAGCATAAGTATCACCAGCAGGAACAGAAGCATATAAGTGGATAATGTCACAGAGTAATGCCAAGACTGAATCTGTGAATGGTTCCGAGATCAGCAAAGGGTTTGAACGCATAATCAAGGGAGAACTTATTCCAGTTAGTACCCCCGCCGAATGCAAGAGCGTCCAGGAAACTTCCGCCTGCATTATCGGCAGCGTTCTTATCATGGAGATTCCCCCCCGCCCGCAAAGAAAGCATATCCAGAGGAGAATACTCAATACCGAGGGCTGCGTTGAAGTCTCCCTGAAGAGGATAACTTATATCGGCGGCGACCAGCAGCTTGTTATCAAGGAATTCGGCCGATGCTCCTGCTGCAATTGTTGTAGGCATCGGATCATTTTCCTGGTAGAACGCCTTGGTCTGGATGCCTGCGTTTCTTACGACTAACCCGAATGAAATAAGGGCTGGTTTATACCATGCGCCAACATCGACAAGAAATGCATTCCCGCTGTATGAATCGATGCTTGAATAAACGAACTTGGCGGTTGTTCCGACTGAAAGCGCGTTTCCGAATTTATGTACGTAGGTTCCCCCGAGCGCAACACTGTTAGTGCTGAATTCCTCACCGGTTCCTGTGGGATTCACCATAGAGGTTCTTACAAAACTGCCTCCGTAAAAATAATTCACGGAAACACCAACCAGATCATTCCCTGATGGATTTAACCATCCTGCGAAGCCGGCCTGCATATCCATCAGATAACCGGTATAAGTGGAAGTGAACATCTGGTTCTGCAACCCGGCCAATGTAGCAGGATTCCAGTACAGACCCATAGGGTCCCCGGGCACTGCTGTGAAAGCGCCCCCCATCGCAACAGCTCTGGCTCCGACGGGCACTTGCAGGAAGGCGAAACCTGCCGTACCGGCAGATGCGGAGCCTGATAGTATTGCCAGAATGACTGCTGCCAGAATTTTCTTCATTGATATTCTCCGTTTCGCAATTCTTTTTAGAATAACAGATAGCCTATGACCATTAATAGGCCCGGTCAACAGGGGAAAATGCCCATATTACTGCCGCACTGTCACTCCTGAAGCCTCTGATCATATCATATGCGCAGATAATCAAACGTTTTCCCTCAGATACCTGTACCGAATCGAGCCTTAGAACAGGACAATCATCCGGCATTGTATCTTCTGAAAACCAGTCCTCTCCCTCCAGTCTTAGACCGAGATCAAGGATATTGTTCCCGCCCAGGGCTGCGTAGAAACCTCCAGTTGATGAATACAAGGGAGGATAGACCATCACGGTGCAGGGTTCAAGCAGGTTGAGGCTGCAGGTGATTAATCCGGTTCCTGTATATCCCTGGGATGATAATCTCTCAAGGATAGACAGGGCTTCCGAAAGCAGTGTACCTCCCGATAATGGAATTACCGCCACCAGTATTGCGAAGATAATAACCTTTTTCAAATCAATCCTTAATCCCGGATCTGCTGTAACTTGCTACAATCCGCTTCTGAACAAAAAGGAACAGGATTACAAGAGGTATGGTGGAAAATGTTGAAGCCGCCATCAGAAGTTCGAAATTACTGGACTGCTCCTGATTGAAATACGAAAGCCCCACCTGAAGTACTCTAAGGTTTTCCGAATGCGTTACAACCAGTGGCCACATGAAACTGTTCCATGATCCTATGATGTTGAACAGAATAACCGTGACGATGACCGGTTTTGAAAGGGGCAGGACTACCTTCCAAAGATATTTCAGCCTACCGCAGCCATCAAGAATAGCTGCTTCGTACAGTGTCTTCGGAATAGTCTTGAAATGCTGCCTGAAAAGGAATATGCTGAAAACATTCGTCGTCCAGGGAATTATCAGAGCCATATAGGTATTTATCCAGCCGAGCTTTGATAGAATAACGTATGAGGGAGCGAGGTAAACAGGCTGAGGTACCATCATCGTTGAAAGGAAGAGCAGGAAAAGGAAATTTCTTCCCCTGTACTTCATTGTGGCAAAGGAATACGCAGCCAGACTGGCTGTTACAAGTACTCCCGCTACGGTAAGCAGTGTAACAAATAGTGTGTTAAGAAAATACCTGCCGAATGGTACTTTGGTCCATGCTTCAACGTAATTGCTCAGACCTCCCTGCTGAAGAGAGGTGTTAACCATCCAGAGGAAGGGGAGCAGCATGACAATGCCCCCCAGTATCAACAAGAAATGTTTCGTGATACTCTTTACTACTGTTCCCCGATTCAACAGCATCATGAGTAATACACCCGCCTGCCCGCAATCCTGCGCTGAACGACCGTAAGCGAAAGCAGGATAAGAAAGAGGAACACCGAGATAGCACTTGCATACCCTATATCGAATCGATCGAATGCTTTCTGGAACAGGTAGAATACCATTACATTCGTCGTCCCCAGCGGTCCCCCCCCGGGAGGAGGCGTCATAACGTAAACCAGCGCAAAAGTTTTGAACGATACGATAGTACTCATGATAAGCACGTAGTAGGTTGTAGGTGATAGAAGCGGCCACGTGATGTGACGGAATGTGCCCCAGGCACCTGCTCCATCCAGTCTTGCTGCTTCGTAGTATGACTCGTCAATGTTCTCGAGCCCAGCCAGGAATAGAACGGTATTGTATCCAGTACTCTTCCATACGCTGACAATCATCAGCGATACAAGGGCAAGGCTGGGTCCAGCCAGAATTCCCTTGGGGTGTATTCCGAGAGGAGAGAGCATCATATCGAAAATGCCGCGTGGTTCCCGCAGCCACAGCAGCGGCTCTCCGCCAAGGGCGGTGATGATCTGGTTTATGGGACCTGCTTCCGGGTTATACAGCCAGGTCCATACGACGGAGATGGCCACTGCGGATGTTACAACCGGGAGGAAGTAGATGGTTCTGTAAAAACTCTTCCCTGCCAGTTTACGCCTTAGAAGCATCGCCAGGAAAAGCGGAATCAGTAATCCTGCAGGGACAACACCCAGAACGAAGAAAACCGTATTAAGAACACTCTGCCAGAAACGGGCATCGGAAAGCATACGGGCATAATTCGCAAAACCGACGAACCCGTGAAATCCACCGATGTCGTAATCGGTGAATGAAGCCGCAAAGGAACTGAGAATAGGCAGGGTTCTAAAAACCAGCACTACTATCAGCGCAGGAAGGATGTAAAAATAAGGGCCAAGCTTAGTTCTAATGTTCAATGGTAATCCCTAATCTGAATCCCGGCCATAAGAGTAGAAATACTAAAAACCTCTCCGTCGGTCTGCACAACAATAGTTCCCTGGGTGTCAGTTCGCAAGATTTCAGAACCCAGTTCCTGGTAGATCTCGATTACCCGCGGGTGCGGATGCCCGAAACTGTTATTTCTGCCGGCTGAGAATACCGCAATCTGCGGGTTCAAACTTCTCAGATACGGTGGGAAGACTGAAGTGAGACTGCCATGATGGGGCACTTTCAATACTGTCACAGGCAGAGCTTCAGGGGTAAGCGTTCTTTCAGAATTCTCTTCCATATCCCCGGTCAGAAGGGTTGAGAAGTTTCCGCATGTAATCCTTAGAACGGCAGAATTCTCGTTGAGATTGAGATCGGTACCTTCCGCCCCCGATGATACCACGCAGGCGGTAACGAGAGGTGAAAGCTGCAGGATCATCCCTGTCTCGAAATACCTGTAGCTGCAACCCGCATCCATGACCGAGTTCAGAAAATCTTCGTATAACCAGGATGAATAGGACATACCAGGGTCCAGCACTTCAAGAACGGTGAAGTTTCTCATCACAGAAGCAAGGCCTCCAACGTGGTCCGAATGTGGGTGTGAGAAAGAGAGAATATCGATGGTGTCAACGCCCAGTTCGCGGAGGCGGAATACTACAGACGGCTCGAGGGGACCACCCCCATCAGGTCCTCCGTCGAATAGAAGAGTTTTCCCGCCTACAGCCTCCACCAGAATAGCATCTCCCTGGCCGACATCCAGATAGGAGACGATCAGAGCGGGGGAGAGAGAATCCACTTTCTCGATCCAGTGAATAGTGTCTGCAGCAGGGATAGAGCTGGTATCCACGAAGATAAGATCTTCCAGCATCGTGACCGTTCCCAGAGCGATACCGCTTACGTATTCAAGCTCGGACAATTCCATGAAAGGGCCGAACAGCGTTCTGTATTCAACGATGTTCGAAGCCCGCACCGGACCGATGCCCGGAAGCGTCTGAAGTGTCCATTCGTCCGCAGTGTTAATATTAACGGAGTCATTTGATAGCAACGAAAAAGATAATAGAATGACGAAAATCCAGTTCATTACTTGACAATCCTCTCTCTCAGGTTAAGCTTACCTATAATAAGAAAGGAGGTTCTAATGAGGAACCTACTTATAATGGTCGTAATCATGCTCCTGTTGGCAGCATCATCCATCGCCGGCGACATAAGACTGGAAGGAAGCAATTTTACCACGCTTGCTTACATAAGGGATAGTGGCAGAATAGAAAATGCTTCCTTTGAAATACTGGGATATATCAAAGAGGATGGGAGAATTGAAGACGATTCATTTCATACTCTTGGTTACATAGATGAAAATGGTGACATTGAGGACGATTCATTTCAAGAGCTTTTCACTCTGAACGGAAACGGAAGACTCACCGATACGAGTTTCATGAAAGTAGCAGAGATACAAAGCGACGGAACGGTTGAGAACAACCATTTTCAGGTTATTCTATACGCTGACGGAACCCACTCCGACATGACTAAACGGATTGCGATATTCCTGGTTTTCTTCAGCGATCTTCTGGAAGATTAGAAAACAATAATCTGATTCCAATAAGAAACCGCCCGATTATCCATCGGGCGGTTTTTCTGACCTGAATATAAAAGAGCTCTATTTAGTAATTATGTCCTCTCCTTTGCCGCCGAAACCCCGGATGACCCTGTAAGCCTTTTTTGTCGCGGAGCCTGGATGATGCACAAGTTCGGCCGTCCATTTCCTGATATTATTATAGCTTGATACTTTGCGCCAGCTGCGGTATCTCTCTATGCGTCTTTTCCAGTGGATAACATCGTCCAGCTCAAGGAAAGGAAGGCGCATATTCATGACTTCACATGCTCTGTTTCTTGCTGGATCAAGCAGTTCGGGGTTTGTGTCGTTGGTCAGGTAACCGTTCTCCTTTGCCCAGTCGTGAATGTACCTCCCGGGAATGGCTGTTGAGAAGTAGACGATTATATCATCGGGTTTGAGCCTCTTCAGATGCTCGTATGTCGCCCTTAGATCTTCTTCATTCTCCATGGGAAAGCCTATCATGAGATTGGCAGTAGCCTCAATCCCGAATTCACGGCACCATTTGAATGCCTGTTCGGCCTGCTGTGGCGTTGTTCCCTTACGGTAGAAATCAAGGATCTTCTGACTGCCGCTTTCAACTCCGAATGATATGCAGTGGCAGCCGCTCTCGGCCATGAGCTGAATTTTCTCGCGCTTAACTGTATCAACCCTGCTGTTGCAATGCCAGCTGAGTTCGATACCCTCGTTGCGAAGCAGATCCCTCAGAGTCCCGAACCACTCGGCAGGATGCATTGTTATGGTATCGTCCTTGAAGAATACGGGAAGCTTCCTGACGGATCTGAACTCAGCCAGCTGGGCAATTTCCTCCACTACATTCTCCGCGCTGCGGTACCTTATGTTTCCCCCGAAGATAAAATCCGTGCTGGGCTTGCAGTATAAACAGTTGAACGGGCAGCCGCGCGTGGTTATCACCCCGTACTCGGACATGCCCTCCGCAAGGTACGAATCGTAATCCACAACATCACGGGCAGGGAAAGGCAGGGCATCAAGATCCTGCGGAACCGGTCTTCTCGGATTTTCAATAAGCTTACCTTCTTTAAGATAAGCGAGGTTTCTTATCTCATAAGGATCGTCACCTCTGGCTATCGCATCTGAAAGTTCAACGATGGAATCCTCGGCTTCACCAACAAGAACGAAGTCAAAGGGGATTGTTTCAAGAGTATCACCGGGGAAAATGCTCGGGTATGCTCCGCCGGCAAGAAAGAAAGCATCCGGAACGATACTTTTCAGGTGTCTGGTTACAATGTCCGCCCTGCTCATCTTGGCTGCAGCAGAAATAGCAACTCCGATAAGCCCGGCCCCTGCTGCTCTGGAGTCGAGTTCGTCCAGTTCGCTGCAGAAGGAATAATCCAGGAACTCCACCTGATGGCCAGCATTCCGAAGGGCCTCCA